>Ga0073928_10000433_pt1 | contig 99099 bp, 73 predicted proteins | sample PaiPotPPA55metaG_FD_76969 | JGI IMG/M metagenome (GOLD analysis project Ga0073928, IMG submission 76969) | Iron sulfur acid spring bacterial and archeal communities from Banff, Canada, to study Microbial Dark Matter (Phase II) - Paint Pots PPA... ...
CTCTTGCTGGCGGAGGCATGGGCTGGCGCAGCGGCGTCCGTCGGTGAAGATGTGGCGGCATTGGTACTGTTTGGGTGTTTCGATTGGGTGTTGCATAGTCCCTCCCCACGGGGTACTTTTTTGTGCAAAGTCTTCGGAAGACAAGGGATAGGTCTGGACTTCTGGATTTCTGGATTTCCCCGGTCCGATTCCCTGTCTTCGGGTTAAATGCGAAGGCCCGGCTTTTTGGCGCCGGGCCTTTTTTTCTATCTACTTCTATTTTATCGAATTGAACCACACTAAAATGCCAGTTTCGGCGGATTTATTTTTTGACGTGCAGGTGGTTCATTTTAGGTTGGTTGTGGGTTTTGCGACGTCGGTTTTCAGGAGTTTGGGGCTTGACATGTGAGTTTGCTGGGGTTTTTCAGGAATCAACTCAGCTACAACCAGTCGATTGAGAGTTGAATGCAGTACCACAGCGAACCAGATTTGCTGATTGCCCCGCAAATCTTTGCACGTCGGCGCTAACAGCGCGAATGAAAGACTTTGTTTTCAATGCTCGAAGATGGCCAGATGATTGCAGAAGAGGATGTCCTAGCCGAACGTATCACTCTCCCTAAGTCGGCGGGCGCAATGTTTTACTGAACACCCCGCAAACCAGCGGTTGGGTGTTTTCGGCCCGGGCCCCTTCATTTCAAAGATTTTCTAATGGCAGTTCATTCGTCCGATGCTCATCCATCGAACGGATTGGCGTTCCCGTCTTCGCAAATCTGCAGTTGATATGTTTTTTGACGACTATCTCAATAGACCTTAGGAGGGTCAGTTCAATGCGTTCAATCAAACTAATGACGTTAGCCGCGTTGCTTGCAGTGGGTACGGCTCCACTGCTGGCGGACGGCATAGGCAATAACATTGTTCTGGAAGGCTCCGATGCAACGGCCTTCCATGAAGATGCTGCCTACACCGCACAACTCTTTACCTATCTGAGGGCCGGCTCTTCGCTTCCGGTTCTTGTGCTCGGTGGCGTAGGTCTTGCCATCGCGCCTTCAACGGGGTACGTTCTGGCACCTGGCTATTCCCTTGCTGCCTACAATCTAGCCAACTTCAGCGCCGTATACATTGAGAGCGTAGGTGGTTGCTGCACGCAGGCGGACCATTCCATCTCCTCGGGTGACCAGGCGAAGATCGCAGCGGCGGAGGCGGCGGGGCTTAACATCTCAATCGAAAACTACGGTGGTGGTCCGTCATGGGGTGCCATCCTGCCCGCAGCCGTTGACGCGCTACCTTCCAGCGACTTTGCGGGAATCACTGATTTCGGTACCGGCTCCGGCTCTGGTTGCACCGATGCAGAGGTGTTCACACCATTCGCCATTTCCGTCGGCTTCACTCAACCCCCTGCTCTGGGTTGCTATGAGCACCAGGAATACCTCCTTGCTCCATTCACGGCACTGGGCTTCAATAGCCTGGTTACGGCTGATCCCACTTCGTTCGGCGGGGCACCAGCGTCCGGATTGCTGGCAATCGGCGGCGTACTTGGCGGCGGCGGAGTTACACCGGAGCCAAGCACCCTCGTGCTGCTCGGCACTGGCCTGACAGGTTTGGCCGGATTAGTGCGCCGCAGACTTGCTCGCTAGCTTTTCAACATACCGCGCAGGCAGAAAAGAAATAGATAAGAACACGATTCTCCTCAGGCTTGTCGTTCCATTTAGACCCGGTCACCCGCAGAGAGTGGCCGGGCTATTTCTTTTTGAATTGACAGGACTGTCCGGGTTCAGCCCTACTTCTCTGGTTGTAGGCGGAAATGGTGGAGGCGGGATCGAACCTGTTGCCGCCATTGATAACAAAGCAACTTTGTTGATTCTAAAACCTCATCAAATGTCACGAATCGCACGACCTGCTGGTCTTCAGCACAAATTAGCACAAAATTCTGGACGGCAGAATTCGTCGATTCGTGCAAAAGCATTGTGGGCCTGTCCCATCGGCAATCGATGAGCTCAACCATATCTATCGACAAACCTCATGGCAGACCGCGAGCCTTACACATCGTTTCCGAGATGGAAGATCGGCTCGACGCCGGTTGCCCGTGCCAGCAGTGCGTGCTCCTCATGCTGTTCGAGAGGTCTGTAGTTCTGCGCTACGTCCATCGCCAAGCGGAAATATCTTTCGTCCCCGGGAGGCAACGCAGCCGTGACTGGATGCCCGAGAGTCCAGCGCAACCCCAGCGAAGCCTCGTCAGGGAAAGCTGCAGGCTGATACCAGCATTTTGGCTCAGGATGGCTGTGCTTCTGGTCGGCAGACCATACCGTCTTTGCCATCGCCTTCAGTGCCAGGATGCCCATACCCTTTTCCTGCGCACGCTTCAAAATCTGTGGGCCGAAGTTCGCCTGCGAGAAGAGCACAAAGTTTACCGGAAAAAGCACGGTATCGAAGTTGTAGCGGTCCATCGCCGCCAATGCTGTCTCCGCGGAGTGCACCGAGAAGCCGATGTAGCGAATCTTACCTTCCTTTTTCGCAGCTTCCATCGTCTCCATGGCGCCGCCAGGACGCAGAACTTCGTCCAAGTCGGTCATCTTTGTCAGTGCATGGAACTGATATAGATCGACGTGGTCCGTCTTCAGCAGCCGCAGCGATTCTTCCAGTTGCTTACGCGAGGCATCCTTCGTGCGCCCTTCGGTCTTGCAGGCGAGGAAACAGTTCTTGCGATAGGGGGCGAGGGCCGGCCCCAGACGTTCCTGCGCGTCGCCATAGCTGGGTGCGATGTCGAAATAGTTCACGCCGCGGTCCACCGCCTCCGCAACGATATTGTTCGAGTGGCCGGTATCCTCGTTCATGACCACGATGCCGCCAAAACCAATGATCGAAAGATGCTCTCCCGTCTTGCCCAGAGGTCGGCGCGCAATCAAATTGGTGGGCGTCGCGGCGGCAGAAAACTTGGCACTGGCGGCGGCAGCAGCTGTAAGTGCGCTCTGCTTCAAAAAGTCACGGCGTTCCATGTGCAGACCTCGTCAAGGAATAATTTAAGGTCGAGCCCTTGCTAAAGGCATTTTCCCAGAATCGGGGGGATATGCGCAATTATCCGAGAACATCCGGAAGACGAGATTGTGAACAACTTCGTCCCGAATTCGCCGAAACCAGACTTGCAGGAAACTGCGGCCAGTCTAATGATTTATGGGCGTTGATGGCTAACTACAGCACCCTGAGACATTCGAAAACACTGGGGAAACGCGAATGTCAAATTTCAGCACCCTTGTCAGCTGCCTCGCAAACTGAACGCGCTGAGATTTGGACCTCTGCCCGCGCACAGGCAAAGGCCTACAGGATCTATAGGAATAGTTGTGGGACTTCGAGGCAAACTACGCACTTTAGCCCAGCGGCGATGGTCGCAAAATCTGCGGCGGGCGAGGTGACAAACCAATAATCTCAGCTGTGTTGAGATCATTCCTGCGAGTTGCCGGGTATAGTAGTCAGCCCCAGTGCGATCACCTCGACCGACCTGTCCTGAGCAAGTTGTGGCTCCTTCGTTTCGCGATTGACATATACAGGACCACCTTCAACGATTACCATCCGCTTTGCGAACTCGTCCGGTGATATAGGTTGACTTGCAGTTGCTGCGTACTTCACGAGAAGTGCTTTCTTTATTTCGAGCGCCCTTTGATAAGCCAACACTTCATTGGTCCCGTAGTCGAGAAACTGATGCCCGCGCAGGTTCCGGCGGTCCGCATGTCCTACGAAGAGCAGGATCGATGTCGCTCCGGTCGCAATTTGATCCAGTATTTGCTTCTCACATTGGTCTGGATCTTGCGTTATCTGGTTGAGAACAGCTGTGCTTAACTCGTGCTTGCCAGTGTCGAAGGGCGAAAACACGCATACCTGAGTTGACATGGAGACTTTTGTCTTCTTATCGTCCCCACCCTTTTTGTCCTCCGGTTTCGCCGAATCAAGACCCGCGGCAAGTAATGCTAGCGCGAAAAAGATAATGCTTGCCATCAGACTTAGTACCACAGGGCTCGAATGATTCAGACTGTCGGCCAGTTTCGCGAAGGCTTCGAAGAGCTTTGCAAGGTCGCTAGCGCCCTGCTGTTCTGTCTCTCCGGCTCCTCCTCCCGCTGGAGATCTCCAAAACAAATGAACCAAGAGCGAAACAACAAACAATCCAAAGGCTATTCCCGAGAGCCATAAACCAAAGACCACGATACTGTGCATCATGCCTGTTTCTCCGGGGTACTCATTTTCCTCACTACAACACGAATTCCTGAAATCTCGTGCGGGAAGCTCTCATCCTTGCTTGACTCCGCGGCGAGGATGACTGCCACTTCGCCCTCATCGTCTGATCGTAACCAACCGAAGACATCTCCAATATCTTCTCTGCGCTTCTGCGCGTACAGCTCAATCTGTCTCCAAGCGGATTCGTCGACCATGGGGTCACAAATTTGCAGCGGAGAAGGCGGCATTGCGCTTAATCTCCTGCAGTTGATAATCGATCAGCTGAATGTAAGTCGTCATTCCGACGCTCGCAGCGATGACATGACCAATGAGATCACCGCCTTTTCGAACCGGTGCACCCGAGTCCCCTTGGCTCGTGACATACTTCGTGGTCATATAAACGTGTCCACAGGTACAGCTGGACTTCGGGAGCCAAAGCCATTGCATCTGGCCCATGATGGTAGCAGACACCGACGTGCCACTGCGCGTTGCTATCGTCACAGAATCCCCTGGCCCGGCAGTTGTAGTCGATGTGATCCGACTCGTCGCCGGTACCGCGGACGGCAATTGAATCACGGAGACGTCTGCTTCGGGCGATGCTCCGTGGTTTGTCGGATCGAGGGCCAGAACTACAGACCCGCTAGCACCTGCAACGGTTGCTTTGATCCCCGATGACTTTCCGACATGGCCCGCGGTCAGAATACCGTCGAGTCCACTCCCCCAATTCAACTGCACCCCCGCGGTACCCTTGAGAGCAGCCGATACCGCATCTCCAGGAGCAGCTTGAAGCTCAGGCTCGCTTATACGCACCACCATAGCATTGGCGACCGCCTCGAAACCGCCTCGAATCGCGTACCTCACAGCCGAATGGAGATCCTGGACTTGTGCTAGGGGTTCCGGCGTGAGGGGGGCATCTGAGGAATACTGCAGAATCGCAGCGTGAAGACGACGATCCGCGGATATAACACCGACTCCCCGCACTCCAAATCTTGCCCCAAAAGGCTCAGACTTGCTATTTACAGACCGCGGCGTGGTATAGCAGTAGGTGCGTGGACCTGCTTCTGGAGGCCCATCCATGAGCGCCTGCGCCAATAACATCGCCTGGCCCACAGCGTTCGCATCCTCGCCGGATTGAATTAAATCGGTCAGGCTCATCGGATCACCCTGTTTCGGGGCAGAATCGATGCCGTGGGGACATGACATATCTGCGATTTGCAAGTTGACTGGCGAGCGTGCTCATCAGTCTTCGCAGAAGACTCTCGACATAGCAGCATGCTTGCACCTGCTATTTGAACTAGCTTAGGAGAGTAACAAGTTTTCGAGGAAAAGGGGCAAATATCTGGGTTTCCGGGTGGCCAATAATTTTTCTTGACTTTTGGACAATCTGCTCCACACTGAGGGTCGTATTCGTAGTCCCTGCAAGTCCTCTTTCTCTGTTTCCTCTTACGTTTGCGTGCCGAACTCTCTCAGTTTTGCCGCACCGAGAGAGACTTTTCTGCGCCTTGCTGTGTCTGCGAGAAGTCTTTATCCGGATGAAAGGACTATTCGTGATGACCTCCACGCAGCATGCGAGACTCCTCCGGAGCCTTATTGGCTGTTGCATGATCACGCTCCTGTCAGCCAGGCTGTACTGCCAGGCCCCCACCCCTAAAGATAAGGTCATGTTCAAGAACGGGGATGTTTCCACTGGAACGCTCACAAAAGTAGCCGCGGCTACAGTTACTTTCAAAGGTGATTTGACTGGAGACATAACCTATCAATGGACGGATATCGATAGAATCGAGGTATCGACCTATTCTGTAAAATCGCCTGGAAGCCCCGAAAGTCGAGCTATACCAGGCCAGCAAACGTTCGCGACGATCCTTCGAGACGAAACGACCACCCTGTATCTCGTCCACAACGATTCGATAGTGAAGGCTATACCTGCATCCACCACGAACTCTAACGTCGTTGTTCCTCTGGCGGGATTAGCCGCCACGCCTGCCCCACAGCTTCTTAAGATACCTACGTGGACCGGCTCGTTGTCGTCGCAGGACACGGTCACGCGGGCGACTCAGGACAACTATCAATTGGGAGCCTCGCTCCACTTGGCGCGGGAGACGCAGAATCAGAAGCCATGGAGACACCAGCAACTCTTCATCGATGCTCAAGCAAATTTCAGCGAAGCACGTAAAGCGGCAGCTTCGCCAGTTCGAACCGCTTTATACGACGGCGCAGTAGAAGACAAGCTATATACCGTCGACAGTGAACTGCTGAATAACTTCCAGAACACCTACAACTCGGCATATCTGTTTGCACTTGGAGACTGGTATCACAACCTCTCGCTCGGCATCAATTTCCAGCAGTCTTATGGAATTGGTTTCGGGTGGCAAAGGTCGATTAAGGGAAAGCCAAAGAAGACGGGCGATCAGTTGCTTCAATTATTTGGATTTGACGGGGACCTGCGCTACTCCTACCAGCAACTGTACTCTCCGGGAACCACATATAATCTCGCAGCCACCGGCCTTAGCGAAAACTATGCGATTGTTATCCCATGGAAGAGTCCAAAGCCTCTGGAACTATACGAGCGAATTTCAATTATTCCATCTTTCAACGAGACGCGTGCGCTAGAAGTAAGAGGTATGAGCGGACTTGTCTTGCCGTTAACCTGTCGGCTCTCGATCGGGCCAAAAGTGACTGACGATTATTTCAGAAACGCACCACCAACTTCGAAACAAAATTACCTGCAACCGTCCTTTAGTCTGACCTACAACTTCAGTCCACTTCCTGCTCCGACTGCCAATAGATGCAAAGCCACGAGGTGACATTATGCAAAAGAAAGGAAGCAAGCAATCTAAGCCTGCTGTTAAGACTGCCATCGCAGGGAAATCGACGGCTCTCGCCTCAAAGACTCCGGAGGAGATCAAGGAGGTCGGCGTAAACGCACTGAATGCATTGGCGCTTGGGGGTACCTCGGTAGGCTGCTGGTTCAAGGATTCGAGCGGAGGTCCTGATCAGTGTGTCCCCATGCCCTCCGAGGATGCCTGTACGGCGGCAGGAGGCTCTCCAACTGCCGGCGGCTGTCCCAACACCTTCGCATTTATTGCAGGCCATGTCGCAGACTTGAAGAATCAGGTGGACCGGCTCCATCGGCGAGTTGAACTGCTTGCAATGAAGAAAAAAAAGAAGTCCAAGTAGAGCTATGCCTTTAGCATGATCCGTCGGGAGAGCAATTGGGTATGGGGCAATTACTCACTTTTACAGGTCAGCCTCAACAGGCCTCTAAGTGGTGCTGGCTCGCAGTCACAGCCTCGATCGATGCCTACTATAGCCAGCCCCCGGGACTCAGAGTTTGCTGGCGAATGACCAACTATTTCAGCAAAGCAGCTGCCATGCGCTCCGGTGTTTTGCCCTTGACGTTCGCTTTTTATCGGCCATGGATCACGGTAAGTGTTCGTTACCAGCGTAGCCCAGGTCAGCCTAACGGCGGGCCCACGGCAGATTACCAATGTTTCCTGAAGAGATATCTGGCTTAGTCCCGCCTACCCATGTAGACTACGGGTTCTCCCCAAGAAAGAATGGTTTTCTTGACGCAGCCTGGCGAAATCACGGTGCTTCTTCGCGAGTGGAGTGAGGGGAAGCCTGCCGCTACCGAGCATCTTTTCGAACTGGTCTATCCGCAACTGAGGAAGATCGCCGGCGCGCTGTTTCGAGGGGAGCGTACGGAGAACATGCTGCAGCCTACGAGCGTGGTGAATGAGCTTTTCCTGAAGCTGATTCGCCAGCGCAGCTTGAAGTTTGAAGACCGCGAACATTTCTACAGCCTCTCCGCGCGGCTGATGCGGCGTGTTCTGGTGGACCACGCGCGCTCGGAGGGAAGGCAGAAGCGCGACGGCGGAGTGCCCGTCCCGCTGCATGAAGAGTTGGCCTGGATTGACGCGAAACGCGCCGAGATGATGGACCTGGACCGTGTTCTCGAAGAGCTCGACGAGTTGGACCCGCGAAAGTGCCGGATGGTCGAACTTCGCTTCTTTCTCGGATTTACGGCAGACGAGACGGCGGAGCTGTTGAACACGTCGAAGGCCAGCGTCGACAGAGAACTGAGGTTTGTGCGCGGCTGGCTGTATGACCGCCTGCACACTGCTTGACGCACTTTGCTGCACACTGCTTGACGCACTTTGTCTCTGTTTCGCGCCAACCTCAGAGAGTGAACGAATGACACACGACTCAGAGAACTGGGAGCAGCTGCAAGAGCTGTTTCATCTCGCCGAGGTGACGCGAGAGGAAGATCGCGAACGCGTGCTGACGGAGAGGTGTCCCGATCCCCGGCTTCGACGCCGGGTGATGGCTATTTTTCGAGGCGCCACCATTGAGAGCGAAGAGGAGACGCCGAGAGGTGCGCCTTTTTTGAGTGGGAAGATTGGCCCTTATTCGCTGATCCGGCATCTTGGGTCGGGCGGAATTGGCTCGGTTTATCTGGTGGAACGGAGGGTGGGCGGCGCGCTGCAGCGGTCTGCGCTGAAGGTGCTGGCGCCGCATGCCGCGGGGCCTTCGTTCGTCGAACGATTTCACCGGGAACAACATATTCTGGCGTCGCTCGATCATCCGAACATTACGCGCTTGCTCGATGGCGGGTTGAGCGAAGGCGGGCAACCGTATCTGGTGATGGAGTACGTCGATGGCGTCCATCTCGATGTGTACTGCGATGAAGGGAATCTTGGGATCGACGAACGGTTGCAGCTTTTTCTTCGTGTGTGCGACGCGGTCGCTTATGCGCACCGCAACCTGGTGGTTCATCTCGATCTCAAACCCTCCAATATTCTTGTTACCACTGATGGCACGGTGAAGTTGCTGGATTTTGGGACGTCGAAGCTGATCCAGCCGGACAGCCTGTTGACGACGACGGTGATGGCGACTCCGGCCTACGCGAGTCCGGAGCAGTTGCGGAATGAACCGGTGACGACCGCGTGCGATGTGTATGCGCTGGGAGCGATTCTGTTTGAGTTGCTTACTGGACGCAGGCCGGGCGATAAAGCGTCGGTCGCCGTGATGATCGAGCGGGCGATGAGAGAGCAGGAGCCCGAACGTCTGTCGAAGGCGGTGACGAGCGAGGCTGCGGCGCATCGCGGGCTTTCGGAGAGCCGTTTGAGGCAGCTGCTCAGCAGTGATTTGGCGACTATCGTGGCGAAGTGTCTCAGTCCGCGGCCGAAGGACCGTTATCCTTCGCTGGATGCGCTGATGGGAGATGTTCAACGATTCGTGGACGGCAGGCCCATTACGGCCCGACCTCAGACGGTGATGTACCGGGTAAGCAAGTTTGTACGTCGCAACCGGGGAAGTGTGGCGGCGGCTGTATTAATTAGCGCTGCTTTGGTGGCGAGCCTCGGTTATGCGGCTTGGCGGCAACAGCAGGCGCTGCGTGAGGCGCAGCGCGCGGTGCGGATGCAGACGTTTATGTACCGGCTGTTTAAGTTGGCGAATTCGAACTACACCGGTAAGCCTGCGGCTACGGTGCCAGAGTTTTTGCAACTCGGCGTGAAGATGCTGCCGGACTATATTAAGAACCCCGCCGATCTGCGCGAGGCTCAGATGGGACTTGCCGAATCGATGTACGACAACGGCGACCTGGACGGCGCTCAGAAGGTGTTTACGCAGACGATTGCCAGCGCGAAGGCCGCGGGAGATGTTCAGGCGGAGGCAGAATCGGAGGCATTCGCCGGAAACATTGACTATCTGCAGGGGCAGATGGAGCAGGGTGCCGCGCTCACGGCGCATTCTCTGGAGTTGTCTCGCAAGCCTGGCGTCTCTCCGGCGGTTCGTGTATGGAGCGCGATTTACTATGCATGGAATCGTGAGAACAACGGGTTTCGCGATGATGAGAACGTGCGGCTGCTGCAGTTCGCGGTGAAGGAGGCACGTGACTATAGTCTCTCGTCGCGTGAGACTGCGGACGCGCTCTATAACCTGGGCAGCGATCTTGAGTTGCGTGGGCGTTTGGACGAGGCTGAGCAGGTGTTCAATCAGGCGCTTCAGGTGTATGGTCAGGATCCGGCGGCTCTGTGTGAGCAGTCGGAGGTGTATGGAGATCTGGCCTACGTGAGTGAGATGCGCGGCAATGTGCCGGCGAGCGTTCCGCTCTATCAACGCGCGTATGACGGATACAAGACGTGCTCGGGTGCGGAGAGCCGGGGAGCGTTGACAGAACAGGAGTATTGGGCGGGCGCGCTTATCAAGCTGGGGCAGGCGCAGGATGCGTTGCCGATGATGGAAGCGGCGATGCCGGTGTGGAGGAAGATGCTGGGTACGAGTCCCGATCTTGCCGAGCCGTTGAACTTTCTCTCGCTGGCGGAGATTGGGACTGGGCACTTTGCTGAGGGGGAGAAGGCCGCGAAGGAGATGGTGGATGTACAGACGGGCAGGGTCGCACCGACTGACCGGCGCTTTGGGGCCTCGCACCTGCTGTGGGCACGAGCGCTTGCAGGACAGCATCGCTATGAGGAGGCTTTGCCGCATGCGGAGATCGCCGACAAACTGCTGGCGATGAATGCGCTTTCTGTTGGAGCGAAAAAGTCATCCGCTGAGGCGCATCAGATGTTGCTGGATGTCCAGTCCAAACTGGCTGTGAAGCAGTTCAACTGACGAAGTCTGGTTCCCGCTAAAAAATAATTGAAAATAGTTTGATGCAGTTTTTCTGTCTGTGGCGCGAACAGTACAGGAGATTCGCCATGAACTGGAAAACTGCACTCCGCACCTTCTTCGCCTTGTTTCTTTCTTTCCTGGGTATTGCCGCCAATGCCCAAGCCACTTCACCTTCCGTAAACCATGCCGCCGTGTCGCCTAAGGCTACGGTCACCTTCGGTAAACTGCCGCTGAACTTTGAGCCGAACCGGGGCCAGACCTCGAACGAGGTGCAATGGCTGGCGCGTGGGCCGGAGTACACGCTGTATCTGGCTGGGCATGATGCAGTGCTCGAGATGAATGCGATTACACCTGCGAAAAATGCAGCAGAGCGGCCGAAGATCAGCGAATCGACGCTGCGGATGAACCTGCTGGGAGCAAATCAGGCGCTGAGTGCGAGCGGGGAAGAACCTCTGCCGGGAAAGGCGAACTACTTTACCGGGAAGGACTCCTCGAAGTGGCAGCGGGATGTGCCGATGTTCGGCAAGGTGAGGCTGCAGCAGGTGTATCCGGGGATCGATCTGGTGTACTACGGGCGGCAGGGGCGGCTGGAGTATGACTTTGTGGTGGCTCCGGGGGCGGATGCGTCAGCGATCCGCATGAATTTCGACGGCGCGAGGGCGAAGCTTGCGGCGAATGGCGATCTCGTGCTGCCGGTGGGCGGGACTGAGATTCGTTTTGACAAGCCGGTGGTGTACCAGATGAAGGACGGTGCGCGGGAGCCGGTTGAAGGTGGCTTTGCCATCGCTGAGAACCAGCAGGTGAGCTTCAAGGTGGGGTCGTATGACAGGAACCGGGAGCTTGTCATCGATCCCACGCTGATCTTTCTGGGAACGCTGGCGACGGGCAACCAGCAGTCGGTGCCGAATGGCATGGCGGTAGATGCGGCCGGCGAGATCATTCTGACGGGCATTACGAATGATCTGAATTTTCCCGTGACGTCGGGGGCGCTGCAGACGTCTTGCGCGGGATACAACTCCTCTTCGCAAGGAAACATAACACGGTGCGGAGCGAGCAGCTACAGCTCGGGCTTTGTCACCAAGATCAGCGCGGATGGCACGTCGCTGGTGTATTCGACGTATTTGCATGGGCTCGGCGGGGCGGAATATGGGGACGCTGTTGTGGCAGATGCCGCGGGTGATGCCTATGTTCTGGGCATGACGAGTTCGAACGACTTTCCGATTACGGCCGATGCGTACCAGTCAGTCTGCCAGCCGTACTATCCGCAGACCAGCCCGACGACGTTGTCGCCCACTATCAGCGCTGGGTGCAATGGCTTTTTCAATGGCGGAGGCACTGAGTACACGGTCGTGGGTCCTACTCTGTTCATCGCGAAGTTGAATCCGGCTGGCTCTGCGCTGCTGTATAGCACGTTTTTTGGCGGCACTGTGGGGACCTATCCTGTGGGTCTTGCGCTGGACAGCTCGAACAATATCTACTTTGCGAGCTTTCTGCAGAACGCCGAACCAGCTAATAATGTTTATCCGGTAAATGGCACCATTCCATTTCCTGTGACCGCGAGCGCGTATCAGTCGTCCGGCGTCGGGGTTCAGTCTGCGACGCTCTCGAAGTTGAGCGCGGATGGGCATACTCTGCTGTACTCGACGTTGATGGGAGGGATTACGACCAACACGTTCTTTGGGTACACGCAGCCATTAGCTCTCGCGGTGGGACCGAATGGAATGGCCTATATTGGCGGACTCACGTTGTCTGCGGAGTTTCCTACGACTTCCGGAGTCGTACGGTCTGCTTGCGTCCAACCTTCGCCAAGCAATGGTGACTGCCAGAGATACACGGGCTTCCTTAGCGCCTTCGATACGACGAAATCGGGAGCGGCTTCGCTGGTGTATTCCACGTACATCGGAGGCAGCGAAGTTCCGGGGTCGAATAGTCCGGTGAACCAGGTGAATGGATTGGCTGCGGACAGTTCCAACAATGTTTATGTCACGGGATCTACGTATACGATCGACTATCCGACGACGACTGGCGTGTATCAGCCGACATGCGGCCACTCCAATGGGGGGAATAGTTGCAGTGCGGCCTTCCTGAGCAAGATCAATCCGACAGGGACTGCTTATGTCTGGTCGACTTACTTTGGAGGCACGACGGCAAATCCGGCTCCTGCTACAGGCAATGGCATCGCGCTTGACGCGAAGGGACGCGTCTATTTGTATGGCATGTCCCAGGATGGCGGCGGTGACATTCCAACCGTCAATCCTCTGCAGGGCTATTTCAGTGGAAACAAGTTGTTCATCGCGACGTTCTCGCCTGATGCTTCGCAGCTTATCTTTGGGACTCGGCTTGGAAACACCACGACTGTCGTGACCAGTGGAGAAGAGCCTATTGCCAACAACGGAATTGCTGTGGATGCGACGGGGAATATTTATTTTGCCGGTATGACTAACGGGTCTCCCTTTGTCACGACGACGGGGACCTATGCCACTCCGGTGACGAGCACGTTCAACCGGGGCTTCTTTGGCAAGATTTCTCCCGTGCTACCGGCGACGGCGACGACGTTGACGATTGCGCCGACTACAGCGACCACGGGGCAAAAGGTCACCTTCACGGTGAAGGTGGCTGGAACAACGCAGACGGCGCCGGCGCCAACTGGAACGGTGACCCTGACGAATGGCAATGCGACTCCGGCGACGACCCTGGGGACGATTACTCTGGACGGCACTGGTGCCGGATCGTTCAGCAGCACTACGCTGGCGGCCGGAAGTTATAGTGTGACGGCGAACTACTCGGGTGATACGACCTACGATACGAGTGCTGCTGCTGCGCAAACACTCACGATTAATAGTTTGCCTGCGACCACGACGGTGCTGAGTGTTTCACCGACCGGCGCGTTGACCTATGGCCAACAGGTGACGTTGACCGCTACAGTTACTCAGACCGGCGGCACACCGACTGGAACAGTCACATTTACGGAGGGAACGATCGTGCTCGGCACGGGTACGCTCAACAGCTCTGGGGTGGCGACGCTCACGATCGCTCCGCCTGCTGGAGTTGGTACCTTCGTGGCGACCTACGGAGGGTCTTCGTCGTCCGCTACGAGTACTGGCCCCGGTGTTCCGGTTACGGTGGCGATGGCTCCCCTGACGGTGAAGGCGGCCAACGCTTCACGTGTGATCGGCGCCGCAAATCCAACCCTGACCGGCACCGTGACCGGCACGGTGAATAACGATGTACTGACTGCAAGCTACACGACTACGGCAACTGCTGCTTCGCCAGCCGGAACCTATCCCATCGTCGCTGCGATCACCGGGGCGAATATCGCGAACTATAGCGTCACGCTGACCAATGGAACGCTCACCGTGATACCTGCCACGGCGACCACAACTGCGCTTACTGCTTCAGCCTCCACTGTTGTCGTGGGAGCAAGCGTGACCTTCACCGCAACCGTTACTCCGGCATCGGGTACGCCGACGCCTACTGGTGTGGTTACGTTCAAAGATGGCACGACTACATTGGGAACCGGAACTCTCAATGCACCAGGGGTCACGACGTTCGCGACTACCGCGCTTGCGATCGGTTCGCACAGCGTGACGGCGAGCTATGCGGGCGACACCAGCAATGCTGCCTCGGTATCGAGCGCTGTGACCGTAGTGGTGACGGCGGGGCCACCTGACTTCTCTCTCTCGCTGACGCCAACGAGTGGCAGCGCGACCAATGGGACAAGTGAGGTTGTGACGGTGACGGTGACGCCATCGAACGGCTTCAACGCTGCGACGACTTTGGCGTGCAGTGGTCTGCCTGGCTTCTCAACCTGCTCGTTCAATCCCTCGAGTGTCACACCCAGCGGGGCACCGGCAACCTCAACACTGACCATTGCCACTGATGTGAAAGCTGCTGCGATTGCAATGCATCTCGCATCGGGTGAATCACAGCCCACCGTAGTACCGGCTCAACGGCCTATTGCGATCGCCGGTGTCATTGCGTCCTTCCTTCTTCTGCCGCTGGCTGGATGGAAGAACCGCAGGTTGAGAAAACTGCTGACGGTAAGTGGGGTCGTGTTCGCTGCGGCTCTGGCGACGGCGGGCATGACGGGCTGCGGCGGCGGAAGCACGAAAACTCCTACAGGGACATATACGGTCACGGTGACGGGAACGTCCGGCTCGCTGTCGCATACTGCAACGTATTCCATCACGGTGCAGTGACGCGGGTGCCATTGAGAGCAACACAATTCGCTGGGGAAAAACACCGAAACGGCCGGCCAGATTATCCTGACCTGCCGTTTCGGTGTTTGGCTCGCTTTACTGTTGATAAGAATGCAGCAGCATTATTTGCTCTCGTCGGTCTTGGCAACACCTTGGGAACGAGGACATGCATCGGGATCTTCGCGATGCCGGCAAAGGCAAGTTCAGGTACCGAGGCACAAAAGGGGCACACCTTTCCACCCGTCCGGTGTGCACAAAAATAATCCGGCAAACAGGATCAGGCAAAGAATCGGCAGGATGGGAGAAGCGAAGCGGCGAACGCCTCGATACCATTGAGATGTGGCCGAGAACGCCGGGAGGAAGCAATGCAGAATCGAACGACGAAGCAAGCGATACGACGAGGGTTGTGGTCCGCATCGGCAGGAGCAGTCGCGCTTGCATCACAACTCGCGGGGGCACTGCAGTGGCCCAGAAGCCATCGGCCAGCACTCAGATCACGATCACCCCCGCAGCTGCGCAGAACGTCATAACCGGCGCGCCCGACCGCTTCACGGGCTCCGTTCGTGTTCGGTCTCTCTTCGATCCGAAGGACCAAGCCCGGTCGAGCGGCGGCCAGGTAACGTTCCAACCCGGAGCGCGGTCGGCCTGGCACACGCATCCACTGGGCCAGGTGCTCATCGTCACGGATGGCGTTGGTTGGATTCAGCAGTGGGGCGGCCCGATTCAGATGATGCGCAAAGGCGATGTCGTGTGGATACCGGCGGGCGTCAAGCACTGGCATGGGGCAACGCCCACCACCTCCATGACGCACATTGCCTTTCAGGAGTCGCTCAATGGAGCAGCCGTCAACTGGCTGGAGCAGGTTACGGACGACCAGTACAGGCCTACCAAGTAAGAACAACAGGAAGTTGAAGGCGAGGAAATCATCGTGAACATATCGTTTGCAAACAAAGTTGCACTGGTTACAGGCGCCGCCTCGGGATTGGGGCTTGCCACAGCGAAGGCTTTTGCGGAATCTGGCGCGGCTGTCGTGTTGGCGGACTGGAACGAGAAAGAAGTGGAGTCCGCGGCCAGGGAACTTGCTGACAAAGGCCACAAAACTCTGGCTATCCGCTGCGACGTCTCGGATGACGCGCAGGTAGAGGCGATGGTGAAGCAGACGGTCGCCACTTTTGGACAGCTCGATGCCGCCTACAACAATGCCGGCATTCAGAATGCCCTCGCAGAAACCGCTGATTCTCCGCGCGAGGACTACGACCGGGTCATGGGAATAAATCTGCGCGGCGTGTGGAGCTGCATGAAGTTCGAACTGCAGCAGATGCGCCAACAAGGCAGCGGCGTCATCGTCAACTGCTCCTCCCTCGGAGGCCTTATTGGCGGTGCCCGGCGCGGAACCTACCACGCTGCAAAGCATGGAGTGATCGGATTTACCAAGAGCGCTGCTCTTGAATACGCAACGCGTGGCATACGCGTAAACGCAGTATGCCCGGGCATGATCCAGACGCCGATGTCTGACCAGATGATCGCCGCAGGTCAGGGTGAAGAACTGGAGCAGATGATGAAGACCTACGTACCCATGGCGCGGCTGGGGCGTCCAGAAGAGATCGCGGACGCCGTCCTGTGGCTCTGCAGTTCAGCCGCAAGCTACGTGACTGGCCAGTCGATCTCGGTCGATGGCGGCTTCGTCATGCGCTAGCGAGATCAGAATGCGCACGCAATCCCGTCGTATCGCGTTTATGAACAAATCCATTGAGAGAACAATGGAGTCGCAGCCCGTTCCGGTATCTGAAGGCCCGAACGATTTTTCCTTGACTATATCCTAGGGGGGTATGATAGAAAAGAACTGGCGAGGATTTTTGCCTCGCAGGAGAAGTCGAACAACCTATGAGTATAGATTCCGCACAAGAACCTCCGAGTACACGGAGAGTGTTCCTGTGCTGCGATGAACGCTCCGGAAGCCGCCTCTAGCCCTGCTAGACGACTCCTCGCCGCTCATCACAGCATACGACCTGTGAAACTGAGCGCGTGAGCCAGTGGTTCTCCGACCCCGACTCGCCCCCTCCCTAACCGATGATTCGTGCCGTCGTCCGATCCGCGCCCCAAGCGCCGGCTCGGTTGCGCCTGCGCGGACCGCAAAAGGAGGAACGATGAACAACAAGCTCTTTACCTTCCGGAAGACCGGTCGTATGACCTGTGCCTGGGTATCTACAGGCGATGCAAAGACGCCACTCGCATGCGTATGGGTGGAAGCCGAGGCTTCAGGAGCGGCTTCCGCAGCATCCTTCTCTAAGGATGATGCCAGGGGAGTGGGTCTGTGCGCTTAGAGGAACCCCAACTCGAGTCTGCGACGACGCCCGCGGCCAATGGCGTTGTGGTCCGCAGCACGTGGCAGAAGCATGTGCTCACCTTTCTGATGGTCTTCGGTCCCGGCCTGATCGTTATGGAGGCAGACAATGACGCAGGAGCTGTCTCCACCTATATGCAGGCGGGCGGGCAGTATGGTTTGCATCTGCTCTGGCTGCTGGTTGTGCTCTTGCCCATCTGCTACTTCGTGCAGGAGATGGTGGCGAGGCTCGGGATCGCGACCGGCAAGGGCCATGCCGCTATGATCTATGAACGGTTTGGCAAGTGGTGGGGGCGCTTTTCGCTCATCGATCTGCTGGCCGTCAACTTCCTTACGCTCATCACTGAGTTTGCGGCAATTTCGCTCGCGCTCAGTGCGCTAGGGGTCAGCCCGTATGTCTCGGTGCCGGTCTCGGCTCTTGGTCTGACGCTGATGGTTGTAACGGGGAGTTATCTCCGGTGGGAACGTATCGTCATCGTGCTCTGCCTTATGGACCTGACCTGGTTCGGGCTGGCCTACGTGGTGCATCCCAATTGGGGTACTGTGGCACGTAACACAGTGGCCCCAAGTCTGCCGTCTGGTGGAGTGACGAGCGGCCTTGTGTTCTTGATCATCGCGATCGTGGGTACAACGATTGCCCCCTGGCAGCTTTTCTTCCAGCAGAGCTGTGTTGCGGAAAAGCGGCTGCGCTTCTCCGATCTGAAGTGGGCACGGCTTGATACGTTGATCGGCGCAACCTTCACCGTCTGCGTAGCCGGCGCCATGATGCTCGTCGGAAATTACGGATATCAGCACGGAATTGCTTTCCAGGATCCAGCTCAGTTTGCAGGTGCGATTCTGCCAACAGCCGGGCACTTTGCCCGTAACGGCATCCTGCTGCTGATGGTGAATGCCGCTGTTCTTGGCACTACAGCCATCTCGCTTGCCAGTGCCTGGGCATACGGTGAGGTGAAGGGCTGGGAACACTCTCTCCACAAGAAGCTGTGGGAGGCTCCGGGTTTCTACGCAACATACATTGCATGTGTCGGCGCGGCTGCAGCGATTGTCTTGATTCCGCATGTGCCGCTGCAATTGGTCATTATCAGCGTGCAGGTTTTCGCGGGATTGATCCTTCCGTCGGCCATCATTTTTCTCCAACTCCTGCTCAACGATCACGCACTGCTCGGCGATCGTTGGGTCAACCGTCCATGGAACAACTGGATCAACTGGACGATCATCGTCGTTCTCTTTGCCCTGTCGCTGCTGTTGGCGGCACAGGTCATGCTACCGAAGTTATTCGCCTGAAGGCGCTAGGTGATTTATGGCAACCACGCAGAACTCCTATCAACCTGAGTATTTCCGTGTCGTCCATCCGCTTGAGGACGCGCCGGAACAAAAGTGTGTCAGCGAAGGTCTTGGTCAGATTGCGATGACGCCAAGCGTTCGCCTGTCTCTCAAGATCCTGCGCGGCTATCTGATGCTGATGACCGCGATGTTGCTTTATCACGTGCTTGATCTCGCAGGTGTGCTCAAGCACTTCAAGTTCTGAAGGGGGAATTCGATGGAAGAGACCGAAATATCTGAGCCTCCGCACGCCGGAGGCATCTCCCGGTAGACCACGCAAGGCCATGCAGTACTGCTCGCGCTTGTCTCCGGGAGAACCAAAGCACAAGAGCGAGCTCCTTTCTGTATTGAGAGTTCCTCAATCAATAGCATTCGCAACTCACGGCGAATGCACGAGTCCACTGGCGGGCCGCACGAGTTGTCTGCCCAGAACACTCGTGGTGTGTCCAAAATGCAGCCGGACACACTGCATTGGAGAAAAGACATGGAACACCGCAGGCTTTTTGATGACGCATGGACCTACAACTCAAACCTCCGCGCAGAAGATGGCTCACGGATGCAGGATCGGAAGAGCGCTTTTCGAGAGCTCGTCCTCGTCCCGATCGGGTTTCTTTGCGCAATTCTCCTGGTGATCTTGCTCATGAGTCATTCCGCTCTTGCGCAGGCTGGGAGCGGCCGGATCGCCGGATCGGTGAAGGATAAGACCGGCGCTGTTATCCCGGGTAGCAGTGTGACTCTGCTCAACACGGCGACTGGAGTAACTCAGACCACGACCAGCAATGACGAGGGGATATTCAACTTCCCCGTTGTATCCATCGGGCAATACGAACTCGACGTAACAGCAAATGGCTTCAACCCGTACCGTCAGACAACAAATCTGAAGATCGACGTCAACACTGCACTGACGCTGGATGTCGTTCTGCATGTCCTGGATACGAACGAGACTGTCACCGTCACGGAGAATACGGCGGAGGTTCACACCACAGATACCCAGATCGGCCAGACAATTGAGAGCAAGCAAGTCGTTGACATCCCGCTCAACGGCCGCAGCTACACGGACCTGCTGGCCGTGCAAGCTGGTGTCTCACCGGTTACGACGAGCGGCGCGGGCAACACGAGCTCCGGTGGCGGCTTTGGCACCGTGCCCGCGGCAGGGCAGACTAACACTGGTCAGTTCTCCATCCATGGACAGCGCGAGTCCGACAACGCCTACTACCTCAACGGTGCCAGCGTGCAGGAGACGATCGGCCAGCAGGCCGGCATTATCCCGAACCTCGATTCAATCGCCGAGTTCCGCATTCTTTCCAGCAATGTTGACGCCGAGTACGGCAGCTTCACCGGCGGGATCATCAACGTCGTTACCAAATCCGGCACGAACGCCTTCCATGGCAACGTCTTCGAGTTCTTCCGCAACACGCACCTCGATGCGCGGAACTACTTCTCTCCAGAGCGCGCGGTCTTCCATCAGAACCAGTATGGAGGGACAGTCGGCGGGCCGATCCGCACGGACAAGATATTATTCTTTGCCGACTACCAAGGCCAGCGCTACATTCAGGGGATCGAGACCGGCTTTGTCAGCGTGCCTTCGATCGCGAATCGGAATGGCGACTTCGGTTCCTCCGCAGCCTTCACCGGAAAGGTCAATGGACCCTACCTCGCACAGGTCCTGACCCAGCGCCTCGGCTACCAGGTCACGCAAGGCGAGCCGTTCGCGCAGGTCTTCCCCAACGGACTCATTCCGAAGCGCGCCTGGGGAACTGCACCTCAGCACTTGCTGCAGTACATTCCGCAGCCCAATGTTGGGTTGAACCAGTTCTCAAGCGGAGCCTACAAGCGCCGCATAAATGACAACAAGGCGGCCGGCCGGCTCGACTTCAACTCCCCCCTCTTCGGCACGTCGTCGATCTACTACTTCAACGATCGCTACAACCTCGACGATCCGTATCCCAGCGGTCTCGGTGGCGCCACGCTCCCGGGCAATGGCTTCGCCTACGATGCGGCCTCATTCGGCATCGACCAGACGTTGGTCTTCAGCAACATTCACACCTTTGGCGCAAAGACGGTCAATGAGGCACGCTTCGGTATTACGCGTCTCGACAACAAGATCGGCCAGCCGGTAGGCGGCGTAGGCGTCAGTCTTGCCGACCAGGGGATTCAGGCAGGCGGTGAAGGTATCATTCAGGGCTTTCCCGCGCAGGCCGGAGTCGAAGGGCTCTTCTTCAACGGCTTCTCGGTTGGAACCAATCCGTTCTCGCTTGCCCAGGTGAACAGTAACTACGACCTGTCCGACTCAGTCTCACGTACGGCCGGCAACCATACCATCAAGGTGGGAGGCCGCTATATCTGGTACAAGGTCAAACAGGCACCGAACCTCGTCGCCAATGGAACCTTTTCCTTCTTCGCATCCGGGAACCAGACCACCGGCAATGACTACGCGGACTTTCTACTGGGCACGCCGGACTTCTATTCACAGCAGTCTTCGCCGACTTTTTACGAGTCCGCGGCGGATGGCGATCTCTTCGCGCAGGACAGCTTCCGAGTGCGTTCCAACCTAACATTGAACTACGGGCTGCGCTGGGATTACGTCACCCCATGGGCGGAGAAGTATCACCAGACGACGACCTTCGTCCCGGGCGTACAGTCCGCAACCTTCCCGGGCGCGCCGCTCGGCTACCTTGTGCCCGGAGATCCGCTCCCTGGCGGCGGCCACATTCCTGCTGGCATTGCACCCACCCCGCTGAATAACTTCTCACCGCGCTTCGGTCTGGCTTATTCGCCGTCGTCGTCCGATGGCTTTTTGAGCAAGCTCACCGGAGGGCCTGGGAAGACGAGCATTCGCCTGGGCGGAGGGCGGTTCTTCACTTCGCCGCAGGGTCTGACCGTCGCATACCCCACCGGCAATCCACCCTATGGCCTCACCTACACCAGTCCGGAGTCACCGGTTATGGAGACTCCATTCATCGGCGCACTTTCAGGCACGAAGTACGTGCAGCAGTTTCCGGTAAAGGTGCCTTCCTACAACGTATCGCCAACAAACCCCGACACCACCGTCGACTGGAGCCGCTACTACCCTATCAGTGGCGCGGGTAGCGTGTACTACAAGAACAAGACCAGCTATGTAATGCAGTACAACCTTACGGTCGAACGTCAGGTTGGCGCCAACGCCGTGTTCAGCATCGGGTATATCGGTTCGCTTGGACGCCACCTATTGACGGTTCACAGCGCGAATCCTGGCAATCCCGCTCTGTGCCTCAGCCTTAGCCAGCAGTCGGAGGTGGCGCCAGGCTCTCCTACCTGTGGCCCATTCCAGGAGAACCTCGTCTTCACCCGCGCTGACGGCACTGTGGTGAATGGAACGCGCGGGCCGTTTCCGAACCAGATAGGCACGGACGCCTACTACGAGAACATGGGCAACTCGAAGTACAACGGACTCGAAGTGACCTTCAAGCGCACCACCGGGCCACTGTCCTTCCTCGCGAGTTACACCTATTCAAAGTCCTACGATCAGACCTCAAACATCCAGGAGCAGGTCGACCCCTACAACTACCACGCTCTCGATTCCATCTCGGCGTTCGATATGAAGCATGACTTCGTCGTCAGCTACAACTACGACTTGCCCGTAGATCGCTTGTTCCACCCTAACCGGCTTACCAGTGGTTGGGCTCTCTCCGGTATTACGCGCTTTGCCTCGGGCCTGCCGGTCACGTTTGCGAGCTCGGGCGACAACTACCTCGTGCAGGTGCAGAATAACGGCGTGAATGCGACGAGCATCGACATGCCCAACTATGACGGCTCAGGGTACAAAATCAACCATAACCCGCGTAACGGCAAGTCTTACTTCAACACGGCTGCGTTCACCCCAAATGCTCTCGGCACGCAGGGCAACTCCAAACGCCGTATGTTTTACGGACCGGGAATCGACAACTACGACATGGCACTGCACAAAGTGACAAGCATCACCGAAGGTCGCTCGCTTGAGCTTCGGCTGGAGATGTTCAACTTCTTCAACCACGCGCAGTTCTATCCGAATGGATCGGTCGACGGAAACATCGGCGATGCATCCTTCGGTCAGGTCCTGCGGGCAGCCGATCCTCGGATTGGTCAAATCGCAGCAAAGTTTCGCTTCTGAAGAGTAAGGGAGGCGCGACTGCGCCTCCCTACTCCTTGGAGAACCGTATGGGAGAATGATATGAACGGAATCAGCACTGTTCAATTCGGCCTACGCCTGTGGTTGGCCATTGGCATGGGCGCAATGGTTGGCTTGGAACGACAATGGCGACAGCGCATGGCGGGAACCCGTACCAATGCTCTGGTGGCTGCCGGAGCCGCGGCCTTTGTGATGTGCGGCTTGCTACTCGACAATGACCCGTCTGCGCGCGGACGGATCGTCTCCTATGTCGTCTCCGGTGTGGGCTTCCTCGGCGCGGGAGTCATCTTCAAGGATGGCGCGAACGTGCGCGGGCTCAACACGGCCGCGACGATCTGGTGTTCCGCAGCTATCGGTGCGCTCACTGGATTTGGAGCTTTTTCTCTGGCGCTTGTGCTTGCGACAGCTGTTCTTTTAACGAACATGGTCCTCCGACCACTGGCCTATCGCCTTCACCCGGTGCTGCCCGAGGCCAATCCCATAGAAACCCTCTATGAGGTGAATCTTGCCTGTAAAATCTCCGCTGCTGCTCATGTGCGCGCTCTGCTGCTTTCCACCATTACCCGGCTGCCCGTCACGCTGCAGTCCATCCATGGGGGACAGGACGATACAAACGAGCAAGCCCACATTCGAGCCGAGATGACGACCGCAGGCCGGAACAACGAAGCTATCGAACAAGTGGTAATGCGTCTCTCCATCGAGGATGACGTCTCAACCCTGAGCTGGTCGATCGCTGAATCGGCAATGGAGTAAACGAGTGACTAATACCGCAACGAAACGTAATCAGCGCATCACCGCACGCCTTCGGCATATACAGGGACAGATAGCCGCCATTGAGCGTTCTCTGATCGCTGATCCCGATGGCGCCATCTGCTTCACAGAGTAGCGGCCGCCCGCGGAGCGATGGGTGGCCTCATGACCTACCTCATTGAAGAGAGGTTGCGTACGTTAGACGTGACCCGGGACGGAGATGCGCAGGTCGCGCAGACCACGGCGGCGAGTGTTCACAAGGGGGCCGGTTCGAACCGTCCTCAAGGGGCGTAATGCGCAGGCTCGATTCGCCTTCGGGTGCATCCAGTCGTGGGACAATCTTGAAGTCCATTGTGCCGATAGTCGCAGGCCGCAGGAAACCTGCGTTCATGCGAAGGCGGCCATAGAGATCGTCTATCGGAACAAGGAGGGGTTGTCATTCATCGATGGCGTATCTGCGGAATTTCAGAGTTGGGTGTGCGCGTCAGTCGCCCGCCTCTGCAATCAGGGGAGCGAAAGAGGCGAGGAAGGTGGCGCCATTCGAGCCGTCCGGATCGGCCATGTCCGGAGTGGCGGGCAGAACAGTGGTGTCAGCGGGTCCAGGCCAGAAGGACTGGATCTTGCTTAGTCCGCCTTCGCCGAGCCACTCGGTTACGAGCTGGAAAGCGGAGACAGGATGGCCAAGACGGAGCCAGTCCGCACTGGGAGACGCGGCGCCGGGCGCGGTGATGGCCATCTTGGTGGCCATCAGATTACGGCGGTAGGCACGAACGTTTTTCGAGTAGCCATTGTCCATCTGCCGGTCGAAGGAGGCGATGGCGGTGGAACCGTCGAAGGTCATGCCGCGGCGGCGGATGTGGGTTGCTCCGGTGAGACACCAGACGTCGTCCACGATGACGGTGGTTGTGCGAATAAAGGCTGTGCGTCCGGGGAAGCCGACCGGATGGAAGACGGCGACGCGGTCGGGAACGGAGGCGAGGAGGGTGGTGATCGCGTCGTTGCGGGCTTTGTAGTGCTGGCGAGACCAGCCTTTGTAGTTTTGCGCGAAGTCGGATTCGCGGGGAAGGCAGAGGATGAGCCGCAGGTTTGGACGCGTGAGGAGTGCTGTAAGTATGTCGGAGACAAGATCAATCTCCTCCGGTTTGGGTGGGCCGCTTGGGTAGGCAGTGCGCGCGAACTGCGGTGACTCGATGTAGATGAGCTCTCTCGCATCGTGTACGGCGCGGTGCAGCGACCAGAGCGCGTCGCGGAGGCCGGAGGTCGAGACGATGACCTCGCGGCGGACCTCTTTCTCCATGCGCGGCTCGTTGCCAAGCGTGAGAGTTGGCGGGTTGACGCCTAGAGCGGCGGCGAGGTTGTTGATCAGGTTCTGGACGTTGGCGCCAGGTGCGGGTGGAGGGACGACGCTGAGTTCCGGGGTTTCGCAGATAGCGGGCGTGGTTTCGAGCAGAACGCCAATGCCGCTGTTGGTGGTGGTGCTGTCGGTGGGCGGGTTGAAGTTGTCGCCGTCCATGTCGATGACCCAGCCGAGGGTGCCGGAGCCGGGAAGGGGGATGATGGGCTGAGCGCGGCGCATGGCGTGGCGGGCGAGATCGTAGGCCAGCGCTCCTGTGACGTGGATGCCGGGGGCATGGAGGTCAGGGCCTGCAGGGTTGCCGGGGTTGCCGCCAGCGTGCTGGGCGGAGCGAGTTTCAGGAGCCCAGTGGCCGCCGGAGAGAACAGCTTCCCAGAGCAGCGTTCCGTTGGGTGTTCCGCCGGTAGTGCCGCTGACGACGATGGTTTCAAACCGCGCCATAGTGGGCAGGCGAGGACCCTGACGCGGCGAGGTCTCCGAGGCGAGCGCTCGGAGGAAGGCGAAGATGCTGGCGGGAGCCGCTCCAGGCGGAGTGACGGTCGTGGGCACGCCGAAGAGTGGGACTGGGGCGACGGACTGGAACATGGCAGGCATGGTGCCGACGATGCTGGTTCCTCCGAAGGGATCGGGTGGGGGGGCGACGGGGCCTGCCGTGACGGCGGTGCTGACGGCCGCCCACAGCTTGCGATTGCCATTGCGCGGAGCGACCACGATGTCCATGGTTAGGTTCGCGGGCGACGGTTTGGGTTGGCCGCTGGCGAGTTGGAAGGGATTGGGGAGGAATATCTGCGTCGTTGAGCCGTTGTGAGCGATGGCAGCTCCGCCGTCGCCGCGCAGGAAGGAGGGAGCATCGGCTGTAATGGCGACGATGGTGACGTAGACCTGGGGATAGATGCGGACGTACGCGCCGTCGGGTGCTCCGCCATCAGGGATGGTGACGACGACATCGTGGCCATCGCCTCCCGAAGCCCACGCGGCCGTAATACCAGTGGCAGGCGAGACAATAGGACTGGGGAATCCCGTTGCGGTGTTTGGCGCGGGAAACGCCGGCCAGTGAGCGGCAGCGCCGAGGGCCGCGGGAACGGCCATTGTCGCGCTGATACTGGGAGAGACGGCTAGCATCATGTTCATATTGGCGCGGGCGAGCAGCATCGTGGACTGCGCCAACGTATCGGGACCGTCGACGAGATAGTCGATGACGATGTTGTCGTGGACTACGGGCAGGATGTCGGAGGGGATGGTCTGGTCATCCGGGCCGATGCCAAGTGTAGTGCTGGCGGTGCGGTTTCCGAGCAGCGCCCAGGTCGTGTCGACGATGGCCGCGCGGTAGAACTGCTGGGCGAGCGGGTTGGCGAGCGTCGGAGGAACGAGACGGGTTCGCGCCAAAACGCCGTTGGTGGCCCAGCCCCAACGAAGGCGATTGTTGTCTGTGGAGGCCGCGGCGAGGCCGTCGCCTGCTGTCAGGGTGAAGAGGCCGGAGGCGGGCACGGTACCGGTCTGCGTGGGAGTGCTGTTCTGGGTGATGAGTGTCGCTCCGGGATCGGCCGGTTGGTAGATGGCGCCGTGGAGGTCAACGCAGTGAACCAGGGTAAGGGAAGACAGCGCGGCGATCGTCTGTACGCCGCCGGCTACGTTTGTGGCGACGGGGTTCTTCGGCTGCAGGCCGGTGAGCCACGTCTGAAGATCAGAGAACATACAGGCGACGTAGATGGGGTCGATGATGAGGCCGCGGGCGTCGTGGAAGGAGACCTGGCCGCCTCCGCCGAGCAGTTCGTCAGCCTCGTACCAACGAGCGGTCTTGAAGCCTTCCAGCCCTCGGATGACCATGGCGAAGGGAATCGGCAGCAACAGGGGATCGGTGCCGGTGACGTACCGGTCTTTCGCAAACCTGGCGAGACGAAGGATGGCCTGCGGGTGCAATCGGTAGATGGCCGAAGGCCCGGAGAGCGGAGCGCAGTTAGCATCGTAGAAGCTGTCGGTGCGGGTGCCTGTGGTGAGTCGCAAGATGACGGGATCGCCGGATTTGAAGGCCATCGCGGTGGTGTCGCCGGCGGCGCGTGTGACGGTGAAGGTGTCGCCGGTTCGCGCAGTGCATTCGACGATCTCAAACTTGGAGGTTGAGATACTGAACAGGGTGAGCAGGATGGAGCCTCCTGCTGTAGGTGTGGGGAAGTTGTTGCCATCGCCAGCGGTGACGGTGAAGGTGAGGGCCGAGGCTGGGAGATCCGCCGTGAGGTTGGAGGAGACTACGGTGAAGGCGTACTCGAGGATGCCGCGATAGGGAAGCCGTACTGCGGGAATGTTGAGCGTGAGGGCAGTGGAGTCGTAGTCGCCGATGGAGATGGCGGCGTCCGACCAGCGCGGAGAGACAGACAGTGTGGTTAGGCCAAGGGTGTCCAGCCCGTCGGCCTGCAGGTTCTGCTGGATCGCCTGGGGAGTGAGAGTGGTGATGGGTAAAGTGGCCATGGTTAGCTCACAACCTGCGTTTTTTCGACGGTGCGTCCGTCGGGTGCCGTGATCTTGACGTCGAAGCCGGTGACGGCTCCGAGACAACTTACGGTGTATGTATAAAGAGGGCCGGGGCCGGAATCGCGGATGATCTCGATACTTGGAGCGGGGCCAGGAGGATGCGCTACGGTGGGGATGGCTCCTGCAGCCAACTGGATGATGCGGGTGGGCGCGGGGAGAAAGATGATCACCTTCTTGAAGGTCGCCACGACCTTGATGACGTATGGGCCATCGAGGGGAGCGACCAAGGGAACGCTGCTCGCAAACGAAAGCAGGACGCGAGGGGGCGGCCCAATGATCTTGTTAAGTGTGAGCGCCGAAAGATCGGGCGCGGGATCAATGGGGCCGCTGGCGATCGTGGCAACCTGTTCGCCGGTACGGCCGATGGGATCGGTGATGCGCACAGCGAACTTGATGATATCCGTGATCGCGGCACGTTTGATGAGGGCGCGGTAGACGACAGGGCTGACACCGGGAGCGCTAACGATCCAGACTCCGGACACGCCGGCGGGCGCGGTAGTCCCAAGCTGGTCGAGGGTGGAGTCCAGCGCGAAGACGGGATCGGTCTTTGCCGGTGCGCCCGCGAGCTCGGCACGAACGGCAATCTTATGCGGCCCCAGCGGGGTCTTCTTTATAGGAGAGGAGCAGTTCCACTGGACGACGAAGTCCGCCGGACCCGGTCCGCCGCCGAACGCGAGTGCGGAGAGAATGGGCGGATCGGATGGTGGCAGGACGACCCACGCAGCGTTGCTGGCAGGGGAGCGGCCGGGCAAGCCGCCACGAGTGATGTCAAGGTCGGTCCAGGCAGTCGCGCGGTACCAGACGCGCCGCCAGGAGCCGGTGGGTGCGTCCTGACCTGTAGCTGTGGAGATAAAGCTGAGGCCGTTGGAGTCGACCGTCTGCGTGACGTTCCAACCGGCGGCGGTGGGCTGAAGACGAAGGATGGGCGGCCCCATCGTGTCGAGCTCCTTCGCAGCATCGTCCGCGCGGACGCGATGGAGTTCGATCTTTCTGGGGCGTGGGCCGGGACGGGTTGCGATGGTGATGTTCGCTTTGTAAGCAGGAGGCATGGCGGAGGAATCGAGGAAAGACGTGACCTCGATAGTCGGCGGCGCGGGGTGCATAATGTGCGGCGCGGCGATGGCCATGAGCGAATCTTCAGGCTTGGCCCCGTCGGGCCAGTCGCTCTCGACCTGACCCGCGCTGACGCCGAGCGCGATGTAGAGATGGATGCTCGTTGAGCCGCGCGGCAGTGTGACGTCGGTGCTGGTGCCCTGAAGCAGTGTCGAGTTGATGCGGGTGAAAGGCAGCCGCGAAGGGTTGGCGTGGAATGCGTTTCTGAGGACGAGGAGACGATCGTCCAGAGTCTGGTCAGGCGTCGCCTCATGCAGTCCATTGGCCTGAAGGATAGTGGTCTCAGCGGCCTCGTAGACGAAGTAGCCACCGGCGTTTGCCTGCGGGGACCAACTGAGTTGCGTGTGGGATTGACCCGAGGCGTCCGGCAGACTGGCGAGGAGTACGTGTGCCGTAGGGACGACGGGTGGACGAGGGTCCGACGTGCTGATGACGGTGGGATGATCGGACCACGCGCTAGTGCGCTGGGGAGCGATGTGCTCCTGTCCCTGCGCCCAGAGTGCAAGACCTATGTGACCGGTGGGTCCGAAGTCGAGCGAGAGGCCGGAGAGCGTGACACGGTAGCGACGGTTGCTCCCCTGCGCTGCACCGAAGGCGACCTCCGCATCGCCCGCTTCATTGAGGGCAATGACGGAGACACCCGCTACGGTAGCAGGCGTGTCGGCACCATTGAAGGTGAGGACGAAGGGCGGCTGCGCTCCGCCGAGGGAGCGAGGCAATCCGGAGGGAACAACCAGGCTGGGTGGCGGATCGCCAGCGGTCGATGCTGCGTACAGGTAGCCGACGAAGGAGATCTGTTGTGGCGAGCGGATTCTCCAGTCCCAGAAAAACTCGATCTCGAGCGATGAGGGGCAGATCGTGCCGCTGGCTGGCAGCGTGGGGTAGAGCGTGATTTGGGCGATACGGACCTGATCGAGATCGGGCTGCTGGATGGTGGTGTCAATGGCGCTCCAAGGGGTCCACTGACCGTAGATGTCCTGGATGGCCGCGCCGTATTTGAGTTGCATATTGCCGGGATTGGTCGGAATGGCTAGTTCGCGGTCAACCACGTGAATTCGCCACGCCTCAGGATCAGGCGGATCCGTCACGGCATTGTTGATCGCGATTGGGCGGAAACCTCCGCTGTCGCGTTGTTCCATGAGCGCGGCGGTGGCGAGATAAGGCACAAGACCGGCACGAGCAGCCGCGAAGCTGGCGGTGCGAAAGAGTTGCGTGTAGGGCGAGCGGTCCCAGCTCACACGCGTAGAGGCGCGCCAACCGCCATCGGTGACCAGAGGCCGCAGTATGCCGAGAGCGGGAGTGACCAGGTTGGCGGGCGGCGGTGGCGGCAGAGCAACTCCAGGCGCGGGGATGATCGCGGCGTAATCAGCCGGCGGGGAAGCGCCGTCGAGGCCTCGCTCGTAGTGCGCGGTAATCATGTAATCGTAGCCCGCGACATACCGAATATTGGCGTCCGCCGTGGCGGGATAGGCCGTGCCGAAGCCGAGGACCAGGTTGAGGAATGGGTCCGTGCTGGCGGCCATCAGGAGCATCGAGAGTGGAGCAACCTGTGAGGTGCTGCCGGGCACGTTCATCTGCTGGCCGGAGGAGTTCTCCGGCGGAGGAACTGAGATGTCGATCGTCTGCGCGCCCTGTTGATTAGGAGCGAAGCCCGCGACGATGGCCTTGAGTTCGTCGAGCAGGTTGGCGTTGACTTCGAGAACGAGTTTAGCGAAGTCGGGCGCGGCCCACGGCGGGGCAGGAACGCCAGGGGCGACGTTGGGCGCCCAGCCAAAGGGCGGTGCGCCGCGCGTGAGGCGCTGAATGGCGGCGGAGGGCGCGTCGGTGAAGGCTCCTGTGAGGCCCTCAGGCTCGCCGTATTTGCCGATGCCGTTCCAGTCGGCCTGTTTGACGGGAAGGCCAACGATCTCGATGGGCTTCCATCCGGCAGCCTGGGAGAGCGCTCCAGTCTCGATGCCGGTGACGCTGGTGACGGTGATACCCGAGGTGAAGACAAGGCAGTCGATGACCGGAGCGGACAACTCGACGACAACGGAGAGACCGGTGGGAACTGTTGCAAAGCCGACGAAGTCGGAACTGAACGGAGCACCGGCGTATGCAAGAACAAACCCTCCGCCGGCTGACTGAACATCTGCCGTGACGTGCGACATGCTGCCGTTGGACCATGAGACTACAGTCGAATCTCCGGCGAAGAGGAAGGTTGTCTGTTGAATGTTGAGAGGTTGTTCGATGCCCGACAAGCTGTGCGGGCGTGCCCACACTTGAAAGGGCTCGGTGGGCAGGCCCATGGTGCCGCGCAGCATCCAGCGCAGTTCGATGACCGGCTGCAAAGTGGGCTGCTGATAGGCCAGGCTGCCGAGCGGTTGGAGGCCAAGGCGGTTCGCGGCCGTTGCCCAATTGACGATGGCGCCTTCGGCGTGGAAGAGGGTTGGGTCGACGATGTAGTTCGGCACTTAGTCCACCTCCTCCCACGGAGCGGCTATGAGGCTGAGATCGAGGATGTTCGAGAACTGGTCGGTGGCTCCGGGGCCGTCCAGATAAGGCTCGGTGTGGGCGATGCGGCGAAGAGCGAGCATGATGTGCTTGCCGCGCGAGTTGGGCTTGAGCGTGACGAGAGCGCGCTGGCCGCCTGGGGCCGGGACGATGTGATCGACGATATCGTCGCCTCCCGCTTGTTGATCAAGCGAGAGCCAGGGTTGGGGATCGAGGTCATAGCGCTGCGCCGCGGCGGGGCCGGGGTCGGTGACCTTGGTGGGGATGGGGCGATCGCGCCACATCGGTTCGCTGGAGTCGACGAGGATGGCAGCGGGTTGCGGATTCGGCAGAGTGGCATCCCAGAAGATCACAATGCGAGGCGATTTAGGCTGAGGCTGGGCATCGAGTCCGGCGCCGATCAGGGCGGTGTCGAACTCCGAGCCTTGAGGATCTCTCGATGCGAAGGTGGCGCCGATGTTCTGAAGCTTGCCGATATCGTTAGGGTGAACTCCGCGCGCCGAGATGCGCGAGATGCGAAACGACCGCGCGAATTCGTCGAGTGTGGGGAAGCCTCCCGTAGTGAAGGAGCCGCGCCAGACCAGCGTGCCGGCAGAGCCATCGGCTGCGGCCTTGTCCAACATCTCGATGTCGAGCACATAGTCCGTATCGAGATCGAGTGGGATGGGCATCGTAATCATGGAATGACGAATGGTGGAACCGCTGGTGTCGATACACGGAAGGCTGCTGGCGGCAAGGTCTCGGATCGCGCCCTCCCACGGAGAGAGGATCGTTCCCTTGACCGGCTTGAGGTTTGCCGGACTGAGCGGATAGGGGTGCGGTGTTGCGGCCGTGGAGGGGACCGGCCGATAGTTGGACGGACGCAGGCGAGCCTGGAGCTTCTTGCTGTAGGCATCGTAGAGCGTGCCGACGTTGTTGGTGGCGAAGACGACTTTGATCGGCTCGGAGGCGAAGTAGTGCTGTTCGCCCTCGCCGGGGAGCGCGACCATCACCCACGGATCGAGCCGCGTCGGCGGCTGATCGTCGGTGTGGAACCAGAACGACTGCTGCTGATTGGTAATCGTCTTCTGGTCGGTGGCGGGTTGGCCCTCCTGGCGGCGTTCGCGTGACCCATCCCAAGTGATGCGAACCTGGTAGTCCTGGTTCGGCTGAAGAAGCGCATTGTCCGCGCTGTCGAGACCGAGTGCCGCGTTGAGCACACCCTGTTTCTTCGTCTGCTCGGTCGTGTCGAAGTCTTGGCGGATGACTTCGCTGGTGCTGAGGAGTTCGATAGCCGCGACGAAGAACGGGCGATAGGTGTCCTCCTGGAGAATCTGGCGGGCTGCGGGGAGATAGCCGATCTGGACACGGTCCGCAGTGGCTGATCCCTTTATCTCAACGATGACCGGCACGTACGTCCGCGCGCCGAGAGCGGCCTGCTCCACTAGTATCTGAACGAAGAAGTTCCACTGACCGGCTGGATCGGTCCATGTAGAGGGGAAGGCGGCGGGCGGGACGACATCGGCGACGGAGACGGCGTGCTGATTGGAAAGATTGTCTACGCTGTCGCTGGCCGCGACGATGAGCTGCTTCATCTCCAGCAAACGCATGGGGACGATGAGGAAGATGCGCGTGTACTCGAAGGCATTCGTGTGGAGGACTACGGTATCGAGAAGCGGCCCAGGCTTGTAGTGAAGCTGCGCGAACGCCTGCTTGATGATTGCAGCGCGGTTCGGATTGCCGAAGGCGATGAGTTCGCCGTGGTCGAACACCGGCGAGGCCAGTACGCGGCTGAAGCAGCTCAGTGCTACTGATCCCGCTTGGACACTGGTGGTGTCGCGGAAATTAGCAAGGTTGACGAGAGAAGAACGAGAGACTGCCTGCCCAAGCGAGAAGCGCTGTGCGACATCGCTGAGCGTCAGGTTCTCGTTGGGGACGACTGTCTCGACGCCGCCGCCGCGGATAGAAACAATCGGATTGTTTGTTGTGGGTGGCCGGATCAGGTCGATCGCTGAGGTGGCGGAGACGATGTTGAACGGGGTGGAAGAGGTGCTGCGAACAGCGGGAAAGACAGCGCGGAGCAGATCTCGGTTGATTGTCGCGCTGGGGCTTACGGATTGCGAAACGAGGGGCGGCGACGCTGCGGCGGCGATGCCGCCAACGGCTGGAGGTTGCTGAGCTTTCTGATTTGGGCAGGCGACCGCAGCGCCTTCGACCTCGGCGGGGATGATGCCGCGGAGCTTGTCGATGAAGGGCTGACCGCAACGCCAGCGTTCCGTGACTTGGAGACTGACATCCGGAGGGCTGGAGCGCACCGTATTAGGCGGATCGGGCCAGGGGAGACCGGTGAGTTGCCAACCGAAGTCCGATGGACCAAGCACCTGCAGGAGGAACGAATAGAGCACCGGCGCGGCGGGAGCAGCAGGCTGGCAGACTGTTCCCCACACCTGCTCGATGGTCTCGTCAAGATATTTGCTGGAACCAACCGCCTTTGGTGTTGGGTCGGGCACCCAGCTAAGTAGAGCGAGCTGTGCTTCGAGTGCCTGTGCGCCGGACTTCGAGGCCCACCACGTTGCGGGAGTTGCCCCGGCAGTGAGTGGGCCGAGCAGCTCGACATTGGTAACGGTGTACTTAAACCACACGTCGCCGCGCTGCACGAAGCCGTCGGCGTTGGGCACACCCGGCGTTCCCTGGAGCATTTGCCCGAAGAAGGTGAGACCGGCTGACTGATTGGGCGGCATCGTCATCATCACTGCCGGAATGGCGTCGATGGGAACGATCTTGAGCCCACCCGGATTGCTATTGCCGCCCGAGACGCCATCGGCCAGGCCGCTGTCGATGGGCTTATCGACACCCGTGCCGGTGACGAGAGCAGGCGAGCGGCTGATGAGCTTAAGCGAGCTGACCAGCGGTGGCGGATCGGGCACAGGGATGGTGCTGTCGCCGAGAGAGAAGCTGACGCAGCCGGAGACAGAGAAGAAGAAGAAATCGACCTCGCCGCAGATGTCACCGGAGATCTTATGGTAGCTGTTGCCCTGCGGATCGGAGCCGAGATCGATGTGCAGGTCGGCGTAGGCGCTGATGTCGATGATGAAGAGATGGAGCGAGCCGCGGACGGTGAGGATGCCGGCGACGCGGAACGGAGAGAAGCCGAGCACCGCATCGAATCCGGCGGAGAGCTGCGCGTAGAGCGGTCCACCGCCCCACTTGAAGGAGACGTGCAGACCGGTGGCGATGGAGAAGCCATAGACCTGCGGAAGATTGTTGTGGGCCGGGATACCATTTCCCGAGAGCATCAGGTATCCGGAAGCGTCGAATACTTGAAGGACGGTTGCCTGTATCTGGTTATCGTATTTACCAAGATCGAGATGCCAGTCGGTGACGTCGTTGAAGTCAAAGAAGGCTTCGACGGGAATTTTGATCTCAAGCAGAGGATCGATATCGAAGTCGATGGCAAGGCCGATGGTGAGGGTCCCACGGCCGAAGTCGAGATCGATCACGGCGAGGAAGGTGCCTTCGGCGGTGCCTTTTAACTCGGGTATGACGGCGAGCACCTTGGCCTTCATCATTAGCAGCAGACGCGGGCCGGGGAGTTCGAGCAGCAGAACGCCCTTCAGGTTGAAGATGACGCTCGACCCCATTGTGCCGAGGATCGCGCCAACGCCGAAGGCCCAGGTATTGATCTTCGGCTTCCAGAACTGAATGTTGGTAGGGTCGCCTCCGGTGGCCTTGAGCCACGCCAGGGCGGGAGCCATGTTGCCGGCGGCGACCGAAGATTCATCGCGTGCATAGCTCATGGCGAATAAGCCGATGAAGCCGTAGATGCCGATGCCGGAGTCGGCCAGCGGAATCGCCACAGGAAAATCCACTTCAAGCGTAACGATGACACCGGTGCCCGGGCCACCGTCAGCGGCGGAGATGGAAGCGACCCCGAGGCCGGCGGCGATGCGTACCTGCACGGGAATGAGCGTAAGGTCGAGCTGCCCCTTGAACTCGTTGTCGTTGATCTCAAGGTAGCCGCGGCCCTTGAGCGCTCCGGGAATATCCACACTGGCGGCAAAGGCAGTAAGCTCCGGATCACCCGGAGGATCAAGCCTCATGCGGACGCGGGCGCGCTCGATCGAGACGACGCCGAGGTCGATCGCAAACCCGAGATCGACTTCAAAAAGCAGCGGGTTGTTGCGGGCGATGCGCGCGCCAAGGATCTTGAGTATCTGATCTAGCCCCGAGCCAACCTTGATCGCGCCGGGTTTGGAGACATCGATCGTAAACCCCTTCGACGAATCGAACATGGGCCTGAACTGAAACTTCGGCTGGCCCGGAGGATTGCCGACTAACAGCCCAGCGGCCTTGTAGCGCACGCTGAGCGGAGCGTCGCGCGAGATCGTAATGATGGGTTGGCCACCGAGAGAGACATCAAGCGAGATCGCAGTTTCGAGATCGAGAAGGATGATGAGCTGCGAGCCTTCGGGCCGGTGCTGGAACTCGACCTCGCCGCCGTACCAGATGACGTGCTCGACCGTGATCCACGGAATGGCTGCAATTACAGCCGGGACACCTGCGGTAAGAATGTCATTGCCAAGCTCAGCCCATCCGCCATCGCCTGCGATGGCGTTGGCGATGGTGGAGAACAGCGGCGTAAAAACGATGACCATGCCGAGGAAGTTCCGTCCGTAATTGCGGTCAAGCTTCGCGTTCGGAGGCAGCCATCCGGCCATCATCAGGCCGTCGCGGTCAGCGGGGTCGGCGCCGAAGTAGCCGGTGACGTCAACGATGTCCGTCGCATCGTCGATCTGGATGACGAAGCGAATGTCGATGATGCCGTCGGTGGGGTTCTGACTGCCGAGCCCCTGGAACTGAGGAATGTCCTGATGTGCAACGCCGCCGGTCGCAAGCTGGTTCTCGGTTGCGGTTTGAATGTCGAATTTGCCGTAGACCTCGCAGGCGACGAAGTGGTTCTTGACGATGCGGACCTTCGCGCCGATCTTCTTGAACCAACTTGGCGGCGCGGGCGGATTGGCGCTGGTGGGATTGTCGGGAACAGGAACAGGCGTGGGCGGCGTAGCGCTGGGGCGCGAGACGTTGCCAACTGTGGTCGTGCCGGGCGCGTTTTTTGGCGGCCACGATGCCTCGATCTTCCAGAACAGGTTGCGATTAGGATCGCCCTGGTTGACCCAGTTCGTCATGTCCGCCTGCGGCGTAATGGCGAAGTTCTTCGCTGGCGCAATGGATTGAATGAGTCCCTGAAATGCCGTGGCACGGCGCTGGCATAGCGCTTCGTTGTAGTCGTGCTTCACCTGCCCACCGGTCTCGAAGCTGGCGTAGCCCTTGATGAGGATGGCGGTGCCGGGATCGAGGGCATTCAGCAACGGCGTAATTGCGCTCGTCGCATCGCTGCTCTGCGTTCCTTGAAACGACGGAGTCCAGGGAGCGGTGATGCCGTCGTCGACGGCAGGCGAGGTGTGTGTGTTGTCCGGTGGAATGCCGAACGCAGTGACCTCCGCGTTGTTCACGTTGGGCGGTTGGTCGAAGCGGAAGTACGCGGTGAAACCGGCGACCCCTGTCGTGCCCGGAAGGTCGGCCTTGACCTGCACGGCCGTCGCGCCCTGAGCCACGTTCACGGTGGCAGTGGCACTCGTTCCAGCCTGCGCGACGCCATCGATGGTCCATGTTGTTTGCGCGGCAGTGGTCGAATCGGTATCCAGCGCAATCGTGGCAGTTGTCGGCGTCTCGGAGACCAGTTTGAACTGCGGCGCAACGACAGTGTCCGTGCCCTTCGTCACCGACGTAGTCGTCAAAATGACGGCAGGGTTGCTGGTAGCCGTAGTGCTACCCAGCGGCGGCGCGGCAGACACTGGACGGCGATTGGCCGTGATAGTTAGTTTGACCGGCAGCGTTCCAGGCTGCGAGCCATTCGCGGTGATGAGAATCGTGCGCGTCGCGTGCGAGGAAAGATCGAGATCGAAGAGTCGCCCGGGAGCTTCAGGGTCGGAGTCGTACTTTGCGCTAGCAGTATAGGGCGTTAGTCCGCCGTCGATATCGACGACCATCCGCGTGTGGTCCGGGAGCGCGACCGTCGCTGTGGCATCGTCGATGCGCGTGATCGCGTAGCAGAAACCGGCATCGTCATAAAACCTCGCGCTCACCTTGACTTGCGCGGTGCTCCCTTGATCGACGATCTCAAGATCGAAGTCTCCGGTGATGCCCGCCGAAGCGCCGATGCCGATCAGCAGGTTGCGCGCGCCCGCATCGAAGGCAAGGTTCTCCGCGCCGTTGGGAGCGATGTACAGGCGCACCTCCGGGAGATAGAGGCCCGTCCAGTTTTCGTCGTAGCCGAACTGCGAAAGCACATCGGGCGGCGTCGAGTTGTTGGAGAGGTCAAGCGTCGCCGAGCGAAAGCCAAAGCCCACGCAACTGGACGCGCCGATGAAAGCATACGGCGGGTCCATGCTGATCAGTTCGGCAACGCCAAGATCGTCCGTGTCGTCAAGACTGCTCGCGCCTGCGGAGAGAAGCGTGGCGCTGAGCGGATCATTGATGGCGGACCCCTGCGCGAGCCGGACCTTGATCTTCGGTAGCGAGATGCGGACAGCAGTGTGCTCGGGATCGGTCAGCAGAATGCCGCTCGGGTCAAGCTTTGCGCCGCGAAGAAACGGCGGCCGAAGAACGACCGTAGTGAGCAGCATGTCCAGAACGAACTCTGTGCTGGGGTAGTCCGAGGGCGGCGGATCGGCCACGTTATTGTCATACGCCGTGATGACCGCGGCTGAGGTGGCGAAGGCGGCCGCGCCGCCGATCGCCGCGACTGCCGTCGAGATCTTTTGCGAGACGACGCGTGGCGCGCTGAGCTGAAAATCGATATGCGCATCGCGAACGTCGATCCACGGATCGCGGCGTCCCGGGTCGTTGGCCGGATGGCCCTCCGTGTTCTCAGCGTTCACACCGAAGGTCATCGTAGACGGATCGACGTAGGGATGGACGTCACCGCTGAAGTGCGCGACGCCACGAATGACAATCCCCCCATCATCACCGGTAACGGTGTGTTCCGTTACGACGAGTACGGACAAGGCGGCGTGCCACTGGCCAAAGGTGTCCCCGCGCAGGACATAAGGACTGATCAGATCATAGAGAGCGAGATCGTAGGCCAACGATGCACCTCCTCACCTTGTCCTGGTCCGACAGCCCTGGTTTCGATAGTGCTGGTCGAAGGTTCTGGCCCGATCCTCCAAGTTAGAAAAAGGTAAACCCCATAAACACGGTTGTAAAGTCTACAGCAGCATTTGCAGCCTGCGAAAAAACTGCCTTACTTTATAGGCACGGCTTCACAGGTTGCTAAGGATGTTTTTGGGAGAAAGGCAGGACAAGTCGGGCAGGTGACGCTCTAGAGGTAATGACTCTGAGCGCGTTGTCTGTGCGACAGTTGTATGGATCGCTCTCTGTCACATCCCCGACGCTATGCAGAACTTGACTGCGATTGAACTCTCCCAAATCATCAAATCGCTCGATCTGAAGAAACAGCCGGTTCAGAGAAAATCAAACAGCTATTTCTCCGCTTGACTCATGTGCAAACGCAGCGGCGCGCCGTTCGGGCCCGACAGCAGTGCCAATGATGGCTAGGACTAAAGCGATGGCCGCTGATATTGCCATGGCCCAGGCATAACTGATATGGCTTGCCAACGTGGCCTCGATGTAGACGATAGAACTCGACAGCAGCACGCCGCACTGGTAACCGAACCCCACGATGAAGCCCCGAGCTGAATTGGGAGCCAACTCAGAAAGATGAGCGGGCACGATGCCCAAAGCCCCCTGAATCAAGAACTGCATAGCCACCGCTCCGGCAACGATCGCGATCTTCGAGGAGCCGAACGCCCATAGCGGGATTGCCAGCAGAGCGCCGACCAGGGCGAGGATGATCATGCGTCGTCGTCCCCACTTATCAGAGAAGAAGCCAAAAAGTATACCGCCGGCAATGGCGCCGATCATGGAAACAGAAGTGATCCAGGCGCGAGCCGGCGTATTCAGGTGATGATAACGCTCCAGGAACGTGGGATACATATCCTGCGTACCGTGCGTCGTCAATTGCAGCCCCGCCATAAACAAGGCGATATAGAGCAGTAGTTTCCAGTGGATAGCGACGACTCGGACGAAGTCTTTTCCGTTTGCCTGTTTAGTCTTCTTCCAAACGTCAGATTCCTTCACGCGGAACCGAACATACAGCGCCAGGAGAGCCGGCAGACCTCCCAGGAAGAATAGCGGTCGCCAGCCGAACCGTGGATACACGAAGAGATAGCAGAGCGCTGCAAGCAGGTAGCCCGCTGCGTAACCCTGTTGCAGTAGTCCCGACAGAAGTCCTCGCCGTTCCTTCGGCGCGGCTTCCATGGCGAGAGATGTCCCGACGCCCCACTCTCCGCCCATCCCGATTCCGAAAAGGGCGCGCAAAACCAGGAACGTGACATAATTCGGCGCGAGGCCGGATAGCAGTTCGATCACTGAATAGAAGACCAAAGCCAGCATCAAGGGTCCGCGACGGCCAAACTGGTCGGCCAGGTAACCGAAGATGAACGCCCCTACCGGGCGGAACGCGAGAGTCAGCGTGATGGAAAGGGCGATCGCGCGATCGGACTTGTGGAATTCATGAGCGATCCCTGTCAGGCAGAATACAACGAGGAAGAAGTCGAAGGCGTCCAGCATCCAGCCAAGGAAGCCCGCCGTTACAGCGGCGCGATGTCCCTTGCCTGCCAGATGCTCCTCTTGATCCACGCCGGTCGCAGCGAGTGTTTCTGTCATACATCCCTTCCGGCCTGCCCCTGTGCTCTGGGCGAGAGCAACAAGACAGTGTTCCTTAGTCTTTCAGCCGTGCTATACAGTCGATCTCAATCTTTCTTCCACTGCGCAGGACCGCCTGCGTGGTGGTACGAACGGGATAGTCAGACCGAAAGAACTCCACGTAAGCCCGGTTCATTCCATCGAAGTCATCGAGACTGGAGAGATGGATGCTCACTTTGACGACACTCGCCAGATTGCTTCCTGCAGCTTCCAGGATTGCCGACATATTGGTAAGTTCGAGGCAGGTCTCCGATTCAATATCGCCCAGTTCGAACTCCTGCGTCGACGGATTGATGGGAGCCTGCCCCGCGACGAATACAAACCCGCCAGCGACCACCGCGTGTGAATACGGACCCAGCACTCGGGGGAAACTGGGTGAAGTTACTACCCGCCGATCGGCAGCTGCCTTGAACTCGGCGGATTTGGGTGACACTTCCAGGTTTTCATCGATCACGAATGCACTCCTTTGGATCTCCATAGTCATGCGCGAAGCACTTCCGCACGAGGAGATCTAGTACGCATAATCTACCGGCAGAGGAGTTGCAGAAATACGCTTGGAACAGATCGTAACCTACGCCAATCCTGCTCTTGAGCCTTGTTACGTGACGTTACGAACCTGCTGGCGGTGCCTTAAGTCTTCCATTCGGAGAATTTGACGTGCTAGTGTGGAATATGGCCCTTAAACTCTCTCCTACTTCACTTGATTCCGGCGAGGTGGAGCGACGGCTGGAAGTCGAAGCTGAGTTGGACCGGATCCTGCAGAGCCCCGGATTCCGCACCTCAAAACGATCGCAGGAGTTTCTTCGATATATCGTTATCACGACGCTGGATGGCCGCCTCGATGATCTGAAAGAGCGGGTCATCGGCCATGTGGTCTTCCACCGCCTGCCTGACTATGACACCGGTGAACACTCGATTGTCCGCGTCAAGGCGAATGAACTCAGGAAGCGCCTGGCCCAGTTTTACAGCGAGGTAAGCGAACCCTCCGTCGTGCAGATTCAACTGCCGCGAGGTTCTTACACGCCTGAGTTCCGCTGGATGGCGATCGCAAAGCCGGAGGCGTCTCCGGAACCAGTCATATCCGCCGAACAAGCGCAACCCATCCCACGCGCCTTTCCCCACCTGAGGCATTTCGTTGTGGCTGCGTTCGTCGTACTGCTTTTGGCCGTCGGTTGTTGGCACTTCCTTGGAACGACGCACACAGCAGGGGTCGTCGACCAGTTTTGGCGTCCGGCATTGCAGGCTGCCAACGCACCGCTGATATGCGTTGCAGACCCTGAAGTACTGAAGTTGAGCGACAACTACAACACCTTAGCCTTCAACGGAACTCTGCCCGCCAGCGTCCCCACCTCGGAACTGGTTCGCGATTCAGGGCATTATGTAGGCTGGGGCGATGCAGTGGCGCTGACTCAACTTTCGACGTTTTTTGCTCTCCACCAGAAGCAGCCGGAGATCAGGATGAGCAATGACGTGTCCTACACGGAACTGAGCAGAGCTCCAGCCATCCTCATCGGTGCTCGCACAAATCAGTGGACGATGCAGCTTGCGAACAATCTGCGCTTTGTTTTTGAACGGACAGCAACACAGAGTTACATCCGCGACAACGAAAATCCAGGAAATAGATGGAGTTTCGAACTAGGTCCTCCAAAGGTCGACTACATCGTTGTCACTCGCGTCTTCGAATCAAAGACGGGAAAGATGATCGTGCTGGCGGCTGGCCTGTCACACTTTGGCACGCAAGTGGCCGGAGAGATTCTCACCAATCCGGCGACTTTAAGCAAAGCACTCAAAGACGCTCCCAAGAGCTGGCAAAGCCGCAACCTGCAGCTCTTGTTCAGGGTCGAAGTCTTCGGAAATACCGCTGGCACACCTGTTCTGGTAGCAAGCAAGTTCTGGTAAGTCTGCTGCGAATGAATCTGAGTGTCTGCTGACCTTCAGGATTTTTGAGTCACTTGCCGGAACAGATGCAAGAGGTTTCCGCCCCAGAACTTATCAATTCTCGCTTCCGAGTAACCGCAACGCACCATCGCGTCAGTGATCAGGGGTAGGTCGCGCGTGTCGCGCATGCCGCGTGGCAGATTCGGGCCGCCATCGAAGTCGCTCCCAAAGGACACATGATTCTCACCAACCATCTCGATCGCTTTGTCGACGACCGCAACCCACTCGTCGGGAGTCATCTTCACCTCGTCTGGCACAACCGGACCTACTCGCGGGAACTGTGGCCCAACCAGCTTGTCGACTTCATAAATTGATTTACCTTCAACCTCCTTCCGGACAATTGACGTATCCCAGAAAGAATGCTTTGCGTGCTGTGTTTGGTAGGCATACTCCTGAGGGCTATGGAACTCGTTTCCTACCTGAAAACCGAACACACCGCCTTTGGACGCCATCTTCTTCAGCAGCGCGTCAGGCATATTTCTAGGGATGTTGACGACGCTGCGCAGGCCGTGATGCGTAGCGCATATGGGATCCGCACTGACGTCGATCGCCTGAGCGATGGTGTCGTCTGATGCGTGCGAAACGTTGATGACGATGCCCAGTCGGTTCATCTCGCGCACTACCTCATGCCCGTGCAGAGTGAGGCCGTTCCACTGCGCAGGAGAGCAGCAGGCATCAGCATAATTCTGGCTCCAGTTATGGGCCGATAGCTGTGCGGAACGGACGCCCAGACGATAGAGATCGTGCAGCACACCCAGATCTCCATCCAGATCGTAGCTGCCCTCAATGTCAAGCACCGCAGCGATCTTACCTTTGGCCCGGATCCTTGTGATGTCATCGGCATTCAGTGCGAGTTGTACGACATCACGGTTCAGTTCCAACTGTTCCAGTGCATGCTCCACTCGACGGAGTGCCTGCTTGGTCTCGAACCGCGAAGGATAGTACTCCTCCGGGATATAGACCGAGCAGAAGAAGGCACCGACGCCACCCTCAAGCGCCCTGGGCAGATCCCAGTAGCCGTCCTGCTTGCGAGTACCTATACTGCCGCCTTGGTAGAACTCGCGGTCAAGTGCATGAACGTGGCCGTCGAACACGAGTGCTCGCTTATGGATGGCAAGCGCCTTGCTCGAGACGTGAGGCGCGTCGGCAAGGGCGGTCGCTGCCTGTAGAAGCCGCCCGCCAAGCAACATCCCGGGAGCCACAGCGCAAGAGCTTAGAAAGCGACGGCGTGTCAGCATCAACGTCTCCTGATTTCAAGCGCGGGCATATTGCGAATCAGCCGAAGGCTTGTAATGCACGTCCAGATGCGGCGTTTCAAGGCGCTGGTTGAGCCGCGATCTGGAGTTCAGGCAGGCCTCCATCATTCCGCTGACCAGCATGGTGCGCCGTGCCGGATATGGAGCTGTGCCTTTGCAAAACAGCTCCTCAATCTTGGCTGCGAGGCACGCCGAATAGGTGACGTTCGGAGGAGGGGAGTGAAAGAACTGAGTGGCAACTAGTCCGTGGCCCGCCACTCGAGCCGAAAACACGAAATCTTCGTTCGCTCCATTAAGCATCAGCATGGTTGCGCGCGTTCCATCCTGGTACTCGATGCAATACGCTAGGGGATTCTTGACCAGTTGTGGCAGCACCCCGCCGGCGACCATGTCCTGAGGGCGCCCGTCGGTCACCGTCAATCCCTGGATGGCGTCGCTGCGAGAGAGCGCCGAGCTGAGTAACTCCTTCGACCAGCGGCCTGACTCTCCGCCTGCCCAGACGTCATCGCCCTCGAGTAACTGCACTGCCTTCACACCGGTCTCGCCTCCGGCGCGCCGTTCCAGCATGCACTGCATGGCCTCGAGAGCATCGAAATCCATTCCATCAAGAGGTCCCACACCCACCATCACTGCCTCTTCAATTCTTGCGCCGAGCGGTATGTCCACGTCGGGAATACGCCACGTCACAGGCAACGAGGAACCTGCCAGCAGGCCAAACTTCAGCCGCTCCGACGCAGCCACCATGCTCTTCGCTTCCGGGAAACTGAAGGACAGGCTTTCGTGATTGAAGTAGGGAACAGAAAGGCCCTCTTCTTCAAAGACCTGGACGCACTGCTGGAAGAAATCATAGCGAGGATACAGAATCTGATCCTTGTGGTTGCGCGGGTAGTTGCCCTGTTCCACCACGCACAACACGGCATCTACCGCGAGCTTAGTCCCGCCGCAGCGGAGAGCTTCCGGGATGTTGTTGCAGGCACGGAAGCCGAATTCCTTCGCGCGTCCAACGCTCAGATCGCCGGCATCTTGCGGCACGGAGCGAACAACGCCGTGTACACCTTCTCCGCCGTGAGGCCGGGCATCCAGATACATCGAGACGATCTGCACATCGGGCATATGCCACTCACCTTCGTGCGGATACCCGACAAGAAATCGGTCTGCAATCGTCTGCATAGCCGATCCATAGTGGTACGAAGTGCCGAGGACCGCAATACGTATGCGGCCCTTCGCCGGCGTCTGACCCATGCTCAGCAGCGGACGGTACGCCAGCACCGCCGGCGTCAACGCAGAATATCCAAGGAAGCGGCGACGTGTCAGCATTATGTCCTCCGGAGAGTTGATGCAGCAGGTTGATACTGGATGGCGAGCTGCGGCGTTTGAAGGCGCTGCTCTCCCTGAAAGAGGCTGTCAACGCCTGCACAAAGCAGGCCTGTCGCCAGCAACACACGTTCCGGCGGATACGGCTCCTTGTGCGTGTACATCATTTGCTCAATGTAGTACACGATCGGATCGAAATAAGATTCCAACGTCGCGAGTTCTCTTCCTCGCGAAAGGTACATCATCAACGAGAACGGCTTCTCCTGCCCCTGGATGGTGGCTGCAAAGTTGAAGTCTTCAACCAAACCGTTCATCAGCATGATCGTGCCGCGCAGTCCATCTTTGTACTTGAAGTGGTAGGCCATAGGAGTTTTGACCAGCGCCTTGATCTCCTGCGCCGTGGGATACACGTCGGTAAAACTCTCCCTGCACTGGCCCAGCGTATGGCTGCGGCAGAGAGCCGCCTTGAACAGCGCCGGAGACCACACACCTTCTTCGTGGGCCTTCCAGAAGTTGTCGCCGCGATAGGCTTGCACCCACTCGACACCGGTCTCTCCGCCTTTGCGGCGCTCTACCATGCACTGCAGAGTCTCCAGTGCATGGATGTCATAACTATCCAAACTACCGAAGGCCACGCACATAGCTTCGGTGACCACCGCATCCTGGGGCATCTCAACCTGTGGAATCCGCCACGTGACCGGCAGGCTGGAGCCGCCCATCAGCGGGAAGCCGAGCTTACGCGAGTCGTCGTACATCTCTTTTGCCCAGGCCCAGTTCCATGAAAAGTGCTTGTCAGTATACACAGGCACCGAGCGGCCGCTGCTGCGGAATACCTCGATGACTTGTTTATAGAACTGGTAGCGCGGATAGAGGGTCTGTCCCTTTTCGTTAGTGGGGTAGTCACCCTGTTCGCCGATGTAGATCACTCCATCGACTGCGAGTTTCCCCGTACCCAGAGTCAGGGCATCAGCAACGCTGGCGCATACCTTCATTGCAGGGTGCCGCTCGGCACGTTCCGGCACCAGATCCCCTTCTCCCCGCTGCTCAACGTAGATAGACACCACGTCTAATGCGGGGTGGCGAAACACTCCGCCCCAATCGTATCCCTCGAGGACACGGTCGATGATGTGCTGCGTGTGAAGATGTGTCTTGTAAACGTTGGCCAGGACCGCAACTCTAGGCCGCTTTGCATCCGATGCGATTTGGGGCATTGTGTCATTCCTTTGAGCCATGCGTGTTGCGAGATTAGAAGGTCAGCCGACCCATAAATTCGAAGATCCGCATATTGGTAGCTGTGGTCGTGATATTGCCAAAGGTGGCCAATGAAGAGAAGTTACCGCTTGGAGACCCCCAGTTCGGGTGATTGAACGTGTTGTAGGCATCGGCGCGGAATTGAAACCCAAGGCCCTCATGGATGCGGAAGGTCTTCGCCAGCGCCGTGTCGAAGTTGACGTAGCCAGGACCAGCGAAGACATTTCGGGCCGCGTTGCCGTAGGTGTAGAGCGCCGGCATCGCGAAGGCGCTGCTGTTTACGCAGTTGACGAGCACGCCGCCACAACTTTCAGCGTGGATCGCGCCCACTCGGTTTGGCCTCTGGCTGGCCTGTCCGGTATTGGCCTGGTCCTGGCTGATGGTGACGTTGACCGGCAGACCGGTTTGGATCGTTGCGATACCGCTCAGCGACCATCCCGCAGCAACCGTGCGCACAAGAGGGCTCCTGCCTGCGAAGAACGGAATCTGCCACACGTAGTTACCCACAAAGCGGTGCGGCACATTGTCGCTGGAATTTCCGTAATCCGATCTGAAGTTATAAGGGTTCACGATCTGCCCGCCAGACGCCGTGGAGTAAAGACCCATGTCAAGACTGTGCGAATAGGTGTAGTTCAGTTGAGCACTCAGCCCGTGGTGCATGCGCTGCGTAAAGACCACGTTCAAGCCGTTGTATTTCGAGATCGCCTCGTTGTACAGGTTGCGAATGTTGCCGAAGTGCTGATTCGGACGCCGGGACTGGATTGTGCCGGGTCCCGGGAGAGGCGCGTTCATCTGCCAGCTCGTATCCAGGTGATAGGTATAGTTCCCCTGATATTGCACGTCGATGCCAGCGTCGTTCCAGAGGCCTTTCTCGACGTCGAAGCTCCACTGCGTCATCTCCGCCGATGGGAAACGCGGGCCGATCGTAATAATGTCCGGGACAGCGACCGTGCCGAGAGCTCCCGTCGCATTGGGATTGTTGAAGGTGAGCACGGGATTTGCATGCGAGGCGTTGTAAGTGAAATTGTTGCTGAACGGCGGGTTGAGGGAGAGGATGGTGATGACGTTGGTTGTGTCGGGGCTGTAGTAGAGACCAGCGCCGCCACGCACCACCCAGCCGCCTCCCGCGCGGTATGCGAAGCCGACGCGCGGGGCCCACTGATTGTGATTGGGGTTGGTAAATACATATCCAGGCACCACCGAGTTCGGCACCAGCGTCGTGCCATCAGGGCTGAGCGTGTTTGCCAGCCCACTGGGAGCGGTTGGAACGGTTGGGAGCTCGTATCGGATGCCTAAATTCAAGCTGAGCTTGTGGGTCGCGTTCCACTTGTCCAGCACGTAGAAGTCATCGCGCCATTGCAGCCCGGAGGACTCCAGTTGCTGCACCGGAGTGGTGTCGCTGGCGATGAGGCCGCGCATGAAGTCCGCCCCTCCATCACCGGTCATTACGCCCGTAAAGTTGAAGCTCCCACGTGGGCTGTTCGCTGCGTAGCGGGTAGTAAACACACGAGACAGGTCGAAACCCGCAATAACATTATGAGCACCATGGTTCCAGCTCAACGTGTCTGTTCCCGTCCAGACCTCGTCGGTCTGCAAGGAATTGCGAGCGGCGCTTCCTGTTCCTGTATAACCGCTCATCGTCACGGAGGGATCGCCCGGATTTCCCGGCGGATTGGCATAGCCAGGGATGGTCAGCACATTCAACTGGCTCTGCAGCGATGGGTTCTCGAAGTATCCATTGGCACTGTTGAGCGCCACTTGATTGCGGCCTACCAGCGCCTGATTGATAAGGTTCGGCGTAAATACCCGGGTGTAGCCGAATACGAAGTTGTTCTGCGTGCTCGGGCTATAGGTGGAGTCCGGAAAGAACACGCCCCCAGTGTACGGATTAGCCTTTTGATAGGCGTATCGAAAGTAGAAGCGTGTCTTGTCACTGACGGCTTCATCGACGCGCGTGTAGTACTGATCCCAGTTATTGCCGCTCGTCGGAGCTACGGTCAGGTTCTGGGTCAACCCCGGCAAGTTAGCCCGTGGCAGGAAGTTCAGCACTTCCTGCGAATGTGGATTGACGCACCGCGGTTGAATGACATTGGCCACGATGCATTTGGGATCAGCGGGGTCCGATAGGGTGACCTTCTTGGCTGCCGTCAGAAGTGCAGAGAAGTCGCCCGTACGCTCCGGATCGGTCAAGACCGTGTAGAGCCCTGTCGTCTTGGAGGTTTGACGCCGGCCCTGATAGGCGAACATGAAGAAGGTCCTTTTCCGCCCGTTGTATAACCAGGGCAGGATGACGGGGCCATCCACCTCCGCACCGAACTGGTTTTGCCGCAATGGGTTGATCTTTGTATTTGGCTGATCGAACGGGCTGTGCGTGTTGAAGGCATCGTTGCGTATGGCTTCGCTGAGAACTCCGTGAAATGAATTACCGCCTGCCTTGGAGACAGCGTTGATGTGAACCCCTAAATAGTTGCCGTATTGAGCCGAATACGTTCCGGTCTGCACACTGACCTCCTGGACGGCATCCGGCGACGGCGGGAAATCGATCGTCGTATGCAGAGTGTTCATGATGGTGACGCCATCCAGCGTGACGTCGTTTTGCTCTCCACGAGTCCCGGGCCCGGCAAACGATTCTCCCGGCGGATCGCCAACCGTGACATCTCCGGACTGGATCACTCCAGCCGTGGTAAGAGCGAGCTTCAGCGAGTCGTGTCCCGGAATCGGCAGATTGTTGATGGCGTCCGTGGAGAGAGTCTGAGTCAGGGCAGCGTCATCCGTGGCAAGGGGGGGAGGGCTGTCGGTTACGGTAACTTCATTGCTGACGGACCCGAGCTTGAGAGAGAAGTCTGTGCGCACAGTCGCATTCACTTCAACCATCACATTAATGTGTACGACTTTGTCGAAGCCCGGTGCCTTAACGGTGATGGTATAAGTTCCAACATCGACGTACGGGAGCGAGTAATCGCCGGCGGCCGTCGTCTTGCCGGTATAGGAGACCTTAGTGGCGTTCTGCACGGCGACGACATCTGCGCCTGCGACGACAGCGCCCGAATTGTCCGTCACGGTCCCTACCAGCGTTGTGGATGAAGCAACTTGGCCTGACATCGGCCGGCTCAGCGGCGCGCACAGACAGAAAACAAAGAATAGTTTGCCCTTCATTGGCGGACTCCTCAGATTTCTTTCGCTCTTATTCTGCCGGTCGACATGGTTGAATGCTCAGGCGGCGCCGCATCGCCGAGATTTGCATACGTCTGTGGTGCGGAGTGACCGGTTGGAAGAGGTGAAGCTGTAGCTGTTGTGAAGTCAGTGTGAATTACTCAGCCACGCTCTGCCACGTTCCATACAGATCGGAACAGACGTTACAGGGAGGCCTGTAACGTTTTATAACGCCATGTAAACCGTTACCTAGAAAACTACTTATGGCGGCTGACGTCCGCTGAACTAAGTCAGGCACTTCTTGGTTGAATCACGAGAATTGGTATATTGAACGCCAGTGCCTGCCGATCGGGCCTACTCAACAATGACTTTGCCTAAGCGAAGTCGTGGTTCAACACTATGGACCGTAGCGAGTTCTGCACCCGCGTTCGTATGCGTACTCACGAAAGAGAAGAACCCATACATCGGGTTGTTCGACATGGCGCGACAGACGATCCGATGCGGTGTCTACCCTCAGTTGCGAGTTCGCGGGATCGAAGGACTGGGAGTCATTGACGCGTCGTCAATGCCTGGCGTCGTCGCTGGGCACACCATAGCACCCGTGCTCTAAATGCGGTAGTGAGCTGATACGACGGGAAGCGGATTGACCGCCGAGATTTATGGCGATTCGCGCCTTGACTCATGGAGTTAACTGGTGGAAAGAGACTTGGGGCATGGAGCTTCACTTTTTGCGTGCCTCAGCTTCTGCTAACCATCCTCGGCGCAACCTCTCCACAGAGAAGCTGGATAGGTACGGCTTGATATCGAGAATAGGCGTTCCATCGAGCATAGCGACACCTCAAACATGCAACTGTCCGTTCTCGCGACGAAGGAGTTCGACGACGGTAAGGCCGATCGGGTTGGGACGGCGCGGCGATCGAGGGGCAAACACGCCATGCGGCCGATTGTCAGAAGGCGGCGTGCCGAGCAAATCGAAACTCTGGAGCGGTCGAAGGGCCAGATCATCATGAGATGCGAGAAGCCCCTCAATGTCGGTGAGCCCGAGCTCGAATTCAGGTAAGATGCGGAGAATGCCTTCTGCGTCGTGCTTTGCGCCAAGACCCTTCGAAATCGCGGGTGTATCTTTGTAGGGACTGTCCACAAATGGCACCGCTATGGAGGTCTTGCACCCCTTCAATAATCTGATTCGCACGTTCCTCGAAAGGGAGGATTTATCTCAGATGAACGGGTTGGTATATCGAGATGCAAGTGGATTCGATCGACTAGCGTTGCCTGCTTCGAGAAGTCATGAACCCCTCCCTCCCCGTCGTCAATCAAGTGCTGAATGCAATCAATTCTGCCACCCAGTGCAACGGAATTATGCTGCCACCTGGCGGTTCCAAGTATCATCCACGCCGGAGGCGTGCCTGGTATGGCTTCTCAAGTGGTTGTGGTCGGCTGACGCGACACCCGAGACACTCCGCTTGACGTGCCTGTTGCTTCTATTGGTGGGGAGAATTTTAGCTATTACCTCGGCGAGCGGCGGGGAGTCGACGTCGACCGATAGCAGCGGCTCCTGCTAGGCCGGTAAGGATGAGGCTCAGGGACGCGGGTTCGGGAGTGGCAGAGGAATTGGTTGTGATTGCCCACGTGCCGGGGTCTTGAGCGTTCTCGGCCCACTGGCTAGTGTTGTATGTGTCGGTTGAATCGCCGATGACGCTACCGAAATCGGAGGTAGAAATTACGTCAGTACTGCCGTTCCTGATGTAGACATTCCAAGTGCTGATGTTCCCGCTCGAGTCAGTGCCGATTGCCACGTCGGCAAATGAGGCCGAGGCGATGTTGAAGGTCAAAATACCATCTGCGAACTGGCCCGAATCTGGCGTGATTATTTGAAAACCCAAGTTTGGCCCTAGCGCCGCTGAGAGCGTGAACCATCCGCTTACCGAATCGCTAGTTGTATAAGGTGCAGAAATGATTGTGAAGTCGTTTCCGGTGTAGGTGTATGTGACGGTATCGGCGTTCGCGCCGCCGTCAACTGTCAGCGCCGTTCCGGTTATGTATTGAGCTTTTGGGCTCGCCAGGAACGTCACGACGTTCGCGATGTCTTCCACCTTGCCATACCGACCGAGCGCCGTTATCGACCGAAGGATTTCGCCAAACGGACCATGGGCCGGGGTTCATGTCGGTGTCAATCGAGCCAGGCTGCACGACGTTGACAGTGATGTCGCTTGGACCGAGCTCCCGCGCCAATCCTTGCGAGAATGCGGTCAACGCGGACTTCGTCAATGCAAAAGCCGAACGGGACACTGCCCTCTATAACTGTCTTCACCTCTGGTGAGAGATCGTTGGGAATCTTCTTCAACATCTCAAAGGGCAGAGCGATCACGCAATACTCGGCTTCGGCCTGCTTTTTCACACCTGCCTGAATGTATTGAACTGCCACGCCCTTGTCGGTTCTGCGAATAGCGTGCACCTCCGCTCCGTATTGAGCGATTTTGCGGGTGCGGATTGCGGTTGAGACGCTAACTGCGGCTGATTTGACTGGAAGACGAATTCAGAAGACTGAGCGGCCGGGAGAACTGCAGGGGTGTTATCAGCCGATGCTTGGTAGCTGACTTCTTGAGCGTTCACTTCCACTCCCGTAAAGGATATGAAGCAGAGGAACAGGAGGCTTGTGTATTTCATTCTGGTACTTAGGACTGTGCGAATCGGATTCATGAGGAGCAAGGGTTCCTTTCACAGAGAGGTTGAGGGAGGGATCGACGTGGTCAGTCTCGGCTAGGCCGTTAGAGGTTCGTCTACGTCGACGCGTCGCGGGTTGGGGTAGTCGTTCAGCCGGTGATATGTGAGGTACGAGACGGCGACGACAGTGATTGGAATTACAAGCTTGACGCCTTGACCAAACCCCTGAACCGAGAAGTGGCACCAGGCTGCTCCGACAAGGTCGAATACAAAACCTGCATAGGCCCACTCTTTCAGCCGCGAAGGCGCTGCCGGAATCAACAGGGTGAGTGCGCCCGCGATCTTGAGAGGACCGATCAGGTTGAGGATGTACAGCGGAAAGCCGATTTCGTTGAACTTCGTAACCATTGACTGCGTGTGCAAGATGTACAAGGTTCCGGTCATGAGAAAGACTCCGCAGAACAAGCACGTACTTGCCCAGTAGGCGATTTTCAATATCTTCATTTGGTTCCTCCTTCAAGGAACGGGACTCGTGCGGGTTGAGCTGTCGCTGAGTGAGAAGATGTCATCGGCGGGGACTACCGAGACGCCTTCACTTCGGTGTAAAGAGCCGAAACAAATCGGTCTGCGCTATTGCCCAGACCGGCCGGCAGAGGGTCAGTTCCACCGGGCACCTTGGCGTCGTATGAGGCCGTGAGCTTTGCCGCGAGGACTTGCTGCAACGAGCTGCCGTTCGCAGCCATCTGCTGGACCTTGGCGCGAACATCCACGATCATTTCGCGATAGGCCTTGACATCTGCGAGTGTGGGCAACGACCCATGCCCAGGCACAAGTTTTGTATTTGCATCAGCGGTACTCAGCAACAGATTGATGGCTTCAAGCGTTCCCTTGAATGAAGCACCACGAGTAGCATCGACAAGCGGATAGCCGTAGTTGCGGTAAAAGTCGCCGATCATGATGACATTTGCCGTCTCGAAGCGAATCATTGTGTCGCCGTTGGTGTGACCTGATGGAAGTGGGATGAGGTCAACCGTTTCGCCATCGAAGTGAATCTTCAATGGAGAATTGCTTCCGTAGGTCACGATAGGGAGGCGCTCGGGATCTTTCCAAGAAGCCGCATCCCCGATCGCCGCCAGAACTGCTGGAGGAGGTGGCGTGATGAGAGCCTTTCTCACTTCTTCACGGGAGAAGATGAGCGCTCCCAGCTTTGCAAAGTTTGGATTCCCGCCGGTGTGGTCGGGGTGGTAGTGGGTATCGACCAGAAATCGAATCGGGCCGGGATTGATCTGCTTGATCGCGGCAGCAAGCTTGTCGGAAAGAGGCGCGTAGGTCGCATCGACCATCAACACTCCCTCCGGCCCCGCCAGGATACCGATACGACCGCCTGCTGCCTCGGGATGGCCAGCGTCCGCGTCGGGCGAGCCGGTAAGGATGTAGACATTCGGCGCGAGCTGCTGGGGGATGAACTGGACTTTGGCGTAATTAATTCCGGGTCCCTGCGCGACAGCCAGTGCAGTGATCATCACCGCAGCAAAGGCAAAGAACACGTTCCTCACAATGGTTTTCATGCTGTATTCGCTCCTCCGATCGAGCGCTGGAGCGCAATCGATCTGGACTTGATTACAGCGACCTTTGAAGGCCTGCTTCGTAAGCTTGTGTGAAGTTAGGTAAAGCAAGAGAGCTCTCAAGGCTTACTGTTGTTGCACTTTGAAGTTCGTCACAAATACGTCCGTATTGTGTGCAAAACGAAGGCCATAAGAACCGTCGAATGACTTGAGCCTCTTGGGTCCAGTAAGCGTGGCTTTGTCGTATGTGCCGACCGCAGCTCCATTGATCGAACAAGTGATTTTGTCGTCCTTGACCGAGAGTGCGATGTCTTGCGTTACAGGCTGGCCTTTGTCGGAGGCTTTATGTATGGCTTGATTTTTCTCTCAAAAAAAACCGTTTAGTCGGAACGGTGCTGGCCCAAACCCACGCGCTATGAATCTCCCATCTCCATACGCGCCACAGTAGAACGCGGTTTGGGATGAGGTCCCCATATCGTTCCCGCCGATGAAGACTCCGTAAGGATGAGGATGAGAATTGAGATTCATGAACTTGGGTTCATTGAAGGTCGCTGTCACCGTGTAGTTTCCTGTGACAATCGAACCAGCCTTCCAGTAACTAACCGCAGGCCCAGTTGTGATGTGAAATGCACCGGTTTCCTCTGCAAGCCGCGCATCGGAAATCGTCATACCAGCTTTCTGCTCAGTGGCATCGACCTTCCCGCTCCAGCCGGAGATCTTGATTCCACCGTCCGTAACCGCGCGTGAACCTTCCGGGGGTGGACTTCCCGGCAAGCCCACGAAACGCCTGCGTATGGATGTGCAGCCGGCAAGAAAAACGATGACAATCATTGAGACAACGAACGGTTGGAACTTAATCTTGCGCATTGCTACCTCTATCCACATCGGTAGAACGCGCTGCATCACTAGGCGCAGTCCGCGTTCCCCAATGCACAGTACAAGGGGAATGCACGCACGCTGACGTAAGGGTCTGTAAAGATTTGTAAGGAGGGTTGCACTTCGAGGTAAACGGTAGGATCGGCCCCACAGGGCGCCGCCAGCAAAGAATTACAGGCCACGCTCATCAACACGGAGATGCACGAGTTCAAGAGAAAGCAACAACCATTCGTCTTGTGCCTCACCAACTAATCGGTTGCAAAGGAGGCACATGGACTCAATGCCATTTGCCGTCAAACGATGCTTGAACGACGGGACTGCAATTCGCTCTCTGCATCAGTCCGGCAAAAGGCTTGAGGAGAAGAGGATGAACGGGCAGCCTTCATTGGGCCCCTCAAGTTGATCTCGCAACATTCGCCGCGCACGGACGAGGCGGCTTTTAACTGTGGGTTCCGTCAAACTGAGAGTTCCTCGAACCTCGGCGATGGAAAGTTCGTCAACGTAGTAGAGCTTGATGATCTCCCTGTACATCTTCGGTAACCGCGTGATGCATCGCTCAAGCAGAGCTTTCGACTCTCCTGCAGATAAGGCAGCATCGGGCGTTGGTCTAGAATCGCACAGCTCATATGGGGGCCTGTCGTCATCGCCCGCTAGATATTCATCGAGGGAGATTGAGCGGTCACGCTTGCGCTGCCGGAGGCAGGTCAAAGCTTGATTGATGGCAATGCGAGTCAGCCATGTTGAGAATTGTGACTGCCCACGGAACTAATGGGCTTTTGTCGCGACGCGGTAAAGCGTTTCCTGTACGGCATCTTCGTGATTTCCAGTGATACGGTACGCAAGTCGAAACAGCCGAGACCGGTAGCTGTCGAAAAGTGAGTCGACGGATACGACTCCCGGTATGGTTCCCGGAAGCGTAAGAGAGGCGGCGTTGGATAAGACATTCATCGCTGTGGGTCGATTACATTGCGTGCGGCAGCTTCACAATGTAAAGAGATGTTTGGATCAGTAAAGCTCAGCAGATGGGTTGAGCTAAGGGCAGGCGAATGGTCACAAGGAGCCCACGCCCTGATGTTGCATTTGAGGCTTGAATCGTTCCGCCATGAAGTCGGATAACTCGATCCGTGATTGACAGACCCAACCCGACACCATCGTCATCGTCGGCTCTATCAGCATCAATGACGCGATAGAACGGCTCAAAGATGTTGTTCAGCTCTTTTTCGGGCACTCCCTCTCCGTAGTCCCGTACGGTGATTGTCACGTTCGCGGGGTCCACCTTGTTCGAGCCGATGAGATGGATATCCACGGATGTGTTCGGAGCTGTATGCCTTACGGCGTTTCGCATTACATTCTCAATGGCACTCCGCAGCAGGCCGTAGTCACCCTGCATGGAGATGTCGGACTCACTTGTGACGAGCACATGGCTCCCGGCTTTCTGTGCTTCAAAATCGGCGTCCGACGCAATGCTTCTCACTAGATCGCTCAGCGCCAAACGGGTGGGATTCAAAAGTGTAGACGTGTTCTCCAGCTTCGTGACGGTTAGTAGACGACCGATCAGTTCGTTCAGGCGTACTGTATCGGTCTCAATCCGCACGAGAGCAGCATCCTCGCCGACTCTGCCACGCAAGAGGTCAATCGCGACATTCATTCGAGTCAGCGGTGACCGCAGCTCGTGCGAGATGTCATAGAGCAATTGTCGTTGGCGTGATATCACTCTCTGGTTGGTGTCGGCCATACAGTTGAAGTCCTGGACGAGATATCCGAGTTCATCACGTCTCTTCGTCAGCCGTTCGTCTGCTCGAACATCAAGCTCCCCGGCTGTAATCCGCTGCGCGGCCAGCCGTAAATTCAGAACCGGCCGTGTCAAGAATTGCGCCAGCGCGTAACAAATCCACCCCGAAACAAGGATGGCGAATCCCCCACGGAAGAGAAGCGAGGGGATATTGCTTTGAAGCATTGCGCGCGGCGCGACGGGGAGTTCAGACACAAAGAAGACCGGCTCTCGATTTTCCTCCGCAATGCGTACAGCGATGCGGACGGTTCCATTAGGCATCGAGAACTCGGAACCCGCACCGCGTTGGATACCACGAATCATTGGACCGAACGTGTCACACTGCGTTCCGGCCATCGTCTGCCCTGTAGTATTGAAAAGACACGCGTGAATCCTCACATCACGCGAGAGGTTTGTCAGATACGTAGTCCGGCTGCCTGCCCGTGGTCTACGGTGATGTGTGCGGCAGCGGTTCCAAAATAGCGCACCGTCTCGATTAGGCCTTCATGATCCTGTGGACGTATCTGGCGATTCTGAAACATCACAATCGCTACGAGAGTGATCCCGGTTAGGAGGACCGTCGCCCAAAACCACAAGAAGATCTTAAGGAAGAGCCTCGTCATAGATCACTTCCGTTTGGCATCGGAGTCAGGATGTATCCGGTGCCGCGCACGGTCTTGATCCTTTCGACTCCCCGATTCGTACTCAGCTTTTTCCGAAGATTACTGATATGCACATCGACAGTGCGGTCAGCGAAGCCGAGGCTACGTCCCATCGCTGCATCGGTTAGAAAGTCCCGTGAGAGGACGCGCCCCACATTTCGAACGAGCACTTCGAGAATCGCAAACTCGACGGTTGTGAGGACGAGGGGCTTTCCCTGAAAGCGTGCCTCGCGTCGTTCTGCATCGATTGCGATATCGTCCGCGTCGACGCGAGTTGAAGTCTGGCCTCGCTCTTCGACCCGCCGGAGGATGGCTCGAATGCGGGCGATCAGTTCTCTAGGATTGAAGGGCTTCGGGAGGTAGTCATCCGCTCCAAGTTCTAGGCCAAGGATACGGTCGATGTCATCTCCTTTGGCCGTCAGCATCAACACGGGCACCGCAGATTTCGTTCTTAGCGCCTTTAGGACTTCCATGCCACCCAAGCGCGGCATCATGATGTCCAAAATCACCAGAGAATATTGACAAGTGGTTGCCAGCTCAAGCCCCTTCCGACCATCGTGGGCTGCGTCAAGCTGAAACCCTTCCGACCCCATACGCTCGGCCAAGAGCACCGAGAGCTCCCGATCATCGTCAATTATCAACAGCCGGCTCATGCCTTCACATTCAATCTCCATGTCCATCCTAAGGGCCGGAAGCCGTGCCGAGATACCGCCTTTACATACATTTACATTGGGCATCTCAGCACGGCCCCCATGTCTCGTTGCTACTGAACCGGCTTCATCGGAGCGGTAGCGAGGAGGCTTTCAAGAGGAAGCCAGGTGGTCAGCGGTACAAGATCGTATGTCCCAAGCTTCGCTTTATCCAGCGGAAGCTCTTCGAGCATCTTCCGAGCTTCGTCCACAGATTTCGCATCCAGGATCAATATCAGTCCGTTCCAATCCTGTCGCACAAACCACTGGTCGATCTTTCCCGACAAGTACAGCCGGATGATCGCATTGCGTTCGTAGGGTAATGTGTTCTGAACATCTGCTGATCGCGGGTCCGCCAGCAGGCGGGACATCGCGAGAACCTTCACTGTTGGTCCTGTTGGGCCGGTCGGGGTTGATGGTGCGTTGGTGGACTGGGAGAGCCTTGTATTACGCAAAAGGTAGCTGCCAGGAACAAATAAACGATGCGCCTCTTCATGAAGGTCTCCTGAGATTGAAAAGCAACTGAGATACGGGAGAAGCGGGACAAGACCGTTACTTTACGCTGGCGGGCGGAATGACTCCGTTCATGCGAAGGTATTCGACCATTTGGCCGTATTCGTCGGCAGTGTGAACGACAACGACACCGGCTGCGGTGGCTCGCGTTACAGACCCGCCTCCAGGCGCGTTCACGCTCTCGAAGGCGTTCGCGGTCGTGATCGTGCCTATGGCTTTATGTAGGAATGCGAACGAAGCTGCAAGCGCGGCGACGACTTGGTCTTTGTCCTTGAGCTGCGCGAGGGACTTTAGATCCACGTCGGGTTTGATTCCTCCGAATCGAGCACCGAAACCGTAGTTTGCCTGCGTGACGTGAATCACCAGGGCTCCAAAGGTGCGTACTCCGCTGAAGTCGGTCTTCTGTGAAGGTACGAAGATGGCGGCACTTGGAGCAAAGTCATATTTGTCTGCGGGCATCGCTTTCACCAGACTCATCATCTGGTTCTCGGTGCCGCTGAGCATAGCGTTGAGTGCCACGGATGGTTCGATGATTGAACCGGGGGGCGTGTTGGAGGGTGAGGTCTGCGCTTTCGAGCAAACTACACAACAGAACATTGCAGTTGATAACAAGAGACGCTTCATGTGTCGTAGTCCTTTCAAATGGTTATTAATCGTTACAACGGCGGATTAGTTCAGTACGGTCGCTCTTCTATGTGCATGGCGACCCTTCGTTTGGGCTACGACCGAAGTCGTTATTCATTCCGAGAAGCAGTTGCATGCGGCTTCAACGCCACAGCAATGAGCAAACCTACACATCCAAAGATCGCGACAGACCATGCCCAGAGTGAGTACATGCCACGGCTAATAAGGCCCCCGCTGAGGAGCGGCGCAAGAATTGCACAGACAGAAAACACCGACTGATTGACACCCATCACTGCACCTTGCTTCCCAGGGCTCACTCGCTTTGAGAGTTGAGACAACACAAGCGGACGGAGAATGGAGGCGCCAATGTTCGCGACCGTTAGGAGCGGGAGAAGTGCGATTAGGTTGGTGCAGAATCCGACGCCAACGAATCCGGCGAGCATGAGCAGAAAGCCGAGAGACAGTAGATGTTCTTCAGAGAATCGTCGTGCCAAAGTTTTCATCAACGAGACCTGAACAAGGATGTTGATCAATGCAACGTAGGTGAAGACCAATCCGATGTTCGCCGGATTGAATGGATGATCGTGAAACGTGAACCGGCCTGCGAGAAAAAGAGCTTGTCCTGACATATACGTCGAAAGGGCAAGGTAGAAAGCTGTCATCAACCATGCAATTTGATTTGTGGATGGTGCGCTGAATACGTTTGAGATCGTCCGCAAGGCAAACACTTCGTCAAATTCCCGTGAGTGTCGCAGTGGCTTATTTTGTGGGAGAAATATCCACGTCAGAATCAGGCTCAGAAGCGAGAGCGCAGCCGCTGCCCAGAGCGGCGCGTGAATGTTGCGGAGGGAGAGTAGTCCGCCAAGGGCGGGACCAATCATCATCCCGACCCCAAACGCGGCACCGATAAGACCGAACCCTCTCGTTCGTTCAGCCAAGGTTGTGTTGTCAGAAACAAACGCTTGCGCGACCGACATGTTGCCTGCACTCAGGCCATCAATGATGCGCGAGAGAAAGATCAACCAGAGAGAATTTGAGAGTGCGAAGACGATGTAACCGACCAGGGAGCCCAACTGGCTGACGAGCAGAATGGGCTTGCGTCCGAGGCGATCGGATAGCTGGCCAAGAACCGGCCCAGCAAGGAATTGGCAAAATGCGAAGACCGAGATGAGTGTCCCAACAGTGAACGCTGAAGCTCCGGTTCTTTCCGTGTAAAAAGGGAGCAGCGGTACAACAATACCGAGCCCTATAAAATCGACGGCAACAATCACGACGACGGGGAGCATCTCTCGCAGAGGAAATGCTTTGTTCGATCTGAACGAAAGTGATGGAGAAGATTCACTTGGAGTAGGAATCAGGCTGTCGAGTGTTACTTCACTTCGGGTATTCATCTGGCCTCGTCACTTGGCTTAGCGTTGAATCAATGAGGAAAGTGCAGTCACGCAGAAGCGATGCGCTGCCTCGCATCTTGTTTACGGGACAATGCTGCAACACTCGATAACGGTTCGTTTCCTCGTGAAATCAGTTGCCACACGAGGAGTGGCACACTCACCATCAGCACAGGGATATAGAAATCAAGGATCAGCCAAGTGACGCCGGCCGCTTTCCCCCACAAAGGTTCATGCGCTTTTCGTAAAATCCCGACCATCATGTCCGCTGTCGTCTCCGTGGCGAGAATCCATGAGAACCAAATTCCAATTCGTCGGTGTGCTGTAGGAAGCGATTGGATTGCGATGATCGACAAGAGCGCGAGGACAGCGCCCGCGACATCTCCGACCACCGCTTCAAGTGCCGCGCGGTTCGATATTGGGTAACCGTCGTGCTGTGCCGAGAACAGAATGAGCGTGACGTATCTCGGAACATGGAGCCAAAGAAGAGCGAGGAGGGCATCGCGGCGCGTCACGCGCAGAGACCAGGGAACGTAGTACCAAAGAGCGAGCAGGGTGCTGACAATCAGACTCCCCAGCATCGCTCCTACCTGGGCCGATGAAAGATAGTTCATGTCAAATCCTTGAGCAGTTTTGAACGGGTGACTGAAAGTATGTGTTCCGAAAATTCCTTGTCGTCCACGGCGCGAGCCAGAATCATCGCTCCGACCATGGACGCAACGGTGGCGAGCATCTCGTCCTGGCGCTCCAGAGAGGTCCCTCTTCTTTCGGGAAGCTTCTCCCCTAAACGAGCTGCGGCGCCTTTCACAATGCGGGTGAACGAATTGCGAACCGTCGCTCCCTGCCTCGGCATGTCCCCGCCCAACGCCGCCATAAAACAGCCCGAGCCGGGATTGTCCCGATGACCGGGCGTTAAATATCGAGAGATTGCTTCTTCCACACTAGGATTGAGGCGAGCGGCCATTGCACCTGTACGCTCGAATCCGAAGACGAGTGCTTCTGCCAAAAGCTTCTCTTTCGAACCGAACTGGCTGTAGAGGCTTCCGTGGGTCATCCCCGCAGCTTGACCGAGAGCGTCGACGCCAACACCCGGCACCCCACGTTCCCGAAATAATTTCGCTGCGCTTGTCAGAATCAACTCTCGGTTCTCGGCGGCTTTCTTTTTGGAAATCTTCATTTACGGACCTCATCCTTTTGGTAGCGGTCGCTACTATTATGCAAAGATAGCTTGCGCCATGATTAGTTTGCTACCGCAATCTTTACAAACTTTTACAAACACTTACTCCATAAAAGTGTGGGCAGATCAGACTTCAAAGGGAATATAGCCTCCGATCTTCTCTTCACGAGTCCCGTCACGGGACGCCACTACCACGCGTCGCCCATCCAACAGGACTACTTCCGTCCTGCATGGTGCTGCCTCGTGGCGTGTCCAACGTGTGGGGCAGGTGCCGGCGTCTGGTGTCTCACGGACTCGCCGGTACCCAACGGAAAGCGTCTACCGATTCACGATGAGCGCTGGGAGGCGGCCGGCAAGTACGGCCATGTCGGCTGGCACACCTTCCGGCATACCTATCGTTCGTGGCTCGATGACACGGGTGCTCCCATCGGCATTCAACAAAAGCTAATGCGGCACGCCCAGGTTGCGACCACCATGAACGTCTATGGGAACGCTCTTATGGAGTCCAAACGCGAGGCGAATACAGCAGTTGTTAACAAGATTCTGAGGAGCTCGTAGCGATGAAGGGAAACCATGCAACAGAGCTAGAAAACCCCACGGAGAATCGTTGGCTTCTCTTACGTGGGGTTATCTGGGGTTGGCGTTTTCGCTAAATGGTTGCGGGGGTAGGATTTGAACCTACGACCTTTGGGTTATGAGTGGCCGCGCACTCGCGTATCTAACTGATTTCTTTGGTACGGATAGCCACGCGGAAGTATGGAAAAGTACCCTCCAGACAGCCTGGTGGGAGCTTATTGGGAGCGCGTTTTGCAGGTTGGGTTTTATGCCCAACGTTCTCTGGATTGTAGGCGCAAAGCCTGCGAACCGCAAGTTTCGTTTAGTTCGTTTACTTGCGCTTGCTTCGAATAAATGGGACAATGACTTTGAGGTGATGTGATGTCCCAGACCCTTCTCATGCCGACTCTTCCCACAGAAATGGATGCCACGCTCGCACGCGAGACTAGCCGATTGCTGGCTCCCCAAATGCTCGCCGAAGCACCTCTCCGCTTCCGTGTCGTGGGTGCCGCCAAAGAGGAGACGTTGCAGCTTCCGGCACCCGCTGTCCGAATGTTGGTTCGAATTCTGGAAGAGATGGCGCGTGGCAACGCCGTTACCTTAATTCCAGTTCACGCGGAGCTGACGACGCAGGAGGCGGCGGAGATGCTGAACATCTCCCGTCCTTCCCTCATTCAACTACTGGACGAGGGAAAGATCGAGTACCGGAAGGTGGGCACGCATCGCCGCGTTCGCTTCGACGCGCTGATGGCCTACAAACGTCAGGCCGATGCGGAACGCCGGGCAGCCCTCACGGAGTTGGCGGCCTATGACCAGGAAATCGGGATCTGATTGTGGCCGCATTTATTGTTTTCTACGACGCGAATGTACTCTATCCCGCAGAGTTGCGTAATTTCCTGATGCACCTTGCTCTGATAGGGGCATTTCGCGCCAAGTGGTCCGCAGATGTGCATGAAGAATGGATCGGTAGTCTTCTGGAGAACCGTCCCGACCTTACCCGCGAGAAGTTGGAGCGCACACGGCAACTCATGGACAAAGCCGCGCCGGATGCACTCGTGACGGGATATGAACACCTCATCCCTGGCCTTGTTCTTCCAGACGAAAGAGACCGGCATGTGCTGGCAGCGGCGATCCGCTGCGGGGCCAGCGTCATCGTCACATGCAATCTGGCAGATTTTCCGCACGAGTCTCTGAAAGAGTTCGGAATCGAAGCGCAGCACCCCGACGAGTTCATTCTGAATCTCCTCGACCTTGCTCCCGGTCTGGTGATCGAGGCGGCGGAAAACCATCGAGAAAGTCTCAAAAATCCCGCAAAAACAGTGGACGAATACCTCTCTATGCTGGAAGCGCAGGGGCTTACGCAGACGACATCTCTACTCCGCGAATATGTCCACGGCCTGAACTGAAAATCGCAATCCTTTAATCCAAGCTCTGCGACTTCCCGCGACAATAGCTAGTCAGGGTCCAGGAAGTATTGCGGAGGCTTCGCATATATCTGAGCAAGCTGGATGAGTTCAAACACTTCGATACTGCGCTCGCCGGTCTCGCACTTCGAGAGGAAGGAATGCGACCTTTCCATTCGTGCGGAAACCTCACGCTGCGTCAGTCCTGCCCCCTCGCGGGCCAAGATCAGCTTTTCAAGAAATCTGTCATAGAGAGCCTGATGGGGCGTAGTTCTCCCCTTCCGCGAGATTCGGGTCTCAGGCTTCTTCTGTTTCTTCACCTTTCAAGTGTGGATAACGCTTGACGAATCCCCTAATAAGGGACAGGCTGGTTAGCATCTGATCTTTGCAGGAGGTAAATAGTGTCGAGAGACTACGTGGAATGTACCGATGTTGCAGGCAAAACCATCAAGACGCTCAAGATGTACGAGGATGACGTAGACGGCTGTGAGACCCTCATTGAGTTCACAGATGGCACGTCATTCTCCAGTTCCGTTTGCAACCAGCCAACAGTAAAAGGAACCCTGTTTGAAGGTGGTGCCGGAACACCAAAGATCATTCGGAATTACGAGTTATAGAACCGCTTCGGGCTGCCATCGTCATGCCCCGGAGGCATGACGAACGCTCGAAATGTCATTGGACGTTTTCGCGGCTAAATCTTAGTTTTGCGCCTAGCTGACACCACCGTCAGCGGAGGTGCAAAGATGCTCAGAATCTGCCGCGCAATCCGGTTGGGAAAGCCTCTCAATCGGTCGTCCAATCTCCCCGCCGAATGGTGGGCAAAACCCCTCTCTAAGCAGTCCCTCCGCCACGCCCTTCACCTGATGGGGCCGACCCTCGCTGCGCTTCTCTTTGCGGGAGTCGGAAGTGGTGTTGCTCACGCCCAGGGAACGATGGACTTCTCTGGCGCTCAAACACTGATGTCAACCTTCAAAACTTTTGCCATGTACGCTGGGGCCGTCATCTGTCTTGGCGGGCTTATTTTTGCGGGAATCCGCATGATGAGTGGGCGGTTCCAAGACGCTATTCCAGGGCTTTTCGGCGCGCTTTTCGGTGCCGGAGTGCTGGGATGGGGCGCGGGCTGGATCGGATACACACAGGAATATCTTGATGCCTCCAGCCCACGCCGCCAGCAGATCGAAGAGGCTTTGTCCCGCAGCGGTTTTACCGGGCCGGAGGCCGCGCAGATTGCCGCGCATAACACCCGCGATAAGAAAGTCATCCTGTCTCCCGACCAAATCCTGGCCGCGCACAAACAGATTGCCGATGAGTTCGGCAATCAGGCCGATAGGGTTGTGGCCGAGGCGCGAGAGCGCAGAAAAGAGCAGGTACAGGAGCGACCGGAACAGGAGCGTCGCCAACAGGTACGCGAGGCCGTCACTTTTGCCCGCGATAAAGGCTTCGAGCGGGAGGCCGTGGTGGACGAACGTGCGCTTTATGTCGATGCGTTGCGCCGGGGCATGGGAGAGATGACCTACCCGGAGGTCCGCGCCAGCTTCGAGTCCCGTATCGCCTCCGGCGAGTTCAAAGAGATTGCCGATGATAGCCACAAGCCAAGCCGCAGGTTCACGACCGCCGCGACCATCAAGGCCGAGAGTGAAATCGTCCAGAAGATGCAGGACGGGCAGAGCCGCGCACCGCAGATCATGCCGATTGAGACCGCAGTTCCGCTTGCGGATTCACGTCCTCATTTCAATGCCGCACAGAAAAGGGTTGTCGAGGAAGTTTTGACCTCACGCGATCGGGTGCAGGGATTGCAGGGGCGGGCAGGCAGTGGCAAAACTTCCGTGCTCTCCCTCATACGCGAAGGAGCCGAAAAGAATGGCTACGCCGTGGAAGGGTTTGCGCCGACCTCGCGGGCCGCGAAGCAGCTCCGCGACGCTGGAATCAAGGCGGACACATTGCAGCGCTTTCTCGCAAGCGGCGGCCTGCAGGCCGCCGGCGATCCTGCGAGCAAGCACCTCTATATGGTCGATGAATCTTCTCTGGCATCGACGCAGCAGATGCGCGACTTCCTGAATAGGATTGCTCCGCAGGACAGGGTTTTGTTGATTGGCGATACCCGGCAGCATCAGGGCGTCGATGCCGGAAAGCCCTTCGAGCAGTTGCAGGAAGCTGGCATGAGGACGGCGCAGCTTGACCAGATCATGCGCCAGAAAGATCCCGAGCTACTGAAAGCCGTCGAACATCTGTCCAACAATGAAACTACTGTTGGCATCGACATGCTTTCGCAGCAGGGACGGATTACCGAGATTGTTGACCCGCAGGAACGCGTCGCGGCTATCGCCAAGAGTTATGCCGAACATCCCGAAAATACGCTCATCGTTTCACCGGACAACGCTTCGCGCCGCGCTATCAATCAAGCCGTGCGGCAGGAGTTGCAGACGCTTGGCGTCGTGGATACGAAAGACCATACTATGCGCGTGCTGACGCCGCGCAACGATATGACGGGCGCGGATCGAGAGTGGGCCAATCGCTATGAGGCCGGAGATGTTCTGCATTACACCCGTGGCAGCAAGGAGCATGGCATCGAGCCGCGAAGTTACGCTCAGGTCGTTGCTGCTAACCCGAAGGAAAATCTTGTCACCGTACAGAAACCAGACGGCCAGCAAGTTACTTATGACCCGTCGCGTCTGCGCGGCATCGCCGCGTACCGCGAGATCGAGCGTGAATTTTCTATCGGAGAAAAAATACAGTTTACGGCTCCACAAAGGGACTTGCAGGTTGCCAACCGTGACCTCGGCACCATCCAGAGTATCGGGGACGATGGCAAAATTAGCGTCCGTATGGATGGCGCAAAAGACAGAATCGTGCGCTTCGATGCCGACCAGATGCGCCACTTCGATCATGGCTATGCCGTGACCTCGCACAGCTCTCAGGGTCTCACTTCGGAGCGCGTGCTCGTGAACATGGATACCGAAGTTCATCCAGAGCTTATGAGCAACAGATTCGCATACGTGTCAGTTTCGCGGGCTTCGCATGACGCGCAGATTTATACCAATAATGCCGCTTCGCTCACGGCGAGTCTCAGCCACGATGTAAGCAAGGCATCCGCTGTCACCTTCGGGAACGCACAGAGCAGTTCCATGCAGCAAGGCTTATCGCTGGCCGTTCGTTGAATTGAGATAGCGGCACAGAATCCGAGGGGCTTGTGCCGGGAAGGATGCTTTGCCCTTCCCACGCTGCAACCGCCCAAGGTGCCGGGCGTTTTCCGCTTCCTAACCATGCGGGGCCTGTGTCCTGCCCCGCAACGCCCGGCCCTAAAAGCCTAAAAACAACAGCAAACCCTATGTTGCGCTGACGCGCGGCTTGGCCCCACTTCGGTTCGCAAGGGTGGACGGCCCATAGAGCGGGCCTTGTGGAGTCCGTTCGGATAAGCGTGTCCCGCGCCAAACGATAGTGCGTGTTTGTCACGCGCCCCGCCCACCACTCCGGCCTCCCCACCCTCACTGCCCTCGTTCTGCTCTGTCTGCCAGTGGATCGTTTTGGTCTCGCTGCGCTGTGAGAAACACAAAACGCCCACCGGGCAGACAGAGGCAAAAACAATGGAATATCAAAGCAACAGCAACAGCGCACCCATCGCCAGCAATGGCGCAGCCACCACCCGCCGCACTCGCCCCACCACCGAAAACCTTGAAAGACAGCAGCAACAGCCACAGACGGCGAAAGAAGTAATCGCCGCCAACGTGCAGAGCCTCATCGAGCAGCTAGAGGCTGGACACTCCGACGCCCTCACCGCCTACCTCAACGCGATGAGCCGCTTTCATAACTACTCTTTCGGAAACATTCTGGAGATTGCGCGGCAGAAGCCGGACGCAACGAAAGTTGCCGGGTTCTGGAAGTGGAAGGAGCTTGGCCGCAGCGTGAAGAAGGGCGAGAAAGGCATCCGCATACTTGCCCCCATCGTCGGCATCAAGCGCAAGCAGAAGGACGAGGCCGAGAAGGACATCACCAAGCAGAATGTGCCGGTATTGGTTGGGTTCCGTTCAGCGTATGTCTTCGATGTCTCGCAGACCGAAGGCGCGGAGCTTCCCGCGATGCGGGAGATTTCCGGCGATGTAGGCGAGAACCGCGACCGTCTCATTGCCTTCATCGAACGTCAGGGCATCGAGCTTGCTTTTACCGAGCGCATCGCCCCCGCGCTTGGCATGAGCTACGGCGGACGCATCGCCATCCTGCCCGGTCAGTCGAAGGCCGAGGAGTTCAGCACACTTGTTCACGAGCTGGCGCACGAGATGCTGCACAAGGCAGAGCGGCGCACGGCCACGACGAAGGTTGTCCGTGAAACCGAGGCCGAGGCTATCGCGTTTGTTGTCGGCAAGGCCGTAGGTCTGGAGACGGGCAGCGCGTCCGCTGACTATATCCATCTGTACCACGGCAACGCATCCTTGCTGGCCGAATCGCTGGAAGTCATCCAGCAGACCTCCGCTGTCATCCTTGCCGCATTGGAGCCGTCCGCAGCCGCGACGATGCCCGATGCAGAACTGGCGAAGGTGGCGTAATGCAGACCATCCTTCAAATCCTCAAGATGGCCGGGGGATGGCATCCCGGCCTGTACCTCAAAATCGACAACGCCCCGTACATGGAGCTTGTCATCGAGGCGATGGACGAGTCCGGCCCGATGGGACTCCCCGCGCTCTCTGTCGCGCACTATGGCGAACAGAACGGCGATGCTATGTGCGACCCGGAGATGTGCTTCGAGCTTGGTCTCGCCGGAGGCGCACACCTGTCCGCGTTCTACTACCGCAACGATTACTTAGGCGTGGAGCAGTGGAGCCGGAACGTCGTGCGCGGGAACTACGTCCACCTGATTGCTTTGCACGAGCAGCACCAGCGTTTCGCTAAGACGTGGGACAACAACCTGCGCTTGCAGGGATTCGCGGAAGCCTTCACGGACAAGTGCATTCGTGGCTAGTCCGCTCTCTTCGGAGCGGACACAGGGCAGCGCGTTCGCTCCGCCACATTCATGCAACGCAACCCAGCTCGAAAGGAGCCATCATGCAAACGCAAGTTAGCAATGCCACCGAGTACCGCAATGTTTCGCTTTCACTTCTAACCGAGTCGAAGACTAACCCGCGCCGCGCCTTCGAGGAGAACGCGCTTAGAGAGTTGGCCGCAACCATCCGCAGCCAGGGCATTCTCTCTCCCTTGCTTGTGCGGCCTGTCACGGAGAACGGCTTCGAGATTGTCTTCGGAGCGCGGCGGTATCGCGCCGCGCAGTTAGCCGAGCAGGACACCGTGCCTGTCCGCATCAAGCAGATGAGCGATGCCGAAGTGATCGAGGCTCAATTAATTGAAAATCTCCAGAGGCGGGACGTTCACCCGATGGAAGAGGCACAGGGTTTTCGTAGCTTGCTGAATCTGGACGAGCCGAAATACTCCATCGAACAGATTGCCGCGAAGACGGGTAAGAGTCCGGTCTATGTGGCAAGTCGCCTCAAGCTCACCGACCTAACGCAGAACGCCGTCGATGCGTTTTACCGCGAGGAGATCGGCGTCGGCCATGCGCTGCTATTGGCGAAGTTGCAGCCCGACCAACAGGAACAGGCACTCTCCGCTTGCTTCCGTGAGGATTGGAGCGGAGCCAGCAAGAACCGGCGCATCCTTCTCCCCGTCCGCAACCTTCAGCAGTGGATTGAGCAGAACGTCATGCTCATTCTGAAAGATGCTCCGTTCAACAAGCGGGACGCGCAGCTTGTTCCCGCAGCCGGTAGCTGTATCGATTGCCCCAGGCGCACAGGCCACAATAAGCTCTTATTCTCCGACCTTGGAAAACAGGATGCTTGCACCGACCCAACCTGCCACCAGAACAAAGTCAACGCGCATGTCGCCCAAACCATCGCCGCCAAGCCGCAGCTTGTGCAGATCAGCACGGCTTACGGAGTGCAGAAGGAAGGCAGCCCCGTAATCCCGCGCAACAAGTACACCGAAGTTCGCAAGCCTGCCAGCAAGGAAGAGGCGAAGCGGCCTGAGTTCAAGGTGTGCAAGTACACCGCCGAGGCCATCATCACCGAAGGCAGCGGCGTTGGCACCGTCCGTAAGGTGTGCGCGAATCCATCCTGCCCTGTCCATCATCCCAAGCCGCAAGCCAGCCGCGACGATGAGAAATGGAAGGCCGAGCAGGAGAAGCAGCGCAAGGAACAGGCCATTGCCAACACGACCGGCCTTCGCATCCTTGCCGCTGTGAGCGCCGCTGTTCCTGTCCGCCTGATGAAGCGTGACCTGCTTTTCATCCTTGAGAAGCTGGTAGGTCTGATGGACGAGCGCCGCATCGAGGCACTGGCGCGGCAGCACGGCATCCGGCAGAAGCGTGATGATGGAGGCATTGCAAAGACGTTCAGTGCATTCCTTCGCCGCGCCGATGAAGGGACGCTCTCGCGTCTGGTGGTCGAATCAACCATCATGTTTGCCGCCGCACGGACGAATCCCGCAGTCGTTTTGCGTGATGCCGCCAGCACCTATAAGGTGGACACCGATGCTATCGCCCTCAAGGTGAAGCAGGAGTTAGCTGCGAAAGAGAATGCAAAGAAGGCCACTGCACAGGCCGCGAAGCCGTCTAAGAAAGTGGCCTGAGAACGCCGCATCTCTGTGCGAGCCTGCCAAGCGGCAGGCTCTTTTTTGCCCGTCTTTCCCGCCCTCAAGCGTGCCGGCGCCTCCGGTGCCGGGCCAGCTCGCCCACCCGACGGGCAGGGGCTCGTTGATATATACGATATGCGACTGAACCAATCCTTCGAGGGGCGCTTCGCCAAAAGATTCCCCATCGGATTGCCTGTGCCCGTTATCGCTCGACCAACGCCGCGTTTGGCGTAATACTCAGCTGCCAGTATTGGGTATGGTTGCTTCTCTAGTTCTGTTCTTTAAACCACTGCAGTGCTTTGGCGTTTACCTCGCGAATCCATCCACTCTTTTCGTCCGTGTAAGCGTGTGAATTGTCAGGATGAAGGTCTCTCGCCCTGCGCTTCTCGCGCTCATATGCAGCAGTTACATCAGGATGTGCTCGCAGGTAGTCACGGAATGCTACGTGCCGTGAGATCTCACTCGAATCGTTTTGAAAGAAATGCAACTGCACTAATCGGGTGCCACCTGTCGAGCTCAGTGTGCAGTAACGCCGCCCAGGCATGCCAAACTCCCCGTGCCACGCAAATCCCAAAGCCTCCACTAGCGTCCGCTTCGCATCGAGTTCCTCAAGGCTCCCCACAACAGGCATCAAATCGAGGATTGGCTTCGCAGCAAGACCCGGTACCGCAGTCGATCCAATATGATGTACGGTCATTAGCACCGCTCCAAGAACGCGCAAGCGCTCCGCATGTTCAGCGGCCCTCAAAGGCCATTCAGGATCGTAGGGCGAAAGAACGACGGGAATAGGAGGTGGCATCTTTCTACTCTATACAAGCCGCCAACGTGACAAGCCGCCAATGTGCCGCGAGTCGAGCGCATGGATGTACATTTCGATTTCAAGGCCCTATTTCTGGTCTCAAATGAGTTCCCAGCGGAAACCACGTTACCGTGGCTGCAGCATCACCTCCTTGTACTGTCTTCTGACCCTAATTCCAGCCTTGTCTGGAAGAATCGCACGATCTCGCCATTGAACTCTTCATGAAACCTGGCTCGGTTGAAACCGGAAGGATCGGCACAGATGAGGGGAGTCACAGCAGCCAAGCTCACACTACACGGCGGCAAGAAATCGTAATGACCGGCACCGACAACGACGTGGTATTCGACAGATTGAGGTAGAACCCAACGAAGCGCCTCTTCATAGTACGGGCTTGGCTGGTGATGATCGTCAGCTGCCCGCCAAAGCTGAATCGGGATATGGATGCCTTTCAGCCCATTCTTGCTAAATGTAAAAGCAAATGCTGGAGCAGCAATCACAACCGCCTTAATGCGCCGGTCAGCGATCCACGCCTCCGGAGGAACATGATCGCCAAGATGAGATGGATCAATCTTTGCTTCTGTCAGAGCCAGGCAAAGATCGTGGTTGGGATGGATCTCACAATAGGAGCCAATCTTGTTGAGATCAGGAATCCCACCCGCTGTAACAAGCAGGGTGAAGCCTCCATTGGAAAACCCGAACGCGCCTATCCGACTTGCGTCCAACCGTTCATGTTGCGGCCAGTTGCGCAGCATGTAGCTGACAAGCAGACGAAGTTGAGCCGGACGACGCCAAAGCTGCAACACTTTGCTCTGATCATCGTATGTGTCCCCAGCATGGCTTATGGCAGCGGCTACAAATCCGGCATGAGCTAAGGAAAGTGCGGTGTCATAGTGGCCTTGATAAGACCCGCCACCACCATGTGAGATTACAACGAGCGGAAGGTTGCGGCCCCTCAATGGAGCATCCAAGGCAACGTTTTGCGCGAACAATCCTAATGAGTGACTGCTTGGTTCTGCATCCGTGGGATACCAAATCCCCGCTGTCAGATTAGGTTCTGTTCCGTTGTTGATTTGTACCTCCATGAATCCCACATTCGGGCCTTGGGCCGCGGCCACGAAAGGTGTGATCAACATCATCATGGCAATCAGGAAGATTGCCATGCATAGTGCGGATTTTTTCATGAAACCTTCCTGAACTGATTTCCCCAATGTCTTGCAGAAGGTGGCTATGGGCCGTGTCGGAATCGGAGATCTCCGTAAGGCGAATGCTACATTGAAATAGCGCGAACACGCCATCGGGGCTGCTCCCATGTGCGCCCCCGGTGCGATCTCAGGCCTTCTGCTGGATGAATCTTGTATCTCATCCGCGCCGTAGCTACAATTTACCTCCATGCACCTACGCTTCGGCTTCCGAACTCTGATCGCCATTTGCGTCACGTTGGCGATACTGCTTGGCGTCGTCGCGTTTGTGCAGTATCGATGGTCGAAACGAGTGGCCGTCGCAGATCTACAACGTGAGCGCGAACATCTTGACACTTCCGCTGCTCTTTTTGCGACGCATTTCAATCGCAACATAGCGGACGCCGTCGGGTTCCTTCAGAACGATGCGCAAACCGCATTGTCTACTGGCGCGCCGTTGCCTTCTTTTCCGAGGCTTCTGGAGGGACTCTACCTTCTCGACACTTCAGGGTCACAGCCCCGCGTCCAGCGCACGGATGCTTCGGGTATCTTCGCTGCTGTATCGATACCCGAGTGGATAAAGCCGGGTGAGTGCATGCGTTCAATTTCCCAGCAACCGCTTGTGATCGCTTACCCTCTATTAAACTCTGTCCGTGAAGAGAGTGGCCGAGACCGAGGCCTAAGCGCACCTGGCCGCCGCTGCTTTGTCGCGTTACTGGACGAGAACTTCATCAAGGGCACGCTCGTCCCGAGGCTTCTTCAGGAGACTTTTGGAGAATCCTCCATGAACGACTATGACTTCGCGATCGTCTCACGAAATCGCGAAGTTGGGCGGATTTACGGCCCGGAGATTGCTCCGGACGTCAGTAAGCCGTTCTTCACGGTATCCCTTCGGAATTCGCCGACAGTGCTAAAGCGTCCTGGAAACCCGCCAAACAGTTCTGGCAAAGGTATCCCTATCTATAAGCAAGAGGAGTTCCGAACGATTAATCGCGGAGCGCCTGGTCTTCTTCCTCAATTAGGAGAGGGAATTTGGGAGTTGCAGATCGCACATCGCGGTGTGCCGCTTGCTGCCGCTTTCAAGCGTGAGCACCGGCGAGATCTCCTGCTTGGTCTCGCGGCGGAACTGCTGCTTGGCACAGCCATCGTCCTCCTTGTGATTGGTGCGCACCGGATGCAACAAGTTGCCGAACAGAGAATGCAATTCGTTGCAGCTATCTCCCATGAACTGCGCACGCCGGTATCATCCATCTCTATGCTTTCGCGCAATCAGGCAGACGGTCTCGTGGCTGGGGCGGACCAGGTTTCTCAGTACGGCGAGCTAATCTACCAGCAGTCACGCCGCCTCAGCGAAATGATCGAGCAGACGCTTCAGTATGCTGGCATACACTCCCACCTCGGCACAAGAATGCGCACAGCTGTCGACGTTGAAGCAGTGATCGCTGCCGCCTTGGCTGCACAAAAGGAAGAGCTAGCTCGCGAGCAATTTCATGTAGAGCTGAGCGTTCCCGACGGACTTCCAGCAGTTCATGGCGATGCTAACCTGCTCCGCACCGCCATCAACAATCTGCTTTCAAATGCCATCAAATACGCAACGAGTGGTCGGTGGATCGGCATCCGGGCCGAACACTCTGTGAAGGAGCGGGCGATCCTTGTTCATGTCTCCGATCACGGTCCGGGTGTGCAGGACGCCGACCAGGAACGCCTGTTTGAACCCTTCTACCGCGGTCGAACAGCTGTCGAAACGGGTGCTCCGGGCTCAGGTATCGGCCTCAGCCTCGTACGCTCCGCGGCCGAGGCGCACGGCGGTTCTATTACATTCGTAAGCACACCTGGACGAGGCAGCACCTTCACGCTGAGAATACCCGTATGACCCGCATTCTCTTCATTGAAGACGAACACGCTTTCGCGATCGGAGTCATCGACCGTCTGCGTGCGGACGACTATGACGTTAGATGGGAGAGCAACGGAAGCACTGGGTATCAAGCTGCTCGCGCGAACACGTTTGATCTCATCCTGCTCGATGTCTCGCTCCCGGGCAAGAACGGATTCGACATCTGCCGTGATCTGCGGCGTGATGGTGTATCCGCACCTGTGCTTATGCTCACTGCGCGGGGCGAGGTAATCGATCGCGTCCTGGGCCTGAAGCTTGGCGCGGATGATTACGTGCAAAAGAACTGCGAACCCATCGAGCTGATGGCGCGCATCGAAGCAATGCTTCGTCGTTCACAACCATCCGTGACATCTCCGGACATCGCGTGTTTTGGCGACATCCGCGTTGATTTCCGTCAGCATGAAGTTTCTCGCGCTGGCAGCGCTATTGCTCTTACGCCGATAGAGTTCCGATTGCTTGAATATCTTCTCGAACGTCGCGGCAACGTGGTTCCCCGCGAAGAGCTGCTCGAGAATGTGTGGTCCGCATATGGTGGCATGTTGAGTCGCACGGTAGATGTGCACATAGCGGGCCTGCGCAAGAAAATTGAGGCCGATCCTCGCTACCCGCGCTTTCTGCTCACCATCAAGAGTGTCGGATACAAAATGGCGGTTTAATCCAACGCGCCTTTACATTCCTCACACACAATTTGCACGCCTGACCTGCGTACCGCGCCACAATCAGGCTCATGAAACTCCTATCGATACTCTGGTTATTCATATTGCCCGCGATGGCGCAGTCCCACAACTCCCTCTCGAACGACTGTCAGAATCCTGTCGCGGAATTGAGTTCACTTGAAAGAGCAGCATTTGTCGCTCAGGCAAACGGCCGAATGAACGACTCTCTGATGTTTCTGTCGAACGCATCGCGAGAGCCAGGTTCGTTGAACTCACCACTTGCTCAGGCCCGCATCGAAAGTGAGATCGGAGATATATTCCTCTCTAAAGGTGAATGGGAACAAGCATACCAGCATAAAAAGCGAGCCTTCGATGCTTTTCAAGCTGGCGGCATCTTCATTGAAGTTCGCCGGACGGCACTATCGTTGACTACGGTTTTATTAGAACGGAAGCAGTTCAATGACGCGAGCCGGTACCTTGATATCGCGCGGTATGCGCCAGTCGCCAGCAAGTGTCTCGACGATGACGACCGTGCTACTCTCTCTTCGTTATCGTCGTCGGAAGATCAACACGCAGGAGCATTGAATGCCGCCGTCACTGACTCAAGAAATGCGTTGGAATACTGGTCTCTTGCGCATGGAGCCAATCATCCATTTACAGGTTGGGGACATCTGCTTTTGGCCGATGCCTATGCGAACGCTGGCCGATCAAAGGAAGCGTTAAGCGAATATCGGCTTGCAGTAGCGATTCTTGGGGGCTCCTTGCCGAAGTCTGACAAACACTATCTGACCGCCGTCAGGGAATATGGCCGAGAACTGCAAAAATCTGGCGACGAACTGAAAACCAAGAATGCTTGGGATGACACGTCTTTGCGACCCTAATATCAAAAAGGGAAACGACGGAACAGCCACAAGCAGAATTGAAGCTCAGATAGGTTACGACCCATTGCCAAAGAAGCGAGACACGCAACGTGGCATCCGGTGAAGCTGGTCCTTGAGAAAAAGTTTGTTGTTCAGGGAGCTCTCGAAGATTGAAACCGCTACGTGAAGAAAACGACTGAGGCGTCGTTGCTTACTTCCGAACGCCGGGTTCGTTGGCCACCGGATCCACTACCTTACATCGTCAGTTCGCGCGACAAGGTGGCTGAAAAATGAAGGTGCCTGGCAACTTCCATTCTTCATGAACACTAACGGTTTTGCCACGACTGCGGCGGCATAGTGATCCATTAGGCCGTGTTTACCTTACAAACTTGGAAGTGGTTCTGCCAGGTTGCTCAGGTTCCGCAGTGGAGTGACCAATCCGGAACCATCCATGATTCCGCGCGGTATCAATTAGATCCCGAGACGTTCCATCACTTACATCCACAGAAACCAGGTAATGGCATTCGCTAAAGGCGGCTATACCGCTCTAGTGCTGACCATCAAGGGTTCCGGAGACAAACCGGCGGTTCAAAATCCAACCGCATCTTTACATTCCTTACATACAATTTGCACGCCTGACTTGCGTACCGCGTCACAATCAGGCTCATGAAACTCCTATCGATACTTCCCTTCGTGCTTGCCGCTTGCTTTACGGCCGCAACTGCGCAACAGCCACTAGGCAGCCGTTCGTTCGAGGTCACGTCGATTCGCCCGGGAGCACCCGCATCGGCAGAGATGATTCCGATCAAAATGAAGGCGGATCGCTCGATGATCCACTATGTGAATGTTTCACTTCGGGATCTCATTCGGGTGGCCTACGGAGTTAGGGATTTTCAGATCAATGGTCCTGATTGGATACGCACCCGCTTCGACATCGAAGCGAAGTATCCCACCGGCGCCACCGAAGACCAAGTTCCGGAAATGCTCCAGTCTCTTCTGAGGGACCGCTTCAAGCTCCAACTACACCACGACACGAAAGAACGAGTAGTCTACGCGTTGGTTGTGGGCAAGAACGGACCGAAGCTCAAGGCTGCGGAAGCCCAAACGTCAGATTACTCTGACGGCCCCCACCGTCCTGGCGCGCCGGTGCGCGGATATCTTCAGTTTTTGATGGGTCCATCCGGCGTACACGTCATGGGCCCCGCCGTTACTCTGAGCACACTTAGCGAAACGCTGTCCCACTTTGTAGATAAACCGATCGTGGATCAGACCGGCATCCAGGGGCAGTACGACATCGATCTTACCTTCGTTCCAGAAAATATGCTTCGCATGGCAAGAGGACCCGGCGGTCGGACACAGGGGCCTGACGGAGGTGCGGACACTCACTCCGAACCACGCACCACCATCTTCGATGCGGTGCAACAGTACGGTCTCAGGCTCGAATCACGCAAGGCACCTCTGATGCTGCTCATCGTGGACCACATTGAGAAGAAACCGACGGAGAACTGATGCGCTCGTTTTCACTCTGGCTCGCCCTCACGCTACTCGCTGCACCTAGCCTCCAGGCTCACGCTGCTGACGCTCGCGGAACCGTCGCCTTCAAAGGCCTGCCTGTCCCGGGCGCATCGGTCACGGTATCGCGCGACGGCAAGACCGTCACTGTCATCACTGATGCTTCAGGTGCGTATACATTCGCAGACCTCAAGGACGGATCCTGGACCGTCAGCATCGAGATGTTCGGCTTCACGACGGTGCACGAGCAGATCGATGTCCGCTCCGATAGTGCGCCGCATCACTGGGACCTGTCGTTGCTCACCCTAAGCGAGCTTGAGAAGCGCGTGCACATCGCACCGTCCGCATCACAGCTCGCGACGCAGCCGACTCCACCTGCAGGGGATTCTCCCCTAAGCGGAGCTTCGCGACACTCAGATGACGCTGGCGGTGACATCGGTTCGGAGTCTGGACTGCTCATGAATGGCAGCGTCAGCAATGCCGCAACTTCAACACTTCGCTTGCCGGGCTCCTTCGGAAACAATCGCTCCGGCGGACACGGATTGTACGACTTCAGCCTTGTGGCCCAGGAACAGAGCTCGGCCTTTGATGCGCGCTCGTATTCGCTTGCTGGAAACGAGGGTGCCAAACCCAGCTACAACAACTTCACCGGCGCGGCGACCCTCGGCGGTCCTTTGCGCATCCCCCAGTTGCTACGCGATGGACCATACGTCTTCGCGCAGTACACGTGGCACCGCGTCAGCACTGCGACTACTATGTCCGCACTGGTGCCGAACGCCGAAGAGCGTACGGGAGATCTTTCCAGTCAGACAACGGCTACAGGACAGCCACTCGTCATTTACGATCCTGCGACTGGTCAACCGTACGCCAACAACAAAGTGCCGATCGCGCCGCAGGCGCTGGCTCTCCTCAACCTCTATCCATTGCCGAATGTTGCTGCCAATCGCCGGTACAACTTCCAGCTTCCTCTTCTCAGTAGTTCTCATATCGATGCCGGAAACCTGCGCATGGACAAAAGTCTCGGTACGAAGGACCAGCTCAGCGGTTACTTCAATTTTTCCAGCACGCGTACCAGCAAAAACGATCTCTTTGGTTTCATGGATGCCGAGCGCATCCTGGGCCACAACAGCAACATCGACTGGCTCCACAGCTTCAATCAGAGCCTTCGCCTCGATCTCGTATACGACTTCAGCCGCTTGGCAACTACAGACATCCCCTTCTGGCAAAACCGCGCAGACTTTTCCGGAGATGCGGGTATCCAAGGCAACAGCCGTGCGCCGGTTGATTGGGGACCGCCCACCCTCAGCTTCTCTGGTGGCAGTGGCATCGTTGCACTGACGGACGGCAATAGTGCGCACAATCGCAACGAGACAAACAAAGTTTCCGTGAGCCTCGCCTGGGATCACTCTGGCCATAACCTCGCGTTCGGTTTTGACTTCCGCCGGCAGGAGTTCAACTATCTGGCGCAGTCAAACCCTCGCGGTACGTTTACCTTTACCGGAACCGTGACAGGCAAGAGCAATGATCCCGTCAGCGGTTCCGATCTGGCCGACTTTCTCATTGGTGTTCCTGATGCCAGCGCGATCTCCTTTGGCAATGCCGACAAGTATCTGCGCCAATCCGTTTACAACGCCTACGTGAATGACGATTGGCGCCTAAGGCCGGGACTTACAGTCAATGCAGGCATCCGCTGGGAATTCGGCGCACCCATGACTGAGTTGAGGAATCGCCTGGTCAACCTCGATCTCTCGAATGATTTCACCGCCGCAGCACCTGTCCTTGCGAATACGCCTACGGGAACGGTGACGGGGCAGCACTATCCCGACTCACTGTTGTACCCGTATCGTCTTGGTTTGGAGCCGAGATTCGGCTTTGCCTGGCATCCAAATACCGGCTCCTCGCTGATCGTTCGCGGTGGTTACGGCGTCAACTACGACACATCTGTGTACCCATCGCTCTATCTTCAGCTTGCCCAGCAGTCGCCTCTCTCCAAGAGCCTCAACGTACAGAACAGTACTGCCTGCCCGCTGACCTTGGCTTCAGCTTTCAATCCCTGCGCAACGACGACCCAGAATACTTTCGCAGTCGATCCGGACCTGAAGATCGGCAACATACAGACATGGACACTCGGGGTGCAGCGTGATCTGCCGTGGTCGCTGCAATGGAGCGCGAGCTATCTCGGCAACAAGGGTACGCACGGGATGCAGAAGTCCTACCCGAACTCGTATGCTCCTGACGCCAGCAGCCCGTGTCCTTCGTGTCCGGTCGGATTTGCATACATCAGCTCTGGCGGCAATTCGACCCGTGAAGCAGGGCAGTTCCAACTGCGGCGCCGCCTCCACAACGGTTTTGCGGCAAGTGTCGCGTATACCTTCGCCAAGTCGATCGATAATGACGCAGTGCTCGGTGGCCAAAACGGCGGCAGCGCGACATTGCCCGCTGCTCAGAACTGGCGTGACCTCGTAGGGGAACGCGGGCTGTCCTCCAACGATCAACGTCACCTGCTCATCGCGTCCGCGCAGTACACCACGGGCATGGGCATCGGTGGCGGTTCGCTCGTCGACGGCTGGCGCGGTGTGCTCTACAAAGAGTGGACAACGCTGCTTAGCATTTCCACCGGCAGCGGTTTGCCAGTCACGCCGTATACCGCGGCATTGCTGGGAGGCACGGGAGCGCAAGGCTCCGTGCGACCTAACCTCACCGGCGTGTCCGTCTATGCGGCACCTGCCGGGCTCGCCCTGAACCCTGCTGCCTTTGCAACTCCGCCCTCTGGACAGTTTGGCAACGCACGCCGGAATTCCATCACCGGGCCATCGCAGTTCAGCATGGACTTTGCCATGAGCCGCACCTTCCGTCTCCACGACCATTGGAACCTTGATCTGCAGATCAAGGCAAACAACGTACTCAACCACGTTGCTTTCGGGTCGTATGTTGCCAACATTCAAAGCACACAATTCGGTCTGCCGACTTCACCCAACAACATGCGCACCCTGCAAATGACCGCGCGATTGAGGTACTAATTCCATGAGACTCATCATCGCTACCGCATTGCTACTCTCGTGGACGGCCCAGGCCCAGCAGGTAGGACAAAATGCCGCTACCACTGGCGACGGCACGGCCATTCTCAAAGTATCCTCGCAACTCGTAATTGAGACCGTCTCCGTCAAGGACAAGAAGGGCAATCCGGTCTCCGGCCTCACCCAGAAGGACTTCACCGTTACAGAAAACGGTGTGCCGCAGAATATCCGCGTCTTTGAATATCAGGCACTGGCCGAACCCACGACAGTCGCAACACCACCTACACCGGAGTATGTAAAGCCGTACAACAGGTTGTCGCATTTCGAGATTGAACCCGAGCCGAAAGGTAGCGGCAAGTACCGCGATAAGCGACTTCTCGCGCTTTACTTCGACATGAGCGGGATGCCTCCTGGCGACCAATATCGTGCTTTCTCGGCGGCACGGGAATTCATCCGCACCGAGACGCAGCCGCAGGACGTGTTCGCCATCCTCCGGTACTCGGGCTCGTCAGTGGAGGTCTTGCAAGACTTCACCGGCGATCGTACACGCCTCCTCAGCATCCTTGCGACGCTCGCTGTTGGAGAAGATCGGGGATACGACAATTCCACGAGTGGGGATGCCGCGACATCCGATTCCGGGTCGGCCTTTGGCCAGGACGATTCAGAGTTCAATATTTTCAATACGGATCGCCAGCTCTCCGCACTCCAGACAGCAGCAAACATGCTCGGTCGTCTCAGCGAGAAGAAGAGCCTCGTGTATTTCGCGAGCGGATTACGGCTCAACGGCTTGGACAACCAGGCACAACTCCATGCCACCATCAACTCGGCCATTCGCGCTGGAGTCTCATTCTGGCCGATTGATGCTCGTGGTCTCGTCGCCGGTGCGCCGCTCGGGGATGCGACGCAGGGCTCTTCCGGTGGGTCGCAAATGTATACGGGGGCCTCGGCGCTAGCCGTGACAAACCGAATGCAGCAGTCGCAAGACACGCTTTACGCACTCGCCAGCGACACCGGCGGCAAGGCGTTGCTGGACAGTAATGACCTGGGTCGCGGCATCCTCAACGCGGAACGCTCGATCTCCAGCTACTACATTGTTGGCTACTACACCACCAATACCGCGAAGGATGGCAAGTTCCGTCGCGTCAAGGTGGCGCTCAACCGCTCGAACCTTGATGCCGATCTTGATTATCGCCAGGGCTACTACGCGAACAAAGAGTTTAATAAATTCGACGTTGCCGATAAGGAACGTCAGCTTGAAGATGCGCTGATGCTACCGAATCCGATCACGGATTTGACGATTGCGTTGGAGTTGGACTTCTTCCAGCTAAATCATGCCGAATACTTCATTCCATTGACCGTAAAGATCCCCGGGCGCGAACTCGCGCTGGCAAAGCGTCTTGGAGCGGAGCGAACCACCATCGACTTTATTGGCGAAATCAAGGACGATGCGGGTACCACGGTCGCAAATGTGAGAGACAAAGCCAGCGCCAAACTCAGCGACACCGATGCCGCAGAGATCACGCACCATCCTATTGTCTACACCACAGGTTTCACGCTTCTGCCAGGGCGCTACACGATCAAGTTCCTTGCACGCGATGATGAGACGGGCCGGATCGGAACCTATCAGACGGAATTCGAGATTCCCAACCTCGATAAGGAAGACCAGCGCTTGCCTATTAGCTCTGTGGTCCTCAGCAGCCAACGAGCAGCCCTGAAAGACGCGATCTACAACGCGCAGAAGCGAAATGCAAAGGCGACGGAACTACACCCACTCGTTGAAAACGGCTTGACGCTGGTTCCAAGCGTCACACGCGTCTTTCAGTCAAGCCAAACCATGTTCGTATATCTCCAGGCATACGAGCCGCGCGCTAAGAGTGCCTCGCCGATCGTTGCTCAGGTGAGCCTCTTTCGCGACAAACAGAGGGTATTCGAGAGCACTCCTACAGAAGTCGCGAAAGGATCTGGGCAACTCAACACGATCGCTCTTGAGTTGGCAATTCCTTTGCGAGAACTAGCACCCGGCGAATACGAGTGTCAGGTGACAGTTATCGATCCAAGCGGCGGAAAAGTCAACTTTTGGCGGACTGCCGTGGCGGTGCGTTAGCGTGACGGCACGACTCCCAGAATGCGGATAATCCCAACGAATCTAAATAGAACCGTTTTTTTATGTAGAACACGACACTGGAAGGAGCCGATGAACCGCAATGCCTACAGGCCCGAAGGAATCATCACCTCAACTATTGCATTTTCACCTATGCACACACTGTGGAGGAGCATTTCGCAGAGAAGAATTTGGCGATCAAGCGCACACTACAGGCATATTTCTTTGCCCTAAGTGTGGCGTTGAAAGTCCTCTCAATATCGTGATCCGTGCGGTCGAAACGTTCGCAGAAGACTCCCCCGAGGAGGACTAAACTCATCCGGTCAGTGGCAGCTTGCTTTGTGTCCGCTCTCCAACGTTGCTCAACTTCCTGCCAGCAGCTTTAACGAATTCCTTTACAAGCCGCGAGTTGCTATCGGAACGGACGGCAAGACTCGCAACCAGGCGTAATCGGTCTTCTGCGAGAGGACGAATCGTAATACCATCTCGTGCAATCCGCCACGCCGCCGTGCGCGGAAGGAGCGCCAAACCGCGATGCTCGCGCACTAATCCAGAAGCCTCGTCAGGACTCGTGTAGTGGAAGATGTCGGAAGGATATATCTCTTTCTCTGATGTGACGGCTAGGATTTGGTTGTAGAGATGGGCATTAGTATGCGGCCCGAAAAGCAACCAAAGACGGCGCTCCAGCTGGTTCAGTCGGATCTCTTTGTATGCTGCAAGTTCATCCTCCATTCGCATCGCTACGTAGTAGAGATCGCTCGCAATCTCCATAGCACTCACTTTGCTTTTCGTGGGCACGCCAGTTATGACGGCAACATCAAGCGTTCCGGCGATGAGCTGTTGAGCCAGTTCGTTGGAATAGTTGCTCCACAATTTGATCTTCATGTCTGGAAATAAAGGAAGGCGGATCGACATGAGCAGTGAGACAAGGAACGGGTCAGTGTAAGAGGACTTGCCCACATTCAGGATCTCTGTGGGGCCATCGATGACAGCTCTCGCAGAGAGCATGGCGCGCTCGGCATGGAACACAACCTCCCGCGCTTCTGCGATAAATACTCGCCCGGCAGGAGTGAGTTCGACGGCCTGATGGCTGTGCTCGAAGACGCGGAATCCGACAGATCGCTCCAGACGAAAAATCTGCTTACTGAGCGTCGGTTGAGTCATGTTCAACCTGTCTGCCGCTCGTGAGAAGTGCAGCTCTTCCGCAAGTACAATCGCCGACTGGAGCAAACGAATATCTGGTAAGACCATGCGCACCCTCCAAAGACCGGGGAAATTCTTGGACGGACAGCAAATGTTTCAAGACCGGGCGCGTTCAGATGCCCATTGTGACAAACATTTTATCTCTGAAAACGTTCTGTTGGCACCTGCTGGCCGGACTCGTCATGCCCCGCAGGCATAACGCTGACCCTAAATTTCATTGGACGATTCGGACTGCACACGCGAACCTCGCTTGTGAACAAGCAAGTAAGGTTCGCTCGTAGAAGGAGTCACCATGTCCGACGAGAAAAAACCACCAGCAAGCGTAGGCATGCCCAATGGCCATCCGCACATCGACAGGGAGCCACTGCTGGACAGCTATCAAGCAGCAGCGATCCTCAAGGTCCATCCGAGGACGCTCCAGAGGCTTGTCCATCGTGGCGAAATTGCAGCCGTGCATGTCGGCAAGCTCTGGCGTTTCAGGGCATCCGCGTTGACAGCGTGGATCGACCGGGACATGGCAAGCTGAAGGGCTTAAAAGCGAAGCGAAATCAGTGTTTTTTGATGATTTCCCCCGGTGATGGCGTTACCCTGATAACAGCTATCCGTGCCGGGAAATCAAGGAAAGGAACCTTGATGGAACGTGCATGTTACCAATTTGGAAATCTAACCAAAAAGAAGCGGGCGAAGGGACCAGACACCTGGGAGTTTCGGTTCTACGAAGCGACGGAGCAGGGAGAGCGCAGGCGAAAGTCCTGCATCGTCGGCAACGTCGAACAGTATCCAACCAAAGCCCAGGCGCAGAAAGCAGTCGAAGCTCTTCTCCTAAAACTCAACTCTGAAACTCCACAGCAGCGTATGGCCGTAGTGACGTTTGGCGCAATATGCGACCGTTACCTTCAGGAAGAAATACCGGAACGGTATTCCACCTCGAAGTCGTACCGATCCAATATCAAACTTCACCTGAAGCCGCGCTGGGGTGAGTATCTGCTCGACCGCATCCGTCCGATGGCGGTCGAAGATTGGCTGAAGAAGCTCCCTATGGCTCCGAAGTCGAAGACCCATATCCGCAGCGTGATGCACCTGATGTTCGAGTGTGCGACACGTTGGGAACTGTTCAGTGAGCGGAGAAATCCCATTGCGTTGGTTCGCGTGAAAGACGGCTCGAAGCGTCGGCAGCGTCCAGCGATTTTGACTGTGGACCAGTTTGAAACCATCATTGCGTTACTGAAAGAGCCGTACCGCACGATGGCATATATCGCCCAATGCCTCGGTCTTCGCGTGAGCGAGATCGCGGCGCTTCAATGGGACGACTTCGATTTTGACAAGAACCAGCTCCTCGTTCAGCGCAGCATCGTGAACGGGAACGTGGATGATGTCAAAACCGAATACTCCCAGGACTATGTTCCGTTGCACCCGTCATTGACTGAGGTTGTTTTGGAATGGAGCAAAGAGGCCGTGCCGACGGAAGAAGGCTGGGTCTTTGCCAATCCCATTACCGAGAAGCCTTATTTTCCGACGGAGATTCAGAGGCGTCACATCCGGCCTGCCGGATGGTGTCTGGTGGAGTGCCCGAAGTGTGGTGCCGGTGCTGGTGTCTGGTGTAACCAGTCCAAGCCCACGCCGAACGGTGCTCGGCTGCCGATCCATAAAGAGCGTCGGGCCGCAGCCGGGAAGTACAGCTCTATCGGCTGGCACACGTTCCGCCACACGTACCGTTCGTGGCTGGACGAGACCGGAGCGCCCATGAAGGTGCAGCAGGAATTGATGCGTCATGCCTCGATCCAGACGACGATGAACGTCTATGGACAGGCCATGTCGTCATCGAAGAGAGAAGCGAATGGGAAGGTTGTGGAGATGGTGCTCAAGCCTTTGAAAGCGAGCGCCTAAAACCATGATTTTTCTTATTGGGAGATATTGGGAGTCTGTCAGAGTGACCAGAGAATCGTAAGTCTTTGATTCTTTGGTTGCGGGGGTAGGATTTGAACCTACGACCTTTGGGTTATGAGCCCAACGAGCTACCGGGCTGCTCCACCCCGCTCTTTAAATATACCGTTATTGATGGGTGAAGGTCAATCCGGCCAAAGTCTGTCTGATGCTTGTGATCGCTTGGACCGCAGGGGGACTTGACCGGAACTTTTTTCTAAAAAACGAGTCTCTATCAATACTATGTAGGCGTGGCGGAACGATACGTAGCGAAGAAGATAGTGGAGGAAAGTATGTATTTGGGCAAACCCTTTTCAACGTTTTCGATGGCAGCGCTCTTGACGGCGGGCCTGCTCTGGGGTGACGGTTCGGTCTTGGCGCAAACAAAACCGGCGACCATGCCGGATGCGCAGATCGAAGCTAATGTCCTCAAGGCACTGGCTGGTGCGCCGGAACTGGCCGATCAGTCGATTACTTCGACCACGGTTTACGGCACGGTAACGCTGAACGGTACGGTACGGGACGAGCCGTCACGCGATTTGGCCGAGCATTTAGTCGCGAACACTGCGGGTGTCCAGAAGGTCGTCGATCAGTTGACGATCGGTGCGCCTGCGCCGCCCAGCAACGATTCGCAGCAGGCTGCAACGAATCCGAACCTGCAGTCCGACGGAACGATGGCCCCTCCGCAGGGGGAGAATCCGCAGGCCCAAAGCAATCCTAATCCCTCCGGTCCTCCGCAGAATGGTGCTCCTCCTCCTCCGCAACAGGGGCAGTCGCAGCAGGGGCAGTACCCGCCCTATGGGCCTCCGCCGCAAGCCGGCCAATATCCGCCTCCACAGGCAGGTCAGTATCCTCCGCCCTATGGCAGACAGCCCTATGGCCAACCATATCCGCCACAGTACGGACAGCAACCGTATGTTGCTCAAAAAGAAGGAGAAGCGGTTGTTGTCCCGAGTGGTTCTGTCCTGCGGGTACGGATCAATCAGGGGATGAACAGCAAAAATACCGCGCCCGGCACAACGTTTGATGGCGTCGTCCTGAGTAACGTTTTTGCCGGCGGTTCTGTTCCCATGATTGCCATTCCTCGTGGCGCGTCCTTCCAGGGCACTGTGGTGGCTGCACATACCGCAGGGGAGTTGAGCGGCAAGGGTGAGCTGAAGTTGCAGCTTACTAGCGTGACATTTGGCGGCAAGACATACCCAGTGGCCACCGACTTCTGGTGGCATCAAGGTGTTGATAAGACGGCAAATACTGTCGGCAACACAGTTGGACTCGCAGGCGTCGGGGCTTTGATCGGCGCAGTGGCTGGCGGCGGTGTTGGCGCGGCGGTTGGAGCCGGTGTCGGCGGCGTTGCCGGACTGGGCGTGTCTTCTGCATCAGGCAGGGGCGAGGCGTCGCTTCCGCCGGAGGCGATTGTGACCTTCCATCTGACTCAGCCGGCAGATGTTACGACGGTATCTCAGGCGGAGCTGAACCGGTTGGGCGCGGGCGTGCCACAGGTGCCGCAGGTGCAGCGGCGTTATCCGCCGCCTCCGCCGCCCTATGGCTATCCTTATCCATACTACGGACCGGCTTACTACTATCCGCGATACTAAAAATCGCGGCAGTTTTTAGAAAAATTTAGAGGCGCCCGTTGAACCCGTTTTCGGGTTTTACGGGCGCTTTTTTGATGGGGTAAGGAAAAAAACGCGTGTTCTTAGTGGTGTTTTGATGGTGAATTTGTGGTGGAATGCGTGGTGAACGTGGTCAATAAAAGTGGTCTGCGCACGCGTCGAAAAACATGCCACAGTTTGCAACTATATTTGCGAGATCCCGGCCCGGAGCAGCCATGGTAGTCCAGAAGATCGATCGTTGGTCGGGTTTGTCCATGTCGTAAAGTGCCGATTTAAGAAACAGGGCGCCGAGGAAGTTATCCACTGCGCCCTGCAAGACCTGAAGTTCAAACTCGTACTCGCGCTCGGCGTGTCATCTGCCAATTGCAAAAAGCATTCACTGTTTCCCGTCGCCCTTACAGCTGGCGACGCGCGTTATCGGCTTCTTCTGCCAGTTGGAGCAATACCCGCACCAGTTCAGGGTTATTCAACGGCTTTTGGCCGCGGAAGAGCCCGTCATTGACAAAGCTCATCACCGCTGCCGTTGCCCCGCCAAGTTTGGTCGAGGTCGGGCGAATGATCGCTACCGGCCCGAATTTCGGATTCAGGAAGTGGGTCGGTTCCGGCATGATCAGGTTAGCCTGCAATGTATCTCCATTCAGCGATTCCGGATCAGTCTCCCCCTTGGCGTCCTGAAGGTTAGTGAACGTTACCGAGGAGTTGTTGGTCTTATCGAAGACAGTCAATGGAGTGGCGTTGCCGGCTTTGTCCTGCCAGGTTTGGAAGTGCATGGTCTCGCTCGGTCCGATGCTCAACAGGATTCGCAGAACTTCCAGATTGGTCACATGCTGAGCGAGCGAGGGATACAAACTGGTGCCGCCTTCCTCGATAAACGCGAAATGGAATCCCGCCGTGAAGGCAATCGCCTTGAGCAGATCGGGGAAGGTTGATTGGGTTGGATCAGTTGGGTTGATGACACTGCCGGCCGTGTCGTCATTGCTCCTCGGGATCGCGGTGTGCATTCCCACATTCAAGCTCGGCACGGCCTGAACGAAGACCGCATTGGGATCAAAATCGGGATTAGTGATGCTGCGATACTGCGACCAGAAGCTGGTGTCGATGGTGAGTTGGGTGAGATTGGTGAGTCGTCCCACCTGTCTTGCGCCATCTGCTTTGCTGCTCGGCAACTGCGCGAACGGTGTCAGGTCGACTGGCTCGGCGCCGATCGATTCCAGATAATTACTGAGGAATCTTGCATGGCTGATCTCATCATCGGTGTTGTCATGAACGTATTGAGGCATGTCGCCATCGAGGAGTTGAAGGGCCTGGGTATAGGGCACATTGCCCCCGTTAATTCCGCTGACTTCGTTGTCTTGAGTTCCACCGAGTTCCGAGTACTGCTGCCATAGATCCTTTTCGATCGTCTCCAAGGCCTGCAGAAATCTGAGAATCGCGATATCCCCTTTTGTGATTGGAGCGCTGTCGTTGTCCTGAGAGGCCAACAAACGGTTGGGCGCCAGACCCGCGCCTAAAACGGTTGCACCGGCTGCGAACATTCCGCCTTTCAAAAATTTTCGTCGGTCTCTGGCGCTGAAGGACTGGCTGGGCGCAGCGCCTTTCGAACTGGCGCCGGCGGCCTCGTCTGTGAAGGAAGCGGTTTGCTTGAGTGATTCTGTACTGGTGTTGTTTTGCGTCTTCATAAGGTGCTCTCCGATTTATCGTGATATAGGTGCAGACTGCGGCCACGTCGCGAGCTTGTGTCCACATTGGCGCCAAGCATAGCTATCCTGGTATGCAACTTGTGTCGCAGCTTTGTCTGGTTTTTGTTAAAAATCGAAGCGCTCCCATGCAGGGGTACCGTTATACGTACTTTCATGGGGTAGCTCCTTCACGAAGGCAAGTGGTATGCGAGTGGTTGCCCATAAAAATCTCAGGAATCCTGCTGCGAGCCTTCCAGAGCCGTCATTGTTTTGGTAAGGATTTGTTCAGGAGATAAATGGCAACGCAAGAGCATCTCTACGGCGAGCGTGAGCGTTGTCCGTTCTTCGACAAAAAGCGCTCTCCACATGTATTCCTGATTGTTCTGAAGTTCGGCGCGTGTCATGAATGTCCTCCCGCAGGTGTGAATCGAGATGCCTGGAGTGAAATCGTTCTCCTTGGTGAGCGCAGGGAAGCGGAACCGCAGGCCAACTTCCAAGCCTCTCGTTCACATCAGGCGTTGGGGCGTATTACCGCCCGCCCCTTAGCCCTGCCCGCTGCATGCGAATGAGCCATCAGCGGTCCCGCCTCCGTTACTGGAAATCGCATTAGTCATCCAGCTCGGGGTTTCCCCTCGGCTGCAGAATGGTGGATAGGACAGCGTTCGATACCTGTCGACCTAAACGTTTGCCCGCGTTGTGATCGAAGCGGAAGTGCTGCCCGGCGTAGATTCGACTCAACCCCGCCTCCTCTGCCGCATCGGAGAAGCTCGTGAAGTGGCGCGTTATTCCTGCCAGTGACTCCGAGGTGACATCAAGGGTGATCGGATCGCCGAGAGAGAGCCGCAGTACCTCAGCCGCGGAGGCACTGATGGCGCTGTGTGCGCCGGGGAAGGATGGGTCGGGAGCTGTCTTTATCGCGAGTGGAACCCACGTTGGATCTGCAATGGTCTCGGGATTGTCGTCGATACCTGCCATTTGAATCGCAGTCACCGGCCGCCAGAGGTCGTAGGTGTACTTGGTGTCAAAAAAAGCGATGGTGGTGTCGGCCAGGCTGATGTTCAACAGGGCGAATAAGTGTGCGCTCTGCGCCAGATCGAGGTGATGGGTCAACGCCGCGGTCTGCGCGATCTCATTCCAGAAGTCCTGAATGTTGCCGTTCCAGAACTGCCCAATCTGAGTCTGATCCGCGGTACGAGTTGTACTGGTGATGAGTCCAAGACTTTTGACTTCGTCAAAGGACCTGGTGTAGTCCTCACTGGTCAGTTGAGGCGGTGGACCGGGACGAAATTCGTTGGCTCGTGCGAGGGCAAACGGAGTGACTTGCGGCCACTGGATGAAGTCCGCCGGCGCGAAGTTGGGGGGCGTCAGTTGATAGCTTCCCGCTCCGGGTTTGGGCACGAACGGAGGAAGGATCGTGGCCGAACCATCGTTGCTTCGCAACGCCAGGATTGCAGCGGCAACATCTTTACCCTCTTCGATACCGTCGGTCTTTTCGCGTCCATACGGAATCTGTTCCAGATCCTGCTGCAACTCAGAGTCGAGTGTCGCTGCGAAAGTGGGGTAGAGCGAGATGAGAACGTCGTGGGCTGCCTGGTCTGCTGCTGCCTGGGTCGAAGCCTTTCGCGAGACATGCGGATGGCGAATCGCATAAGGCTGGAAGCCTCTGTCGATGTTGTTGACGGCGTCGAAGATGGCGGCGTGCAGTATGGCGAAGTTGCGAGTTGAATGTATCGTGGCCGGTTGGGCGCCGGGGGTTCGTACGATCGTCAGAAGAGTCCTGTTCCATGCGATGACAGGGTTGACCGGCTGTGTGGAGGAGGCTGCTGGATGATCGTCATCATGGGTTACAGCGACGCCGGTGACGGGGATCAAAAGGCCAGCACCTACAAGTGCGAGCATGAATAATCTTTTTGCCATTGAACTTACCTCGTTGGATTCGGTGAGAATTTCAGAAGCATGGCCGGACTAAAGATGCAGTGACCTATCTGCACGCCATGGATAACTGCGGAAGCGGAAAATTATTCTGGCTCTGCGCGGAAAATTAGCAAAATTTTCGGTGACTGAGTTTTCCCCCCGGACCGCAGGACCGGGCGCTCGTGGTGGGCCGCACCATCTGGGAGAGCACAGACTGGCCCTTGGCAACAATCTCATCCTTATCAAGAAGGGAAGAGGGACATCGCCTTTTCTTTCGCGTTTCGTCCCTTGCACAAAAATTTTTGCTCCGCAGGGGGAATAATCCTTGCGCAACCCAGTTTGGATACGCACAAGGACTTCTGACTCGGGCCGTAGCTCTCGATCGTTCCGTCACGGTGTGAGGATTTGAGGTCAATGGATCAGCCAGCTTACGTCCAGCACGCGCGTAGGCGACTGCGTGTCTTTTGGAGGAACGTTTATGCTCATTCCCCACTGGAGGAAGGTTCTCCTCTGTTCTTGCCTTTTCGCGGCACTGACCGCGTTGGGTACGGGACTCGCCAGAGTCGCAGCGAAGTCAGCAACGGAAGCGCCGGCCGGGTTCAACACTCCCAGCTTCAACGGTGCGCAAAGCGTCAGCAACGGAATCGCCGAACCACCCGGCGACACGTTTGCCCGGGACCAGGAGGTCTACGAGGAAAACCATTCGGTGCAGACCGGGCTCGGCCCTGTGTACAACGCAACTGCCTGCGTTAGCTGCCATCAGAATCCGAACAGCGGAGGAGCCAGCCAGTTCACCGAACTGCGGGTTGGGCATAATGATGAAAATGGAAATTTTGTAAACCCGACAATCTTCATCAACGACGGGAAGAACACGATTACCGGCAGGTCCATTGTTAATGATCGCGCTATCGGTCCGGAGGCCCAGGAGCACATACCTGCGACAGAAAATATTCGTGCATTGCGCGCCGCCCTCAACACGCTGGGGGATGGATTTGTCGAAGCCATTGACGACAGGACCCTGATCGCGATCGCCGACGGACAACCGGCGCTGAGCGAAGGCAGAGTTCATGGGGAAGTGGTGCAGGCTCCGATCTTCGAGGCTCCTGGACAGACCCGCGTGGGACGCTTCGGCTGGAAGGACCAGCACAGCAGCTTGCTCTCCTTTATTGGCGACGCCTATCTCAACGAGATGGGAATCACGAACCGGCTGCGCCCCACGGATGTGACCACGGTTCTCAAGACCACGAAGGACCCGGAAGATGTGCCGGATGACCTTGGCCTGGCGGACATCGACCACTTTGCTCAGTTCATACGCGGCACGATGGTTCCACCGCGAGACGCAGCGCTTGCCGCGACTCCCGCAGCCATACGAGGCGGCGAACTTTTCCAGCGGGTTGGATGCGGTGTCTGCCATGTCCAATCCATTACCACGGCTCCTGCGGGGACGGTTATCGATGGCGGCATGTTTACGGTTCCAGACGCGCTGGGGGATAAGATCATTCATCCCTTCGGCGACTTTTTGTTGCATGACATCGGAACCGGAGATGGGATTGTCCAGGTTGGGCCGCAGGATACGGCCAACAAACTGCGGACTGCGCCACTTTGGGGATTGCGCACCAAGCCCCGCTTCATGCATGACCTGCGGTCGTTGTCGCTTGAAGATGCGATCGCGCGTCATGAGGGCGAAGCACGCGAACCCGCCAGACGGTTTAGAGAGTTGAGCCCCGAGGAGAGACAGGCGTTGATTACTTTCTTGCAGACGCTGTGACGGTTGCCCTTGAGCACAACGGTGGCAACCCAGGGCTGAATCGCGTCCGTATGGAGTCTCGGTCGCTAGCGGCTTGGTGTGGGCCAGGGGCCAAGGAATCCAGCCCGCGGCTCCGGATGAGAACTCTGGCGGGCCGGTAGTGTCCTAAATCTGCGTTGATCGGCTTGCAGCCTTCGATTTCCCAAATCAAGACGACAGCGCGTGGACTTCCGGCGAACCCTTTGCGAAACCTTGAGGAGAGCCTTGAGGAACGCATCAGATGTTGAGTCTCAGGAGTCTTGCATTCATCCTAGCGTCAGCGACACGGCGCGCGCGCGCCCTGTCCTGCGCTGCTCTCCATCGCTCTCCCGACAGAATTAGGGGGAGGAAACTGGCTACCAAAGCTACAAAAATGCTTACAAAAATGGCGGTCGCGTGCATGTCAGCCTCCTACGAAGAGTCTACACTTTCTAGGCTCGGACGGGACATCCCGGCGCTGTCCAGCCAAAAATACGATCAACGCAGATTTAGGACACTACCGGCGGGCCGGCACGGGGTGAATTCCTGAGGCCGCTGATTTATACTTGTGGCTTGCCCTGCAACCGGCGTGGCGCGAGTCCAAGGGCTCCCATGCAAGGTGCGCAAAATCCCGGGCACGCGCCCGCTTCCCGTAAGGGAGGTGGGCCCCAAGCAAAGTGAAGGTCTCTACACAGCATGATTCGTCTTCTTCAGCAAGACAACCGCCTCATGAAGATTATCTTCGCGGTCATTATCGGACTGGCCGCCATCACCATGGTGATTACCCTTGTGCCGGGCATCTTCGACAATGCCAGTACCAGCGACTCGACGACCTTCGCGACCGTGCGGGAGCCCGGCGTCTTCGGCCGGGTCTTTGGGGAAGCCACGCCCATCAAGACGACCGAGGTCAACCAGATCGCCGCGCGTCAGTTGCAGCAGCAGCACCTTCCGGAGCAGTTGATGCCGTACCTTCTGCCGCGCGCGGGGCAGATCCTGGTGCAGCGCGCGATTCTGAAGCACGAAGCCGACCGGATGAACCTGCAGGTGAGCGATGAGGATCTGCGACGCGAGCTGCAGACGGGCCCGTTCGCGCAGTATCTCTTTCCCAACGGACAGTACATCGGCGACGATGCCTATATTAACTTCGTGCAGAACGCCTTCGGGAACCAGTTGAGCCGTTCCGACTTTGAGTCGCAGGTGAAGAGCGACATGGAGCTGAACCGGCTGCAGGCGTTGATCACGGGCGGCGTCACGGTCTCCGACAAGGCGGTGCGCGATGCCTACAAGACCGATGGCACCAAGGTGAAGTTCGACTACGTGGTGATCTCCTCGGACGATGTGCGCAAGGGCATCAACCCGTCGGACGCCGATCTGCAGGCGTTCTTCAAGACCAACGCTGCGCGCTATGCGACGGCGATTCCTGAGACCCGCAAAATTCAGTATGCCGCGTTTGACGCGTCCAATATTCCCGGCGGCAAGCCGCAGGTGTCCGATGCGGACGTGCTGGCCTACTACAACGCGCATAAAGACCAGTATGCGGTGAAGGAGCAGGTGAAGACCCGCCACATCCTGATCGCGGTTCCGGCAGGCGCGGACGCGAAGGCCGATGCGGCTGCTAAGGCGAAGGCCGAAGACCTGCTGAAGCAGATCAAAGCCGGCGGCGACTTTGCGGATTTGGCGGCGAAGAACTCGGACGATCCGGGTAGCAAGACGCAGGGTGGGGAACTGCCGATGATTCCGACGGCGGGGCTCGATCCGGCGTATGCCAAGGCAGCGATGGCGCTGAACCCGGGACAGACCTCGGACCTGGTGAAGTCGCAGTTTGGCTACCACATTATCCAGACTGAGCAGAAGGAGGCGGCGCACACCAAGCCTGTGGCCGAGGTTAAGGCGGAGATTGTGCCGGTTCTCGAACAGCAGCGTGCGGGCGCGGCGGAGCAGACGTTTGCTTCTGCGCTGGCGGCGGATGCGAAGAAGAACGGTTTGGACAAGGCTGCTGCAGCCAAGGGGCTGCATGTGGTGACAACGGACTACGTTGCGAAGGGCGGCGTTATTCCTGGGCTGGCTGATGGCTCCGGGTTGCTGACACAGGCCTTTGCTGTGGTGAAGGGTGCCGATCCGGCTTCGGTTTCGACGGGCGATGGATTTGCCGTCTTCCAGGTCACCGATGTGAAGCCGGCGCACGCTCCCGACTTTGCGGAGTACAAGGCGCACATCCTCGAGGACTATCGCGAGCAGCAGGTGCCTCAGTTGCTGAACACGCAGCTGACGAAGCTGGAAGACCGCGCAAAGGTTCTGAACGATTTGAAGAAGGCCGCCGCGGAGATGAACCTTCCGCTGAAGACGAGCGATCTGGTGGGCAAGGATGGTCAGGTGCCCGATCTGGGCGCGATGAGCGGTCCGGGCTCGGCCGCCTTCTCGTTGGCTAAGGGCGCTATTTCAGGGCCGATCAATACGGGCCACGCCGGGATTGTGCTTACTGTTGTCGATAAACAGGAGCCTACAGCGGAGGACATCGCGAAGAACTTCGTTGCAACCCGTGAAGGGCTGCTCAACCAACAGCGCGAGGAGATCTTCCGGGTGTACATCGGCGAGCTGACGCAGAAGTACGAGAAGGGCGGCGCGGTGCGGTACTCGCAGAAACAGCCGGCGCCCGGTTCGTCGCCGTTCGGGAATTAGTTGATTCGTTAGTCAAGGAAATACCCCGGGGCTTGGCCTTGGGGTATTTTTTTTGGCGGGTTGAGTCATTGCTAGTTATTGACGTTTATTCTTCGGGCTCGCGATGATGAGGGTGTGGTCGTCTTTGTAGACGATCGTGCCGTCGAAGATGGTCATCTCGCACTTGATGTCTTTGAGTTTTTCTGACGGAATGGTGTACAGATTAGAGTCCCAGATGGCGATGTCCGCGCGCTTTCCGGGCTCGAGCGTGCCGACCTTGTCTTCGAGGAAGAGAAGAGGCGCGGCCCATGCGGTATAGGAGCGCAGGGCGGTGTGAATATCTACGGCTTCGGACGTGCCAAAGGGATGGGTGCCGGCGAGAGTCTCGCGCTCGACCGATGCCCATAGACCATAGCGCGCGGCGAGGGGAGTGACGTAGTAGTCAGACCCTCCGCCCCAGCGAACACCGTTGTCGAGGTAGGTCTTGAGCGGCATGGTGCGGGCGTCGCGTTCGGGGCCGAGGCTTGCGGAGATTGTCTTGCCGATGGACCAGAGAAAGCCCGGTTGCACCTCCGGGTAGCCGGCGTCATACTGCTTCTCGAGCACCGCCATGGTTGTGACGGCGTGGCGTGTGGGGAGATAGGCGTGGATGATGGTGTGGCGGAGGCCAGGAGTGGGCGTCTCCTTGAGGACCAGAGCGTAGGTGTCGACGACCCAATCGATGGCGCGGTCGCCGATGGCGTGGGTTCCGACGGTTACGCCGGCCTGGTGAAAGAGGCGCACCATCTGGCGGTAGACTTCAGGGTCCATGTTGGGATAGCCGAAGTTGCTTTCGTCGATCTCAGTGAAATTCTTGTGCCATGGTTGGTAGACCCATGCGGTGCGGGCGGCGGTACTGCCATCCATGAAGATCTTTGCGCCACAGGCGACGAGTCTTCCATCGCCGAGGGACTGCGGCGGCCGGGGATTCTTCTGGACCTCTGCGAGTGCGGCCTTCGCGGTTTCGAGCGAGTTGTCGGCGCGCCAGAGCATGCAGACGCGCTCGTCCAACTTTCCTTCGGCTAGCAGCTCCTGATAGGCGGTCCAAGTGCGCGGGCTGCCGATCTCCTTGATGGACGTCATTCCTTCGTGGTGCAGATCGTCGATACTTTTGAGAATGCCCTGCTTGCGATGGTCCATGGAAGGTGGAGGGATGATTGCGATCATTGCGACGTTCGCCTGCTCCTTGAGAACGCCGGTGATGGCACCGGAGGCGTCGCGGTCGATGGTGCCTGCGGGAGGGTCCTTGGTTTCGGCGTTGATGTGAGCGAGGCGCAGGGCGTAGCTGTTGACTGCGGAGTAGTGTCCCGTTACGTTTTGCAGCCAGACTGGGTTGTTTGGGGAGACTTTGTCGAGGTCGGAGGCATACACGTAGCGATCTTCGGCGAGCTTGCCCTCATCCCAGCCGGAGCCGAGGACCCACTCGCCGGGTTTGCGGATTGCGACCCTGGCCTGGACGCGGCGGACGATCTCGGCGACGCTTTTGGCGTCGGTCAGCTCAATGTTGTACAGCTCGTCGACGCCGCCATCCTGATAGTGGCCGTGCGTGTCGATGAGTCCGGGGGTGGCTGTTCTGCCGTGGAGATCGAGGACCTGTGTATGGGCGTCGGCGAAGGCGAGAATTTGCTGTTTTGAGCCGACGGCGATGATCTTTCCGGCTTGTATGGCGATAGCTTCGGCGACGGAGTCTTTGGTGTCGACTGTAAGGATGGTTCCGTTGATCAGCACTAAATCGGCTTTTGTCGCGGATTGTGCGGAGGCTGTTTGAGTGAGACAAGGTGTGGAGAAGCTCAGCAGTAGAACAGCGAGGGACAAGAGCGCTTTGCGGGGCAGAACTATCTTGGTCACAGGAACCCCTGTTGTCATTCGTTGATTTGCAGTTGGGCGATGGTATCACGCTCTATTTCTCGCATGGAGGATTCTCAGGAGTCGGATTTCGCCGTGGTCGCCGAGTTTTTTCCGGCAGCTTGCAGGACACCGAATTCTAATTCGGTCTATTTGCCGGACTGGATTGTGATCGTTCCGGATGACCGGTTGGAAACAACGACGTCATCTTTGCCATCTCCGTTCAAATCGGCAACAGCGAGGCCTGCCCAACCGATGTCCTTCAGGATTCGGGTGGAGGATTGAAAGCCTCCCCCTTTTTGGCCGAGGAAGAAAACCAGACTGTTGCTTTGGGCACAGGAGACAACAATATCGCGCAATCCGTCACCATTGAAGTCGCCGGTAGCGACGTGGTCGGGCCCATTGCATCCGGGGAGAGGAGATGGCGAACCGGGCATCTTGGCGAATCCGCCCTTGCCGTCACCGAGCAAGACCGTCACTCCAATATCCTTCGGGTCGTGTACATCGCGATCATAGGGGAGGACTACTAGATCAAGATTGCCGTCCTTGTTGATGTCATCGATGGCCACAGCCCAGGGCGCCGGACCGGCGAGGAACGGTGACCCCGGCGCCTCATGGAATGCGCCCTTGCCATCTCCAAGCAATATGGAAACAGCGTTGATGTCCATATCTGTCGTTACGAGGTCCGGCCTGCCATCCTTGTTGAAGTCGGCGGAGCGCAGGCGCTGATATGGCCGCTTCCCTGTGTGGAAGAGTTGTCCAGGCAGGATAAGGTTTCCAGCGCCATCACCGAGAAGAAGCAAGATCTGGTCATGCCCCCAGCTGTCCGTCACGACATCCAACTTGCCATCGCCATTGAAGTCTCCGACGGCGACTCCGTGGACGTGCGGATAGGAGCTCGTAGCGAACGGGGAATGCGGCGACGGCTTGAAACCGCCTTTGCCATCCCCAAGTAGCACGGTCAGATACGGCGTGCCTGTGTTGGCAATCACCAAGTCGAGGTTGCCGTCTCCATTGAAATCCCCCATCGCAATATCATTCGGGCCTTCTCCTGTGGGAATCGGAGTGCCAGACGCTATATGAAAGTGCCCACGTCCGTCGCCGAGCAACACAGTGAGCGTTCGGTCATCCGCATTCGCAACAAGAATGTCGAGGTAGCCGTCATGATTGACATCCGCGATAGCGACAGGTGCAGGCCCTTTCCCCACAGTCAAAACAAGTTCCTGGGGCACATCGGGCACAGGAAGAGAGCAGTCATGCAAGCTCGATGAAGACCACCAAGAAGCGAACATCCCCGACGCAATCAAAACAAAGAAACCGACAGAGGGTTTCAACAGAATCTCCTTTTGGGCGCCGTAAACAGCGCCATAGTACACCCGTCCGTTTGTTTGACGTACCGAGGAATCAAACCTTATTTGGCCGCGACGACGTATGATTTTGGCATCCTAGTTGGAGGGGTCAAGGGGGACAGGATGAGTGGGGAAGCGAGCAATCAGGAGCGTCTGTCGGGTGTTCTGCTGCATGTTACTTCGTTGCCTTCGTACGGTGGTGTAGGGGACTTTGGGCCTGCGGCGTATGCGTTTGTCGATTTTCTTGCGGCGGCAAAACAACGTCTGTGGCAGGTGTTGCCGCTGAGCCCGACGGGTTACGGCAGCTCGCCCTACTCTGCGCTGTCGGCGTTTGCGGGCAATCCGTTGCTGATCAGCCTCGAATTGCTAGTGCACGAAGGATGGATCGCAGGCGAACGGATCGCGGGGCTGCCTGGGCACGACGGCCCTGCGGAATTTGCGGCGGCGCACCGTCTGAAGCTGCCGCTGATCGAAGAGGCGGCGGGGAACTTCCTCGATCATGCACCCGATGACAAGCGCGCGAGATTCCACAAATTCTGCCAGGACAATATCTCGTGGCTGCCTGACTATGCGATGTTCAACGTGCTGCGGCGAATCTATGACTATGCCAGTTGGAACGAGTGGCCGGCGAAATATGCGCGCCGGCAAGACGACGCGATGACGAAGGTGATGAACGAGGATGGCCGCGAGCTGGCCATCGAGCAGGTGATCCAGTTCTTCTTCAACGAGCAGTGGTGCGCGCTGCGGGCTTATTGTGCGGAGCGCAAGATTCGCGTTATGGGCGATGTCGCCATCTTCGTGAATATGGATAGCGCCGATGTGTGGACGCATCCTGAGCTATTCGAGCTGGATGAAGAGCTGAGGCCGGTGCGAATCTCGGGCGTGCCGCCGGATTATTTCTCACCGACCGGCCAGCGCTGGGGTAATCCGCTGTACAAGTGGGGGCTGATGAAGGAGCGCGGATTCGACTGGTGGGTGGCGCGGATTCGGCGAGCGTTGGCGTTGTATGACGTGATTCGTCTCGATCACTTCCGCGGATTTGAGGCGTACTGGTCCATCCCCGCCGACGAAGAGACTGCGATCCACGGTCAGTGGGTCAAGGCGCCGGGGCACGATCTTTTTCAGCGGCTGAAGGATGTCTTTGGCAATCTGCCATTCGTTGCCGAAGACCTCGGCCTGATCACGCCCGAGGTGGATGAGTTGCGCGAGCACTTCGGCATGCCGGGTATGCGGATTCTGCAATTCGGTTTTTCGGATCGTGGATCGCATCTGTATCTTCCGCACCGCTACGTCCCGAACACAGTGGCGTATACCGGTACGCACGACAACAATACGACCCTGGGCTGGTGGCGCGAGGGTGCGACAGATATCGAGCGGGCCAACGTGCAGACGTATCTTCAGACTATCGAGCACGAAGGCGATATCGTCTGGGCGATGATGCGCGCGGCGGCACGATCGGTGGCGAACCTATGCGTGTTTCCCATGCAGGATGTGCTGCACCTGGGCAGCGAGGCCCGGATGAATACGCCGTCGGCGGGAGCAGGGAACTGGACCTGGAGGTACAACCTGCATGCGGTGCATCCTGACTTCGCGATCAAGCTGGCGGCGCTGATGGAGATGACCGATCGCGATGGCTATGAGAAGCCGGTGGCGGGTGTCGAGGCGGGCAAGCCAGTGGAAGAGGCCTCGAAACGGGCAGAGCTGGGCGCGAACGTTTAGACTGGAGAGGTACTTTCATTTTCCGTACTTTTGATTTCAGGAGCAACACGAATGCCTCTCTCTGGCGAAGCCATCCGCACCATGAACTACGTTGACGATATTTC
>Ga0073928_10000434_pt1 | contig 99087 bp, 81 predicted proteins | sample PaiPotPPA55metaG_FD_76969 | JGI IMG/M metagenome (GOLD analysis project Ga0073928, IMG submission 76969) | Iron sulfur acid spring bacterial and archeal communities from Banff, Canada, to study Microbial Dark Matter (Phase II) - Paint Pots PPA... ...
CCACTCTGTCGTGGTATGCTCGGACACGAAAGCCTCCCGATTGGTATTAAAACCGCGTAGACAACGGCTTTTTACCATGAAAGAGGCTTTTTGTGTTTCTAAATCACGAATTATTCAGGCTAGAAACTCGATCACACGCGGAAAGACGCTCATTCTTGCTCCAAGATCCGTCAATACCGCCAACCAGTTTACTCGCAACGTGAAACTTCGAGGGATAACCAAATATGCTAAAGTCTGCTATATCGGAAAATAGAGAGGTTCGCCGTGAACGTATCACTCACTCCCGGACTGGAGCTGGGCCGATGAAAGGGTCCGCGGTGGCCGCTACGCTTCCGCCTCCGAAGTCATTCGCGAAGCTTTGCGCCTTCTAGAAGAACAAGAATTGGTAAAGCAAGAATGTCTTGCCAAGATTCGACAGAAAATCGACCGTGGTCTTGATCAACTGAATCAAGCCAGAGGAATCCGTCCAGAAGACGCCCGCTCCCGGCTGCGAGCAGCGGGCAAGAAGTAAGTCCAATAATTTCTCAATGAGCGAATAGTACGAGCTTTCGCCAGAGGCATTCGAAGATCTTCTCAAAATTCAGGATTTAATTTCACTCGACAATCCGGCCGCTGCCGCGAGGCTGATCGACGATTTCTTCACGACGTTTGAGCAATTGGCTAGATGGCCAGGCTCAGGCCATTCCCGCACTGATCTAACCTTGAAGCCTGTGCTCTTCTGGCCGATGAATTCGTACTTAATTGTGTATCACGTACAGGAAAAGCTCCATTTAGTTCAAATTATAGCAATACTCCACCAGCCAGGGACATTCCTTCGATTCTCGAAGACCGCTGAAATATATTATTCCACCGCGCCCTTCAACTCACGCTGCGCCGCAAGGTAACTGACCGTGTTCGTCACCAGGTAGATCGGCGTAATAATCAGGGAAATCATTCCCCATGGTCCCAACAGAAGATTCATGCCTTGAAAGTTCCAGAACTCTTTGTTGGCGCAGGTCTTGCACAAGTTGGCTTCCAGGCGCCGCGTCTGTCGCAGGATCAGCATTCCGATGTTCTGCTCATATTTCACACGCGCCGTTTGGCGCATGCTCCGGCACAACTGCCATTGTCTGAGAGCGTTCATGCTGCTCGCCTTGTTGAGAGGAGTTGCGTTCGTCACGGCCGCCTCCATCGTCTGGATCTGTTGCAGAGACTCGAAGTGTAGGTAAGTGATTGCTACCTTATCACGAAGCCGCGGGCGAACAGGGGAGCTGCGCAGGATCAATAACCATCGTTTGGACACAATCCGCCGCGCAACGTTTCGGTAAATCCGCAATTCCATGTGACCATAGATGGAAGTGGTGGGCGATAAAGGATTTGAACCTTTGACCTCTCGCGTGTGAGGCGAGCGCTCTAACCGCTGAGCTAATCGCCCGTTTATAACGGGTGGACTGCTCCTTGAATCGTTCCATTGCAGCAAACGAAAACGCAGCGCAGCTTTACTTTTGTAACAGGATTATCCGGGGTTTTCAACCAATGCCGGCCGCCACCTCTCAAGTCGTCTCGCAACTGCAACGCTCCATTGCCCGCGCCATCTACGGCAAGGAAGAAGCCATTCAGCTTGCGCTAATCACTCTTTTTGCGCGCGGCCATTTGCTCATCGAAGACGTTCCAGGTGTAGGCAAAACTACCCTCGCGCAAGCTCTTGCTAAATCTTTCCACTGCAGTTTCCAGCGCGTACAATTCACTTCCGATCTTTTGCCCAGCGATGTTTTGGGCGTCAGCGTCTACCAGCCCGACACGCGCGACTTTGAATTCCGCCCCGGTCCGCTCTTCGCCAACATCGTACTAGCCGACGAAATCAACCGCACCACGCCGCGCACACAATCAGCTTTGCTCGAAGCCATGAACGAAGCGCAAATTACTGTGGACGGCAAAACCCATCCGCTGCCGCAACCCTTTCTGGTCATCGCCACGCAAAATCCCGTCGAGCATCACGGCACCTACCCGCTTCCCGAATCGCAGCTCGATCGCTTCCTGATGCGCATTAAAATGGGTTATCCATCGCACGAAACCGAGCGCGAAATTCTGCGCCGCCGCACCTTTGATAATCCGATCGAAACTCTCGAGCCGGTCGCCGACGTCAGCGAAGTCCTCGCCATGCAGGAATCCGTCACCCACGTGAAAGTCGACGCCAGCCTGCACGACTACGCTCTTGAAATCGTCAACCGTACCCGCAACTCCGACCAGCTTGCCCTCGGTGTCAGCCCGCGCGGCACTTTAATGTTGCAGCGCGCAGCGCAAGCCCGCGCCTTCCTCGAAGGCCGAGACTACTGCGTGCCCGACGACTTCAAACAATTAGCCGTCTCCGTTTTCGCGCATCGCGTAGTAGCCAGCGCGCGCCACGCTTCGCTACAAAAAAAATCCGAAACCACAGAGGCCGCTTTGCGCGAAATCGTAGATTCCGTCCGCGTCCCGCTCTAGAACGTAAGCAGTCATTCCGAGCGAAACGAGGAATCTCTCTTCGATTGTTGAAGCACCACGAACACTGCATACACCACCCATGCCAGCGACCACGTCCACCCTCGCGCAACTCTGGGCCAAAGCCGACCGCCCCTCCGTCCGCGCCTTCTTCCTCTCCATCCTCGCCCTGGGCGTTGCACTGCTCCTCGCCGTCTACTCCGGCGCCGCCGCCGAACTCGGCAACATCGGCGTAGCCGCCAGCTCTGCGCTCTTCGCCCTCGCAATCGCCGGGTGGGTCGCCGTCACACTCGTCCCGACGCTCGCCAAGCGAACGCCGCTTCGCTGGATCGGCCAGAAAGTGGAATACAAAATCAGCCGAGCGGGTTGGCTGTACTTCGCCGCAACGCTGCTGGTAGCTCTCGCAGCCCTGAATACCGGCAACAATCTTTTGTTCCTCATCCTCTCCTGTCTGGTCTCCATCATTCTGATGTCGGGAATTCTTTCCTCGATTTCACTCGCTGGTATTGAACTGCGCATCGGCCTTCCCGAACACATCTTCGCCGGACAAACCGTTCGTGCTCACGTGGAACTCATCAACGGCAAGCTGACGCTGCCGTCATTCGCGCTGCGTGTCGAAGCCGTCGTTCCCAAAAATTCTCCAGCGGCAGCTTTGCTCGAAACTCCGCTCTTTTTTCCCTACCTTCCCCGCCAGCAGCGCATGAAGCAGAGCGTTCCTGTCACCTTTCTGAAGCGCGGCTTGCACGTCCAGGACACTTTCAAAATCGTTACGCGATTTCCTTTTGGATTCTTGCAGAAGGCGCGCCGCATCGCGCTGAAATCCGAAGCTCTGGTCTATCCCAGCGTGGAATCGAATTCCGAGCTGAGCGAAATCTTCCCGGGCATTGATGGCAGCATCGAGAGCTATCACAAGGGACGTGGACAGGACCTGCACGCACTGCGCGAGTATGTTCCCACCGACAGCGCCAGCCACGTGCACTGGAAAGCCTCCGCCCGCGCCGGTTCGCTGATGGTACGGGAATTCGCGCGCGAGGATGATTTCCGAGTGCTGCTGGTTCTTGATCCACATCCCGGCGAACCGCCCTTGCCTGGCGCAACGAGTTCAGTATCCGTCATTCCGAGCGAAGCGAGGAGTCTCTCTTCGCCGAACGAACGCTTCGAGCGCGCCGTCACCATCTGCGCCGGAATCGCCTGGCATTTTTACGAACGCAACGCGTTCCTGCAGTTTCGCAGCACCGGAATTGAAACCAGTCTGGCTCCCGCGGAAGAGAATATTTTTGCGATCCTGCGGCATCTGGCAGTCGCACAGCCGCAACCTACCGAAGCTCAGGATGCTTTGTTGCAGGACCTCGCTGCTTCGCCCGATCTTTTCAAAGTGATCGTCACCAGCCGGCCTCGCGGTACAATTCCCAACGAACTGTGGCACTCTTCCTACGTGATTTTCCTGGAATCGCTCGAAGCAACCCGCTAGCTGCGTCAGAGAAGACGGTCTCGCGAAGAAAGCTCGACGTTCAGGCGAAATGTTCGTTAGTCGTCATTCCGGGGAGCCTGCGACGAGGAATCTCTCTTTCTTTCTGTCGCGTGACCGCGCCAACGGTGAAGAGTTGAAGCAAGCCGAATTGAAGAAATTTCGCGAATCACTCCTGCCCTGGTTCAGAAGCTACCAGCGCGACTTACCGTGGCGCAAAAATCGTGATCCTTATCGTATCTGGATTTCGGAAATCATGCTGCAACAGACGCGCGTTGCGGCGGTAATCCCCTATTACGAAAAGTTTCTCGCGCGGTTCCCCGATGTGCAATCGCTCGCGATTGCACCGCAAGAAGAAGTACTGCGCCTCTGGTCGGGGCTCGGCTATTACGGCCGCGCACGCAATTTACAAAAAGCCGCACAGCAAATGGTGGCAAAACACTCCGGGCACTTTCCCCGTGAGCGCGCAGAACTCTTAGCGCTTGCGGGAATCGGCGAATACACGGCGTCGGCGATTCTCAGTATCGCTTTCGACGATAAACACGCCGTGCTCGACGGAAATGTCGCGCGCGTATTATCGCGCCTGAACGCGGTTCGCGGCGACCTGCGCGAACCAAAACACTGGCGAGATTTGCAGTGCCAAGCCGACCAACTGCTCGAGCGCGATTGCGCGGGCGATTGGAATCAGGCCATGATGGAACTTGGCGCCACGCTTTGCCTGCCACGCTCGCCGCAATGTTTGTTGTGCCCGGTCGCTAATTTTTGCCACGCGCGCAAACTCGGCCTCGCCGAAAACATTCCGGAAAAGAGGAAAAAGCGCGCCACGGTTTCGATCCAGCTGGTCAGCGTCGTGCTCCTCGATGCAAAAAACCGGTCGCTGCTTTTGCCGCCGCCCACAACAGCAACCAAAAATAATGCCGACGATCCCGTCCCTTCGCTGGTTGCAAAACTCTGGCATTTCCCTACCGTCTCGGCTCTAGCGAACTGCGGGGATGCTCTCGAACGACTACTTCATTACGAATTACGGATAAAAACTTCAAGATCAATTCATCCGGAGCTTTTAGAAAAAGTGCGCCACACCGTGACCTATCGCAGCATTTCCATAGCCGCATATCTCATCCGCTTGAAACAGCTTCCGAAAATTTCCGGCGCGCAATACTTGCCGCCCGAAGAAATCCAGTCCCTGCCCATCTCCAACCTCACGCGTAAAATCGCGGAGTCCGCTCGCAAACATCTTTACGCCACAAAAAACACGCACTGACCGTTATTCATTGGTCCACCGCAACTCTTCCATCCGACGCCGAATGTTACGATGAAAGTTCGACCATGGATGCCAGTACGTCACCTCCGATCGCTCAACCACTCCCCGCGGAACGTTTCTTCCGCGTCTCGCTTTTTCTTTTGCTGCTCACGGCGATCCTCACTCTTATTGGCACCGGAAAAATCGATCTGTTCACTTCGCTCATCGCCACCACCGCTCTTCTTTTCCGCGCACGCCGCTGGTGGTACGGCCACCAGCCGGAGCTGACTTCCCGATCCGCGACCTTCATGGTCCTGTGCTATCTGATTTTTTTCCCAATCGATATGTTTTTCGTGTCGCGCAGTCTGGCTGCCAACTCTCCCAATCCGCAGCTGTATGCAGCGCTGATCAGCTCGGTGCACTTCCTGATCTTTGTGCTGGTGGTCCGGTTGTACAGCGCGCGCACCGATCGTGACGCGCACTTCCTGGTAATGCTGGCATTCGCTGCGGTGCTGGCTTCCGCCGTGCTCACCGTGGACACAACTTTTCTTTTTCTGTTTTTCCTATTTCTTCTGTTTGCCGTCGCAACCTATGCCGGACTGGAATTGCGCCGCGGAGCAAGCGGAGCCCTGGTGCCGGCCGCCGCAGCCATGCCGGACGCAGAAAAAAAGCTTTCGCGTGCACTCAGCTTTGCCGCTGTCGGCGTTTCCGTCGGAGCCATTTTGTGCGGCGCCGTTTTATTTTTTCTTCTGCCGCGCGTCAGTGCCGGCTATCTCGGCAAAACCAGCTTCAATCCAACGCTGCTCAGCGGTTTTACCGATCAAGTGGAGCTCGGGCAGATCGGCGAGATCAAGAAAAGTTCGGCGGTAGTATTGCGCGTCGAGACCGGTTCACCCGTTAACTATCCAGCGCTGCGCTGGCGCGGCAACGCGTTGGCAAATTTTGATGGAAGGCGATGGACTTCAGCCGAGCGCGCAGCGGAAACGCTTACTGCCAATTCCGATGGCTGGATCGCTCTGCGGGAAAAGCCGAGACCAGGTGAAGCACACGGAGAAATTCTGCAATTCACGGTGTTGCAAGAACCGATGGCCTCCGATGCGCTGTTTGTCGCTGGAACTATGCTGGCGATTCGCGGAAGTTTTACCGGAGAAACCGGCGGGATAAGCCACCGCCGTAACTATTTGTACCGGGATTCCTCTGGCTCGCTGATAAATCCGTTTCACAATTTCGTTGCCGTGCGCTACACGGGAATTTCGCAGCTTCCGGCGCTGAATCGCGCCCAACTGGAGGCCGCCGGCACTGATTATCCGCAGGCCATCACAGATGTTTATTTGCAACTGCCCGAAATCGATCGGCGCATTCCCGAGCTCGCGCGCTCCGCGACCCAACGCGCGTTCACTCCGTACGACAAAGCCGCCGTGCTGGAAGTTTTTCTAAAAACAAAATTCTCTTACACTCTCGATCTTACCGGCAGTCCCGGAAAAGATCCGTTGGCGCACTTTCTTTTTGAAAGCCGCGCCGGCCATTGCGAATATTTTGCGTCTTCGATGACCGTAATGCTGCGTACGCTGGGCATTCCCGCGCGCGAAGTGAACGGCTTCCTGCCGGGCGAATTCAACGAACTGGCCGGCGACTATATCGTGCGTGCCAGCGATGCACACAGCTGGGTGGAAGCATATTTCCCAGGAAGCGGCTGGATTGTTTTTGATCCAACGCCCGACGCTCCGATCGTGTCAGCGACTTTATTTTCCCGACTTTCGCAATTGACGGACTGGGCCGAACTCACCTGGAACGATTGGGTCATCAGCTACGATTTCGCTCACCAGACCGTGCTGGCACAAACTTTCCAGAGCAAATCGCACCACTGGCGCGAACTGGGAGCTGCTTGGTTCGCTGGGAAACAACTGCGAATGAAGGACCGCCTGAGCAAATGGCAAATGCATCATGGCGCTTTTTCTTTTGTGCTGCCGTTGATCTTGGTGGCGCTGCTGGTGGTACTTCGTTACGGCTGGATCGAACAACTGCTGCGAAGGCTGCAAATCGCATTGGTTCTACGCAGCAAAAATGCCGGAGCGGCCAGTTCGCAAATTGCCTCGCGCTTGTATGCGGAAATGCTGCACCTGATGGGACGCCACGGTTACCCGCGCACTGAAACGCAAACTCCGTTTGAGTTTGCGGCCGCCGTCAAGAAACCGGAGTTGAGTCCAATGGTGCAGGAATTTACTCAACTGTATTCGGTCGCGCGATTTGGCGGTGCTGCGTGCGACATCACGCGCCTGCAGGAGCTGCTCGGCACGATTCGCGGCGAGTTACGCATCCGCTAGAAGCTAAATAACCAACCCATAATTCTCAAAGGCGTCATTCCGAGGCTGCCTGCGGCAGGCGGGCGCAGCGAGGAATCGCTCTTGCGCGCGAATCCAAGAAAGATTCCTCGTCGCTACGCTCACGGGAATGACGGCTAAGCAGACCTTGCGTCCCAAGTCGTGGCAGTCCCGTACATTCCTCCCGCAACTGAGCTGCTATCGGGCCGCGTGCTATAATAGAGAATTGCGGCAAGGCGCAATTTTCTCCATGCCAAAGGTCGGATTTGTCAGTCTGGGCTGCCCGAAGAACCTCGTCGATAGCGAGGTGATGATGGGCATTCTTGCGCGCGACGGCTATGAGTTGACGCCGCGAGCGGACGAAGCCGACATCCTCGTCGTGAATACTTGCAGCTTCATCGAGTCCGCGCAAAAAGAATCCGTGGACGCCATTCTGGAAATGGCGGAACACAAAAAATTCGGCGCCGCAAAAAAGCTGATCGTCGCGGGTTGCCTGGTGGAACGTTATCGCGCCCAAATTCTAGAGCAAGTGCCCGAAGTGGATGCGGTGGTCGGTACCGGCGAAGTCGAACGGATTCTGGAAGCGGTGCACGGCGAATTGCGTGTGCTTCCGGCCGAGCCACCCAGGTTTCTTTATCACGATTTGACCCCGCGCATTCTCACCATGCCCAAACATGCCGCGTACATCAAAATCGCCGAAGGCTGCGATCATCCATGCACTTTCTGCATCATTCCGGAATTGCGCGGAAAATTCCGCAGCCGCCGGTTCGAATCGGTTCTGCGCGAAGCAGAAAATCTTGCCGCAGCAGGCACGCGCGAAATCACTCTGATCGGCCAGGACACTACGTCCTACGGCGAAGATCTCGGGCTGCGCGACGGGCTGGCGCAACTGCTGGCAGCCCTTGCGAAAGTCGACGAATTGTTGTGGGTCCGTTTTCTCTACGCTTATCCGAATCGCGTCACGCAAAAATTGCTCGATACGCTTGCCGAACATCCACGACTGGCGAAATATATGGACATGCCGCTGCAACATGCCAACCGCAACGTGCTGGCGCGAATGAAGCGCGGCTCGCATGGCGATGCGTTTTTGAAATTACTGGACCGCATACGCGCGACGATTCCTGGAGTTTCGCTGCGCACTTCGTTCATCGTGGGATTTCCCGGCGAAACCGAACAGGATTTCGACGAACTCTGCGCCTTGGTGCGCGCCGGCCAGTTTGACTGGATGGGTGTGTTTGAATATTCCGATGTGGACAACGCGGAAAGCTTTGGACTCGATGAAAAAGTTGCAGCGGAAGTGATCACCGACCGCCGCAATCGCCTGATGGCCATCCAGAAAAAGATCTCGCGGGAAAAACGGAAGAGCTGGAAAGGCCGCACCGAGACGGCTTTGATCGAAGGGCCATCGAAAGACAACCCGCTGGTGTGGGAAGCGCGGTTGCAAGGCATGGCGCCGGAAATCGACGGGAAACTTTATTTGACAGACATTGAACTCTCTGACGGTGGTTTTGCAGACACCGGCGACGCCGCGCGCGTGGAAATTACCAAGTCCGACGCGTACGACTTGATCGGGCGAGTGGTGGAACTTCTGCCGCGCAGCAAAGATGGCGGCCTGAAGGCCGCCGCTACACGGACAAAATACCAAACTCCCACCCACGAAAAGCTCCATCGCATTACAACTGGAGCGGCGCTGCGCGTTTTGGGATAAGATTCCGGCATGAAGCACCGCTGCCCTATCTGCAAAAGAGCGACGGACTCCGAGCTGGACAAGGAATTTCCGTTTTGCAGCGAGCGCTGCCGTCTGCTCGATCTGGGAGCCTGGGCCAGTGAAAAGTATGTAGTGTCCGATCCGGTTTTCGATGAAGCGGAGCTCGACGAACTGGACCGCGATACCGACGCGCGACGAAAGTCAGATGACTCCATCCACTGAAGAAAATAAACAAAAACCCCGGCTGGCTGTGGCGATTGCCACCGCGTTGCGCGTGGGCTATACGCCAAAAGCTCCCGGCACATTTGGCTCGCTGGTGGGCGTAGTTACAGCGATGCTCACCTCGCTTTTTTTCCTGCGTCCGCACAGCGTTGCAGATTTGTTTTCGCGGCAGCGTCTGATGGAACGTACGCTGATGGATTATCATTTTCTGGTTCCCGGCGCAGATATTCACGACGCGCCGCTGGTCGTTCCGGTGACTTGTGCAATTCTTCTGGTGCTGTTTCTGGCATTCGTCGGAGTGTGGAGCGCCGGAAAGACCGCAAAGTTTGCGGGGATCAAAGATCCGCAATTCGTAGTGATTGATGAAGTCGCTGGCCAACATATCACTCTGGTTCTTCCGCTGATTCCCGTGGCTATGCCGAACCTTGCCGCACACATGGATTTCTCGCAATACGCGATTTATTCCGCGCTGAGCCTGCTGAATTGGCGCTACCTGCTGGCTGGATTCGTTCTTTTTCGCCTGTTCGATATTTGGAAGCCATTTCCCATTCGCGATCTGGAAAGACTTCCTGGCGGCTGGGGCATCATGGCGGACGATTGGCTGGCTGGAGTCTATGCTGCCATTCTGCTGAAGGTCGCGTTACACTTTAGCTTGTTATGAAATTCGGTTTAGGCCCCTCCACGGAAAAGAACGGCATCCCCCGCATTGAGAGCGTCGCGCCCGCGGCGGCGATTCCCGGCGGCGAAGTGGAAATCCGCGGCTCTGGATTTGCTACCCGGGCGCATGTGCGTCCGCAGGTTCGCTTCGGCGAAGCGGAAGCCACGCTGGCGCTGGCCAGCCCGCAGCGCATCGTCGCTCGCGTTCCAGAAGGCGCAAACGGCGGAGTAGTTCGCGTGGTCGCGTCGGAACACGAGAGCCAGCCGTTCCCGATCGCGGTCGGAATGCAAATCGCCGACAACTTGCATGCCGTGGCCAGTCCGGCGGTCGATATGGATGGCAACATTTTTGTTACTTTCAGCGGTCCACGCGGACAACGTGTTCCGGTATCGCTTTACAAAATCACCGCGAACTTCAGCGTAAAGCCGTTCGTCACTTCGCTGACCAACCCCAGCGGATTGGCTGTCGATCGCGCCGGCAATCTGTTCGTTTCATGCAGAAACGACGGCACCATTCACCGGGTTTCCGGCGACGGCCGCTCCGAGCAATGGATCGAGGGAATGGGCGTTGCGACAGGATTGGCGTTCGATCGTGATCATAATCTTTATGTCGGCGACCGCAGCGGTACCATTTTCAAAATCAGCCCGAGCCGCGAAATTTTTGTTTTTGCGACGCTGGAACCTTCCGTTGCGGCGTACCACCTGGCGTTTCATCCCAGTGGTGAACTTTATGCAACCGGGCCGACCACTTCGAGCTTTGATCGCGTGTACCGGATTTCGCAGGGCGGCGACGTGACAACGTTTTTCCGAGGCCTGGGGCGTCCGCAAGGACTGGCGTTTGATCGCGACGGAAATTTATTCGTTGCGGCGTCGCTAGGTGGACGTCGAGGAATAATTCGCATCAATCCAAACGGCCGTGCCGAACTTGCCTTGAGCGGATCAGGAGTGGTGGGGATGGCACTGTTGCCATCGGGACGCGCCATCGTCACTACGTCGAGCGCGGTTTTTACGTTGGATTGGGAAGTGCGCGGCCTGCCGCTGCTAGGATAAACCGCCATTCAACTCTTCAGGTATCTTTGATCGCTCCTGACCCACTCAACGTAAAATTTGGCACTGGACAAAAGCACACAGGCAAGATTGCGTGGGCTACTGCTTGCACCAAGCGAACGGCTAAAGGTTAAAATGAATAACGATGAAAGCAGAGATTATTGCCGTAGGTTCGGAACTCCTCACGCCTGACAGGATCGATACCAATTCACTTTTCCTGACGGAAGAATTGAACAAGCTCGGAATTGAAATCGTGCGTAAAACGGTGGTGGGCGACGATCGCGCGCTATTGCTCGAGGCTTTTCGCGACGCGGTGAATCGCGTGCCGCTGACGATTGCTTCCGGTGGACTGGGTCCGACTGAGGACGACTTGACGCGCGAGACCGTCGCGGAGTTGCTAGGCCGTAAGCTGGTGCGCAATGAAGCGATCGTGCGCGCGATCGAAGCCCGGTTCCGTTCTTTTGGACGGCCGATGCCGGATAGCAATGTTCGTCAGGCAATGGTGCCAGAAGGCGGCGAGCCGCTGCATAATCCGCGCGGAACCGCGCCCGGATTGTGGATCGAAGATCGCGACCGCATGATTGTGCTGCTGCCGGGTCCGCCGCGCGAATTGCACCCGATGTTTGGCGAACAAGTTTTGCCGCGTTTGCAGCGCCGCATCTCGCCGTTACGAATGTTCCATCGCGAGTTGCGCGTTACCGGGCTGGGCGAATCGCATGTGGACAGCCTGGCCGGTCCCGTGTACACGCGCTTTCCTGAAGTGCAAACCACGGTGCTGGCTTCGCCGGGCGAAGTGCAAATTCATCTGCGCATGTGGACCGTGGATGCCAAGCATGCGGCGGCCACTCTCGCCGACATCGAACGCGGACTCGATCTGGCACTCTCGGATCGTATTTTTTCGCGCGACGGTTCGCCATTGGAAGTTGTGGTCGCAAACGATCTATTGAAACAAAATGCGACCATTGCCGCGGCGGAGAGCTGTACCGGCGGCCTTTTTGCGGAACGGCTCACGACCATCGCCGGCAGCTCCGCGTATTTTCTGGGCGGCGTGGTGTGCTACAGCAATGAAATGAAAACCGCGTGGGCCGATGTGCCGCAGGAAATGATTGCTACGAAAGGCGCGGTGAGCACGGAAGTCGCTATCGCGCTGGCAGAAGGAATTCGCCGCCGCGTGGGAAGCACGTTGGGCGTTGGAATCACCGGCGTTGCCGGGCCGGGCGGGGGCAGCGAGGAAAAACCTGTGGGCACAGTGCACATCGCGCTAGCCAATGCCGCTGGAGTTCGCGAGCGGGCATTGCGTTTACCGGGCGATCGAGAAATGGTGCGGCTGCAGGCTTCGCAGGCCGCGCTGGACATGGTACGCGTGCATTTCCTATACAACGGCCAGGCGCCTCCGAAGCGGCCGTAACGATGCGTCTATTTGTGGCCCTGGCAATTCCCACCGAAGTGCAGGAAAACCTTGCGTCGCTCATTCGTGAGCTGAAGAGCGCGGACTCGCGTCCCAAATGGATCAACTCGAATAATTTGCACGTCACGTTGAAATTCATTGGTGAAGTTGCGCCAGAAAAAGTGATAGAGATCGGCGAAGCTCTTGCAGTTGTCCGTACACAGCGGCAGGTCATTGCAGAATTTCGTGGGATTGGATTTTTTCCTGACGCTCGACGCCCAAGTGTGGTGTGGGCTGGCATCCAGCCGTCTGACATTCTTTGCACTCTCGCGGCTGAAGTGAATCGGGTGTTGGCGCTGGTCGGCATTTCTCGCGAAGAAAAAAACTTCGTGCCGCACCTCACGATTGCGCGCTTTAAAGAAATGCGGTTGAGCGCAGGCCTGCGCGACGAAATCGAAAAAAGGAAATCTCGCGCGTTCGGTACGCTGGCGGCCAGTGAATTTCATCTTATTGAAAGCAAGCTCAAAAGCTCCGGAGCGGAGTACACTACGCTGCGCTCCTTCCGATTCGCGCCGGTAGAATCTAAAGGCTAAAGACCGTGTTCCTGACATCCCCTCTCGCAGAACTGGCGCTGCTCCTGGTTTCTTATCTGCTGGGTTCGATCCCGTTCGGCGTGATCCTAGCCAGGCTTTTTGGCGGAGCTGACGTTCGCAAAGCGGGCAGCGGAAACATCGGCGCCACCAACGTCGCACGAGTCGCGGGACCTGCGGCGGGCGTGTTGACTCTGCTGCTGGATGCCGCGAAAGGATGGTTCGCCGTGTGGCTCGCCGGACATTTCATGCATGGCGAAGCTGGTCTTTTGGTGGCGGCGGGATTTTTTGCGCTGCTCGGACATTGCTTCCCGCCCTGGCTGCGTTTTCGCGGAGGCAAGGGCGTTGCCACCGCTGCGGGAGTTTTTGGCGCGTTGTGCCCGGAAGCCCTGTTGGCAGCGCTCATTCTGTTCGGACTGGTGGTTTGGTTTTGGCATTACGTGTCGCTTGGCTCGCTGGCGGCCGCCGCGGCGATTCCTTTGCTCGTCTATTTTTTATGGGCGCCGCATTTTGCACCGCCCAATATTGTGACCCTGGGATCGCTGGCGATCGCGGCACTGGTTGTCTTTCAGCATCGCGGGAATATCGGCCGACTCACGCGCGGCGAAGAGCCAAAATTTTCCTTCAGCAAGAAACCGGATAAAGCATGAAAAAAATCGCGATACTTGGCGCCGGTGGTTGGGGAACCGCTCTGTCCATCGTGCTGACGCGTAGCCGCCAGCCGCACGAGATTTCCTTGTGGGTGCATGACCCGGAGCTGGCGGAATTTCTGTGCCGCGAACGCGAAAACTCTGCTTATCTCCCGGGGCAAAAACTCCCGGCGCAAGTGCAAGTCACCAATGACATGGCAGCAGCAATGACCGACGCAGAAATCGTCGTTGGCGCGGTTCCTTCGGCGTACGCGCGTAAGGTTTATGCGCACGCGCGGCCGTACTGGAATCCCGAGATGATTGTTGTCAGCGCCACGAAAGGTTTGGAACCCATTTCACACGCGCGAATGAGCGAGGTGATTCACGACGTGCTTGGTGACGCGGCGGCGGCGCGAGTTGCGGTGTTGTCTGGGCCATCATTCGCCGCAGAGGCTGCGCGCGGCGAACCGACAGCGGTGGTAGTGGCAGGTCGTGCAGTGCTGGAACTTACGCGAGTTACCGGTCGGCACTATGCAGATCCCGCGGGAGAAGTGCAATCCGAATTTGCTGGCCCTGCATTTCGGCTGTACACCAACAATGACGTACTCGGCGTCGAGCTGGCCGGCGCAATGAAGAACGTGATCGCCATTGCGGCCGGAGCTTGCAGCGGTTTAGGCCTGGGCGCGAATGCGTTGGCTGCGCTGATCACGCGCGGGCTTGCCGAGATGACCCGGCTGGCGGCGCGGCTCGGCGCGAAACCAGAAACCATGAGCGGGCTTGCGGGACTGGGCGACCTGGTGCTGACCTGCAACGGCGCGCTCAGCCGCAATCGTTTTATTGGCATCGAACTTGGCAAAGGCCGCGACCTGAAAGAAATTCTCGCGGAAATGAAAATGGTTGCCGAGGGAGTCGGAACTACCGCAGCACTTTTGCAGTTGGCAAGCGAAGCCAGCGTCGAATTGCCGATCACCGAACAGGTAAACGCTATTCTGCACGAAGGCAAATCGCCCGCGGACGCCATACGCGATGTGATGGAGCGTCCTTCGAAACGCGAATAGCCTGTACCACAGGACAGGTACGTAAGAATCAATGTCCACTCCGCACTTTCTTCGGCAAGGACAGGCCATTGCGCGACGGGACTCGATAAAATCAGTACTGAAATATGGCGGAGAACTTCAGCGCGATTGTGGACAAGCTGCGCGCCGGACGGGTGCGCATCTTGTGGCTGGTTTTGGGCGCGATGCTGCTGGTCAGCGCGCTGCCGCTGCTGCTATATCATCGCCAGGTCTTGAAGTTGAGCCAGGACAAACTGGTGGACACCGAGCGCGTACAACAGACTGAGCTAACCCGGTCGCTGGCGCAGGAGCTGCAACAATACGAATCCAACGTCACGCAGCAACTGATGAGCGAGCGCCAGATCCTGGTGCTGACCGGGGCGATTCAGGACGTTGAGGATCCGGCTTCCGAACCGAAAGTCACTCGCCTGCTGGAAAATTCCGTTGAAAGCAATCCATCGACATTCTTATATTTGACGGCGGTCGGCAAATCCGGCAAAGGTACCAGCGCTTCGCAGGGAAATTTCCAAGCCGAAAAGGATCCGTTTGTCAGCAAAGCTTTGCAGCGCGCGTTCATTACCTGCGTGCAATCGCCGCAGCTGGGTTCGGTGAAATTTCGCAGCGACTCCTTGGCGCTTGAACCGGATAGTCAGCCTGCGTTCGTTATCGCGATTCCGTTGAATGTCGACCAGCAATTCACGGGAATGATTGCAGCGGTAGTTTCGTTGAATCCCATTTTGCACCGGTTGAAAGACGCCAGCGTGCGCGGACGCAGCGTTTTCGTGGTGGACCACCAGGGCCACATCGTGGCGCATCACGACGCGGTAAAATTCACTCCGGGCGAAGATGTGAGCTCGAGCTCTCCGGTGGTGGCGCGAGTTCGTTCGCTGCCGCAGGAACTTCGCAGTACCGAGACGATGCGCTTCACCGAGGTTGAAAATAATCGTCGCGTCGAGATGATCGGAACGTACAGCACGTTTCCGGAAGTCAACTGGGCGGTAATCGCGCAGCGCAGCCTTTCCGAGGCGCGCGCCGACGCCGGCGTGACCGAACTGAATCGTCAGGCGCTCACCTTCGTCAGCATGGTGGTGCTGATCGCCATCGTCGTGGGTTATCTTTTCGCTGTTGCCATCAGCCAGCCCATTCACGGACTGGCCGCGTCCACGCGCGCCATCAGCCGCGGCGAATTTCACCAACGCACCAAGGTTCGCGGCGCATCGGAAATCAGCGAACTCGCCGAAAATTTCAACAAAATGGCAGGCGACATCGAAGAGTATATCGAAAAGCTCAAGGAAGCCGCGGAAGCCAATCGCGAACTTTTTCTTGGTTCCATCCGCATGCTCGCCGCTGCCATCGACGAAAAGGATCCCTACACGCGAGGCCATTCCGGCCGCGTGGCCAAATACTCCACGCTCATTGGCCGCGAACTGGGGCTCAGCGACGAGGATCTCGACAAACTGCGCATTGCGGCGCTGTTGCATGACGTCGGAAAAATCGGCGTCGACGATCGCGTCTTGAAAAAGCCCGGCGCGCTGACCGCCGAAGAATTCGAGCTGATGAAGCAACACACCGTCAAAGGCGCGAACATCATGCGCCCCGTTTCTCAATTGAAAGAAATGCTGCCCGGTATTGAACTACATCACGAACATATGGACGGCCGCGGTTATCCGTACGGTCTGACCGCGCCGCAAATTCCGTTGATGGCCCGCGTCATTGCTGTCGCCGATACGCTGGACGCCATGACCACCAACCGGCCTTACCAAACCGCGATGGAACTGGAATTTGCTTTGACCAGAATTAAGGATCTGACCGGCGCGAAGTTTGACGCGGTCATCGTGGGCGCCCTCGACGCGGCCATTACCAGCGGAAAACTTCGTTTGACCGCGGTCGAAGTGCAAGTCTAAACACTTCCGGAACAATTTGCGTAACCTGACGCGCCGATTGCGACCGCTCCCCAAGCCGTCACTGCGCGGCCATCTGTTACACTTTGAATTGAATATGATTTCACTTTTTGGCAAGCCGGAAAAAATCGAGCCGTCTTTTCTCGACAAGCTCAAAGCCTCGGTCACCAAGACCAAAGCGGCGCTGTCGGAAACCGTTGACAACATTTTTCTGGGCCAAAAGCAGATCGATCCGGCGGCGCTGAAACACCTGGAGACCGCGCTGCTGTCCGCGGATCTTGGCGTGAAAACCACGCGGGAGATTCTTGACTCCGTAAAAGAAAAAATGGATCGCAACGCGCTGTCAGATACTTCACAACTAAAGCGTGAAATCAAATCGCATGTCACCCGGATTCTGCAACTAGGGAACGGGATACAAAAAGAGCTGGGTGCAAGCAATGGCGACAGGCAACCGCGGGTCATTTTCATTGTGGGCGTGAACGGCGCGGGAAAAACCACCAGTGTCGGCAAACTTGCAAATCGTCTGCGCCAACAAAATCTTAATGTCGTGTTGTGCGCGGCGGACACCTTTCGCGCCGCCGCCATCGAGCAGCTGGAAATTTGGGCGCAGCGTAACGGAATCGAAGTTATCAAGCAGAAATCGGGCTCTGATCCCGCTGCAGTCGTGTTTGACGCCATGGCCGCGGCCAAAGCGCGCAACGCTGACGTGGTTCTTGTCGATACTGCTGGCCGGCTGCACACCAAGTCCAATTTGATGGCCGAGCTGGAAAAGATGAAGCGCACCGCCGCGAAAGTAATTCCCGGCGCGCCGCATGACATACTGCTGGTGATGGACGCCACTACCGGACAAAACGGACTGGCCCAGGCGCGCGAATTTACCGGCGCGGTAGGCGTCACGGGAATTGTGCTGACTAAACTCGACGGCACCGCCAAGGGTGGAATCGTCGTTGCGATTTCGCGCGAACTCGGATTGCCGATTCGCTTTGTCGGCACCGGCGAACAGATCAACGACATGGTTCCGTTCGACCCAGAGACCTACGCATCTTCTCTTTTCGATTAGCTGATGAACGAACATGACATTCGCTTCATGCATCGTGCGCTGGAACTTGCGCGCAAGGGCGTCGGCCTCGCCAGCCCCAATCCCACCGTTGGGTGCGTGATTGTTCACAACGGGCAAATCGTTGGCGAAGGATTTCATCAATACGACTGGCGCGATCACGCGGAGGTCGTGGCGCTGAAATCGGCCGGCGAAAAAGCTCGCGGCGCCACAGCGTATGTATCGCTTGAGCCTTGCAGCACTACGGGACGAACCGGGCCGTGCACTGTGGCGTTGTTGAACGCCGGAATCCCACGCGTGGTCTCCGCGACACAAGATCCAAACCCCAGAGTTGCGGGCCGAGGTCTGGATGCACTCCGCTCCGCTGGGGTAACCGTTGAATCTGGAGCATGCGAAGCCGAAGCGCAGCGCTTGAATCACGGGTTCGCCTGCTGGGTTCGTACCGGCAGGCCATTTGTCACGCTGAAATCGGCGATGACGCTGGACGGACAGCTGGCGCTGAAAAATCAGGGCGCCTCCAAAAAACGCAACCGGATCACGTCAGAAGAGTCGCGGGCTGAAGTGCAGAAGCTTCGCCACGCCTCAGACGCGCTGGTTACCGGCATCGGCACCATTCTTGCCGACGATCCTGTGCTCACCGATCGCAGCGGTTTACAGCGCAGGCGGCGCCTTCTTCGCGTAATTCTCGACTCCAAGCTGCGTCTTTCTGCAAAGTCTCGCATCGTGAAATCCGCTGACCAAGACCTTCTGGTTTTCACCGCGGCTCCGCTGCGATCCGCAAAGTCACGCAAGCTGCGGGACGCGGGCGTCGAGATCGTGCGCATGCCTCATAAACGCGGCCTGCTGGACTTGAAATCGGTTGTTAACGAACTAGGCCGTCGCGAAATCCTAAATGTCTTGCTCGAAACCGGACCACGCCTCAACGGTTCGGCTCTGGCGACCAACCTCGTGGATCGGCTCTTCCTTTTCTATGCTCCTAAAATCGCTGGCCACTCCAATGCTCCATTTACTGTTGGCGCGGCGATTCCCACCTTGACCTTTCGCGAAAAAACTCTCCACGAATTTGGCGCTGACTTTGCGATCGACGCGTTGCTGCACAATTATTTTCAGCTTTGACGAGTCCGAAACTCTCATTGGTGCTTTCTTGAAGTTGCGCTAAACTTTACTCGAAATAAATAATCTCTTTTCCGTCAGTCCTTCACGATTGTTGAGGTACTTCCTATGTGCGCCACCGCAGTTTCTGACATCCGCATCCCACATTTTATCGGCGGTGAATGGGTTAACTCCAAGTCCAGCGAATGGCAGGATCTTGTTAATCCCGCCACGCACGCTCCGCTGGGAAAAGTTCCTCTCGCTGGAGTTGCCGAAGTAAACGCTGCAATCGAAGCCGCCGCCACTGCATTTCCCGACTGGCGCCGCACGCCACCAGAAGATCGCATCCAGCCGCTCTTCAAATTGAAAATGTTGCTGGAAGAACATCTCGATGAACTAAGCCGCCTGATCACCATTGAAAATGGCAAAACGTTCACCGAAGCCAAAGGCGAATTCCGTCGCGCCATAGAAAACGTGGAAGTCGCCTGCGGTATTCCGATGATGATGCAGGGTTATAACCTCGAGGACGTTGCTCGTGGCATCGATGAAATGATGATTCGCCAGCCCATGGGCGTTGTCGCCGCCATTACGCCGTTCAATTTTCCTGGCATGATTCCCTTCTGGTTTCTTCCCTACGCAATCGCCACCGGAAATACCTTCGTATTGAAACAAAGCGAACGGGTTCCGCTAACCATGCAGCGCGTCTATGAGTTGCTGCAAAAGACAGGCCTGCCAAAGGGCGTAGTGAATATGGTTCACGGCGGTAAAACCGCAGTCGACACGATCCTGGATCATCCGAAGGTTCGCGCGGTCAGCTTTGTCGGATCAACTCCGGTCGCGAAGTACATTTATGCTCGTGCCGCCGCCAGCGGCAAGCGCGCGCAATGCCAGGGCGGCGCAAAAAACCCGGTAGTCATTCTTGCTGATGCCGACATGGCCATGGCCACGCAAATTATAAGTGACAGCGCGTTCGGTTGCGCAGGGCAGCGCTGTCTCGCGGTCTCTGTCGCGGTGGCGATTGGCGATGCGCAAAAAACTTTTCGCGATTCAATTGCCGAATCCGCTTCGAAGCTTCGCGTCGGATTCGGACTCGACGAAGGCGTGCAAATGGGGCCAGTCATCACGCCGCAAAGCAAACAGCGCATCGAAACATTGATTGGCGAAGGCGAAAAGTCCGGCGCCAAAGTTCTCGTCGACGGACGCAACGCGAAAGTTCCCAGCTACGAATCTGGCAATTTCGTAAAGCCGACGGTCCTTGACGGTGTTCCTGCGGACAGCGAACTCGCGCATACAGAAATTTTTGGCCCGGTGCTTAGCCTGGTTCACGCAAAGGATTTGGATGAAGCCATGAATTTTCTGGAGAAGAATCCGTTTGGCAACCAGGCATCGGTCTTCACTTCAAGCGGAGCCGCAGCGCGCAGATTCCGTTACGAAGCTCCCGCAGGAAACATCGGCATCAACATCGGCGTGGCCGCTCCCATGGCCTACTTCCCTTTCAGCGGCTGGAAAGACAGCTTTTTCGGCGATATGCACGGCCAGGGCCGCGACGCCATCGAGTTTTACACCGACAAAAAAGTTGTCGTTGAGCGTTGGGCCAAAGACCACTCTAGAAAATTCTAGCCAGATCATATTCGTTCGGCAGCTTGCGGCTGGAGCGGCCGTCATTCCGAGCTTGCCTGCCGCAGGCAGGCAAGCGGGGAATCTCTCTTCGACTGCATGGTGAGCGAACAAGTCTGCTGCCTTAACTCACCCAGTCCAGAAACTTGTACCACATCCCCGCAAATGGCAAGAACCACGGCTTTCCGTTGTACATTCCCAGCGGCGCGCCCGGAAATGGAATTCCCGCAAACGGATTCTCATCGCGTCCGGTCAAAATAGACTGCGCGATTTTCTGTCCTAGTAGCGTCGCCATCGCCACGCCGTGGCCCGCATATCCAACCGAATAAAACATCCCGTCCATTTTTCCTGCGTGCGGCATGATATCGAATGCGAAATCCAACGTTCCGCCCCACACGTACTCCACTTTAGTCTCACGCAACTGCGGATAGACAGCCATCACCCCGTCGCGCAGAATTCGCGCGCTCTCTCGCACCGTATTTTCATTCTCCGGAAAAAATGCCGCGCGGCCGCCGAAGAGCATTCGGCGATCCGGTGTCAGCCGGTAGTAGTATAAAAAGTTTTTCGAGTCGTAAATCATTCGGTTGCGCGGGCTCAATTCGAGCGCCAGCGCTTCCGGCAATATTTCGGTTACGATAATGAATGAGCCGATCGGGATAAGTTTCTTTTGCAGCGAGGGCGTAATCCCGCTGGTATATCCGCTGGTGGCAAGCAAAACGTCGCGCGCGTGGAACGTTCCCCTGGACGTCTTTACAGCCCATCCTTTTTCACCCTTGGCCCAATCGCGTTCCAATCCCACAACACGCGTGTTTTCGTGCAACTCGGCGCCGGCCTTGCCGGCGGCGCATGCCAGACCCGCCACGTATTTTGCAGGATTCACTCCCGCGCTCACTTCATCGACCATCCCGCCGTGATAAATCGCCGAGCCGATCTCCTGCGGCAAATTCTGTTTCTCCACAATTCGCAAGCGGTGCCCGAACTCGCGTTCAATGGTTTCCGCACCACGCCGAAATTCCCCAAAGTGCCGCGGCTTGCACGCGACTTCCAAATGCCCGCAACGTGAAAAATCGCAGTCAATATTTTCCTCGCGCACCAGCGCTTCTACACAGTCAATGGATTCGAGCGACGCTGCATACATACGCTTGGTCGCCTCGCGCCCGTATCGCGCAACCAGCGTTGGCGTCCCCAATTTCAGACCACTCAACACCATGCCGCCGTTGCGGCTGCTCGCGCCCCATCCAACATTTTCTGCTTCCAGCACCGTAACCCGCGCCCCGCCCTTGGCAAGGGTTCGCGCAGAGGAGAGTCCAGTGAAACCACCGCCAATTACCGCAACGTCCGCAGTCTGCGGCAACTCACGCGCGGGAATCCGCGGCGCCGCGACGGTCTCCAGCCAGAAATTCTTTTCTTTAATCGTCATTTGCGATGGCCTGGCGTTACGCCGATCCCGGGAAGCTCCGACACGGCGCGATAGGCTTCGTCGATCGCCGCGTCAGTGTATGCCCGAGCCGCCGAATCCGAATTTGCAATCGTGATGTATCCAAACGGCAGGCGCCCAATTACGTTCGGACGCGGCCCGGGCGGCAGATCACGGTCCGAGTACCAATCGTATTCGTACGCGTAGCCATGCGCCCAGCGATTCACGGTGATCGCTTCAACATCCCGCGCAGTGTCGAATCCCGCGCCACCGAGCATCCGTTGCAACTGCTCGCGGATATTTCTCTCGATGGTTTCGAATTTCGTACTTAACAATTCAAATCTTCCGGCGCGATATTGCTCTCGCCTCGGCGCGCCTGGACTGCACGGCGTGCGTAGCATAAACAGCACCGCCGGCTCCTCCGGTTTGCTGGGGAATTTGTATTCGCCGACGCTCACTGGAAAATCCAGCGCCACAAATGAGTGATAACTGCCCGGCGCCAGAATTTGATGAATACCCAATTTCTGAAACGCCTGCCAATTGCGAATTGCTACGTGAGTGTAGATAAACGGCGCTTTCACACAATAATGCAGCGCTTCTTTCTGCCTCTCAGGAAGTTCCGGACACAGGTAGGGAACCATCGCGTTGTAACATGCCAACACGCAGTGTTTGCTTTTCACGCGATGCATTTTCCCGTCGCGCGCATACGCGACGCTCACGGTCGGAACTGCTCCGGCTCCGTGATTCTGTCCGGCGTTCAACACGGTGCTGCCGAGGCCGATGCGTACAGCGTTTTCAGCCAAGTCCAGCTTGCTGTAATCCGTTCTCGCCGTAACGACATCTTCCATCGTGTGGCCCGAAATGCTCCCCGGGATCATCTGGCGCACCAGTAGTCGGGCCACCGTCGCATTACCGTCGGGAAAATGAAATATGTAGGGCTCCTCTTTTTCCAGCTCGCCCAAACCCAGCCCGTCAAATCCGGCATAAGAAAATGATCCGTAGTCGTCCGCATTGCGATAGCAGCCGTACGCGGAAATCGCCTCGATTCCCACCGCAAACAAATCGTGCGAGTATTTTTGAAAAAACGGCAGAGATTCCGGGAGCGCCGCACAATGCTTCGTCAAAAATTCCGCATAGCTCATGGACTTCAACAGAGCAATCTTCTGCGTCTTGCTTTTCCCCGCAAAATAATTCCTCTTGTCGGTGTAAAGCCTCGCGATGTCCTCCTGTACCTCTAGTGAGAGCGGTGTCCTGGCAAGAAATTCGGCCCACGGAGTTGCACCCATTCCCGTCACCAGTTTGTGCGCGCCAAATGTTTCCTTGTCGAAGTAGCACGCGGTCCCCAGCTGCGCATAAAGTTTCCGGTCGTAGTCCTTATAAAACTGCTGCACATCGATTCCCAAATCCTTCAGCAAGTTTTTCGCAACCTTGCTGTAATCGCCCGGACTCTCGATCGATTGCGTGCCGCCGTTCGTCAATAACAATCTTCCGCTGACTTCGAATTCGTTGCGCCGCGCGTGCCCACCAAAATCGTCGTGACTGTCGAGAATCAAAATTCGCGCGTCCTCTCCCTTATGCTGGCGATAGAAATGCGCTGCGGCCAGTCCGCTGATTCCTGCACCCACGACAATCAGATCGTACGACTCCGAATCTTCTTCGATGGTGCCGAAGGTCTCCCACGATTTTCCGTCGCGTAGCTTGTGCGCGTACTCGAACACACGATCCTGATCGCCGCGAAGCCCTGTCAAAGCGGGAGGATACGCAGGCAAAGTATCCGCGCGGCCTTGCACTCCGGGAATGTGCGAACCGAGCGCAACGCTGCCAATAGCCATCGCCGCGCCATCCAGGAAATCCCGGCGCGTAATCTGGCGATGCATCCCCAGCTCTCGGTCTCGCGACTCAACTGTCATCTATAGTTCGCCGCCCTTGCCAGCAGGATAGGTAGTGCTCGCAATCTTACTAAATTCTAGTAAGGTTTGGCACCTTACGACAGAGTGCTCACAATCGCATGTTCGGCGCGCCATTTGAGCCTTGCCACTGAAGCAATAGTCGTTTTCTCCCGTTGGATTTCCCTTTCCGCCTGAATCCGCTATCTTGTAACCATAGCCACCATGTTTACCGGTATCATCGAGCATCTCGGCACGGTCTCTCGGCTTGCAGTAAGTGCGAGCGGAGGGAAACTTACGGTTCACGCCCCATCGCTTGCTGCAAAAATCGCGGTGTCTGCCAGCGTCGCAGTCAACGGTTGCTGTCTGACCGTCGTTCATCGCGACGACGCAACCTTTTCCGCCGATCTTTCCGGCGAAACGCTCTCCAAAGCTTCATTTGCTTCTCTCACGACTGATACTCGCGTCAATCTGGAGCAGCCGCTAACCGCCGGGAAGGAATTTGGCGGCCATTTTGTTCTCGGTCATGTGGACGGCATCGGCCGTGTCGCGCATCTGGCCTCCGAAGGCGACAGTTGGCGCTACGGAGTGGAAATTCCGCCCGAACTTGCGCGCTACATCGTGAGTAAAGGTTCCATCACCGTTGACGGTATCAGTCTCACCGTTGCGCGCTGGCGAAATCACCTCGCGCAAATCGCTGTAATTCCCTACACCTACGAGCACACCAATATCCGTGATCGCGTCGCCGGTGATGCCGTAAATCTTGAAGTTGATATTTTAGCAAAATATATCGAGCGCTATCTCGCGCAGCGCGATTCCTTCGCTGACGAAGACGCACTGCGCGTCGAAGATCTCATTCGCCAGGGTTTTTGAGCGATCGTTGCGATTCGCCGCAAGCCCCCAATGTTGCGAACATTAATTCGAAACGGCAGCCTCTTTGGCCTTCTCGCGCGCGCCGCGCCAGTACAGCACCAGTCCCAGGAGTATTGCGGCAACCGTTCCGCCGACCAATTTCACCTCGAATACAACTTTGTGCAGTTCTTCGCCCGGCGGAAATAGTGAAAGCACGATGCTCCCCAGTACCACGGCAAATCCCAAGCCACCGGCAATCCACACAGCGAATTTGCCGCCCGGCACTAACACCGCGTGCACATTATTTTTGCGGTCCGGACGTCCGGACAATTTAATTACCGCAGCAAACATATACAAGAACGGAATAAAATAGAGAATGATGGCCGCAAGGATCAAAAGTTGGTAAGCAGCTTGCACGGTATCGGTCTGAATCTGACTCAGCAGCAAAATTATTCCCGACACGCCAGCTTGCACCAGTATGGAGATGTGTGGTGTCTTCCATTTCGGATGTATCTTTCCAAACGCCTGCGGCAAATACCGATCAATTCCAACTACGAAAGGAACCCGCGCAATTCCCGCAACCGTACTGCCCACGCCACCTGCATTTCCAATGGTTACCAGAATCGCCGCAAGAACCCCCACAAATGCGACCTTTAGAATTCCCGAACCCACCCCGATGGCCTGAAACACGCCGCTCTTCGGATCCAAATCTCCTGCAGAAACCAGCGTCAGAATCGCAAAAGTTCCGGCGATATACATGAACGCGATCAACGCGCCCGCAGCGAACACCGCCCGCGGCAAGGTGCGCCGAGGGTCGCGCACTTCTTCGCTCATGGACGAAACCAATTCCAGTCCGGTGAACGCGAACGCAATTTGCGACCAGAAATTTACCGTGTCCAAATTCCAAGCGGGCATCATATTGGCCCACGTAAAATGCGTGGCCGAGCCATGCTTCACGTACACCAGCAGCGCAACCGCCGCCAGCATCAGCAGCGGCACGTAAGTGGAAACTCCGCCGGCATTCTGCAGCCACTTTCCAATATTTAATCCAATGATGTTCAGCACCACGGCCACCAGCAGTAGCGCCAGCGACACGATGACGAGAAATGTTCGGTCCTGAGAAAGTGCCACGCCTTTGCCACCGAAAAGATAAGCACTCATGGACGCGCTGGCCAGCAGCAATCCGGGAAAATAGAATACTGTATAAATCCAGTACGTCCATCCGGCAACGAATCCGTGAAAATCGCCAAACGCTTCTTTGGCCCAAACGTACAGTCCGCCCTCCTCCGGAAATCGCGAGGAGAGCTCATTAATGACGAATGCTCCCGGCACAAAAAAGAAAAATGCCGCAAGCACCCACAAGCTGATAGATGACGTCCCGTTGTGGCCCGCCGCGGCGATCCATCGCGGACCGAGCACGGTAGCGATATTGAAGAGTAAAACGTCCCAAAAACCCATGGCCTTGCGTAACTGCCCGATGGGACTAGCTTTGGATTCTGGCGTTGGCGTCACTCGGTCACGCTCCTCATGGATAAGTCGCGGCGCTCCATTCACTTGTAGAGTTGTTGGTAATAGCGGTACCACTGGCTCTGGAAGATTTCCGATGGATCGTATTTTTTCTTTAACATAAGAAAATCAGAAAATTGCGGGTATGCAGCATCGAGTTCGCTGCGCGCCGCGAAACGGTTGTAGGTTAGATAAAAGCTCCCGCCGCGTTTTGTCGCGGCACGTTCAAGATGCCGGCAAATATCTCGCGCTCGTTGCATCTCGGAATTCCCGCTGGCAACGTGCGGCGTAAAAATGACGCAAGCATAGGATTGCTTGGCCCACGCGAGAAATGATTCCTGGTCTCTTTCTATAAATCGGACGGTGCCGTAGACGAGCGGCATGCCGCTCTTCAAGAGCTGGTAACGCGCATCCTCAACGAACGAAATCAATTGCTGCCGCGGCAGGTAGACTTCCAAAATCAGGTCCGCGCCCGCTAGCTCAGGGCCTCGGTGATTCTCGATTTTCTTATGGTAGCCTGCGGGATAACTACTGAGTTGGTGCAGGTCAGACCATTCGATTTCGCCATCGCGTGCAAGTTCCAGCGTGGCGTACTGGCGATATGCCGCTCCGCGATCGAGGTGTGCGAGCTCCAGAAGAGCTGCCAACAGCTCGGAATCGATGTCCTTGCTTTCAGAATCGATTGCCGCGGCGGCCGCCACCGGTTCGTAGGTCGTCAACACTCCGGCGCGCATGAATTCATCGGACGTTTCGTCGATGCAATATTGAAAATATCCGTACGGCGCCCCGCTCTTCGCGCGTTTCTCAATCAAGGGTAGAAGCTCGGCCAGCGTGCGCTTTTCCACGCGCCGCCGAAGTTTATTTCGCCGCGCCAGCCGCAACCCAACCGTGGTAATGATTCCAAACAGACCGTATCCGCCAATCGCCAACGTGAAAAGCTCGCGATTCTCTTTGCGGTCACAGCGCTCTATCTTTCCTTCCGCGGTGACGATCTCAAACCATTCCACGTCCGCGATGAACGGCGGACTGCCCAGGCAGTGGCCATGCGCGTTTGCCGAAATCGCTCCAGCAAGCGTCATTCGGTCAGCGCCACCCTGCTTCTGCCGAATTCCCCACAATGGCTGTTGTGTTTGCAACGCAAGATAGCCACGCAAAAGCACCGGCCACTCAATTCCACTCTGGACTTGTAATATCCCGGTGGAAGTGTCGAGGCCAATGACGCGATTAAAACCGCGCATGTCGAGAAGCGCCGAATTCTCAGCGAACTGCTGGCCTCCCGCCGCGTGGCGGCTTCCCGAAATCGAGATCACCTTGTTCTCGCGCCGGCTCTCGTGAATAACATTTTGAATCTCGCCGATTGACGTTGGCCGAACCACGTGGTCCACCCACGTCGGGTTCAAGCCGGTATGAACGTCGTTCACTAGTTCTCGTGATGACTCGATTGAAATCGGGCTGGCGGTAAGGATTGGGACAACGGCGACGCCTTTGACGAAATCGCGCCGGTTAAGAGTCACCGCAACCTCAAAGGGTCACGTCCATGGCGGGAATCAATTTGTCCTGCATCAAGAAATTGTGAAAAAACGGGTCCGGCGAATTCTCAAATTCCGCCCACGAAGAAAAAACGCTGGCCTGGCCTTCCTGCAAAAATACAATCGTGTCCGCTAGTTTTCGTGCCAGGTGGGTGTCATGCGTCACCACAATCGAAGTTTTATGGAATTTTTCTTTCAACCGCAAAATCAGGTCGCCCATGTGAACGGCCATAATCGGATCGACCATCGTGGTCGGCTCATCGTATAGGATGGCCTCCGGATTCTGCGCCAGTGCACGCGCGATCGCCACTGCCCGTTTCATTCCCGTGGAAAGCTCACTCGGCACTTTATCCAGCACGTTTTCCACTTCCAATTCCTTGGCCAGCTTTTCCGTGTAGGCTGCGGCGTCTTCGAACGTCACTCCTGGCTGATCCATCAAAGGGAAAGCAATATTTTCGCCAATGGTCAGAGAATCGAACAGCGCTCCAGACTGAAAGACCATGGTCACCTTGCGACGCACTTCGTAAAATTGCGGTTCGGTAAAATTCGTCACGTCTTCGCCGCCGACGAACACTTGCCCGGAATCAGCGCGCAAAAAACCCATGATGTGTTTTAACGCCACCGATTTTCCCACGCCGCTGCGCCCCATAATCACGCAGGTTTCGCCGCGCTTTACGGCGAAGCTCACCTGATTCAGCACCGTGCGCTCGTCAAATGCCTTCGAGACACTGCGAAATTCAAAATAATTGACGGAATCTTTTCCGCCCGCGTCGATTGAACTGGTAAGACCGGTCTCGCTCACTCTTGTCCAGCTTTCCACATCTGCAAAATCTCTTGATAGTCCTCGGGCGTGTTCATGTTCCGGAAAAGCTGCCCCGGGTTATCAAACCGTTTCCAGTGCCTCTCGTCAAGGATTTCCATGCCCAGGCGTTTCATGGCTTCAGTGACTTTGCGCACACCGCCGTCGAATGCCCTCTGCAACGAATCCGCTGCCGTTGTCCGCCAGCACGCGCAGAGGGGCTCCAGTCCGTGCCGTGAACGCGGAACAACAACTTCCGCATCGCTCGCGAGCGCGCTGGCGCAGAGGTAATCCAGCCACTCTCGCGTCAGAAAGGGCATGTCGCAGCTGACGATCAAGTTCCAAGCCGCGCCGTTTTTGTCGCCCTCAGTTGCTCGCAGCGCGGTGATAATTCCGCCCAGCGGCCCTTCGCCCGGCCAGCGATCCGCGGCGATCGGCGCTTGCAAATCCGAATAGCGTCCAGAGGCTGCGACAACTTTTACGCTCCCGGCAACCTCTCGGACAAGATCGCACGCTCGCTGCAGCGCCGTCTTTCCTGCCAATTCAACCAAACCCTTATCGCGGCCGAAGCGTGAGCTAGCTCCACCAGCCAGCACGTATCCGTCCATTTCACCGCAACTGGATTTATCATTCACCTGTCAGCCCGAGCCCGGTTTATGTAGCAGCGGGTTTATCCCGCTGCTCTTAAGTCACAAGTCGCCATCTTCCATCGGCTCCCTGCCCGGCCGCCGAATGCCAAGTTCGCGCAGTTTTTCCTGCAAGCTTTGCCGATGCAGTCCAATCGTCGCCGCCGTCCGCGACACATTCCAGCGATGCGAAACCAACTCCTTGGTAATCCACGCAATTTCGAATTTACGTTTGCCTTCACGAAAATCCCGCTCGCTCATCCCAGCATTGTCTCCACCTGCGCCCTCTTTGCGAGTGAACCCTTGACCAGTAGCCACTTCGTTAGGCAAATCGCGTAATCCAACTTCTTCGCCGCGACACATCACCACGCTGCGTTCCAGCGCATTTTTCAGTTCGCGCACATTCCCTGGCCAGTCATAAGCTTCCAGCGCGGCCAGCACATCCTTGTTCAATCGGGCCGAGCGGCCCATCCGCGCTCCATGCATTTTCAAAAAAGCATCGGACAGCACGCTGATATCATTCTTGTGCGAGCGTAGCGGAGGCAGTTCAATCGTCACTACTCGCAGCCGGTAGAACAGATCCTCGCGAAATTTTCCGCTGCGTATTTCCGCCGGCAAATCTCGATGCGTTGCGCTAATGACTCGCACATCCACAGGAATCGTCTGCGAACCGCCCAGCCGCTCAATCGTACGGTTTTCCAGCGCCCTCAGCACTTTTGCCTGCGTGACTGGATTCATGTCCCCAATCTCGTCCAGGAAGAGTGTCCCTCCATGCGCTTGTTCGAATTTTCCGCGCCGCTGTTGCGCCGCTCCAGTGAATGCGCCTCGTTCATATCCGAAAAGTTCCGATTCAATCAGTGTTTCCGGCAACGCCGCGCAATTCACGGCAACAAACGCCTTGCCCACCCGTGGCGAGCGCGCATGAATTTCCTGTGCTAACAAATCCTTGCCTGTCCCGCTCTCGCCAAGAATCAGCACCGTCGAATCAGTCGGTGCCACGCGATCCGCAATCTCAAATGCGCGCCGCATCTCCTCTGAGCGCCCAATCATCGCGCCGAACTGGCCTTCGGTAACGAGTTGCCGCCGCAGCGAATCATTTTCCTGCTCCAGCGAGGCCAGCTTCAATAAATTCGCGACTCGCTGGCGCAATTCGTCCAACTCGAATCCCTTCACTAGATAATCGGCGGCTCCCAATCGCAGGGCATCCACGGCCGTTTTTGCTGCGTCCAGTGCGGAAAGCATCAACACCGGCGTAACGCTTCCCTGATCGCGCAAAGATTTCAGAAAGGAGAGCCCATCCTGCCCGGGCAAAACCACGTCGAGAAGCACCAAATCCGGTTTCTCCGTAAAAAAAACTTCACGCGCCACTTCAGCGGACTCGGCTTCCGCAATGCGATATTTCGATTCCAGCGCCCGCCGCAATCCATAACGCGCTGCCGGTTCATCATCCACAATCAAAATCGTCTTCATTCCCTCTCCAGACTTTTCCTCTCCGGGTGCTGGGTGCCTCTCTGCTGGGTGCCCCAGGTGCCGGTTTAGCACTTGGGTCTTCTGATTTTCGTCCTTATGTCGTTACTTCCTCACTTCGTTGCTTCGCCTTTCTTCAACGGCAGCCAAACCAAAAATTTCGTCCCCCGCCCATCCGCCACCGGACTCTCCAGTTCCATCCTTCCACCGGCCTCGCCCACGCGGCGCGCCACGATTGCCAATCCCAATCCTGTTCCTTGCGTTTTTGTAGTGAAAAACGGTTGCATCACTTTCTCGCGCAGCTCGACGGGAATCCCTTTGCCACCGTCCTGTACGGAAATCACCGCGCTCCCATTAAGCGCCTCCGCTTTCACTCGTACTTCGCCGCCATAGCCGCTCGCTTCCAATCCATTCACCACCAAATTTGACACAATGTCGCTGACCGCCTCCCGGCTAGCGGTAACGCCTAGCACCTCTTGAACGGTCACCCGAAATTCAATTCCCTTGCGCTCCGCCTCATGCTTCATCACCTCACTCACTTCGTTCACAATCTCTCCCACGTCGCACAATGCGGCCGCACCTCCCAGAACCGCTGGCCGGCTGAACTGCAGCAACTGTCCCAATTTATTCGAGAGCCGCGAAACTTCTCCCAGCACCATCCGCGTTTCGGCCTTCAACGACTCCGGCATCTCCGCACTTTCCATCTGCACTTGCAAAATCGTCTTGATCGACCCCAGCGGATTTTTCAAATTGTGCGAAATACTCGCCGCCATCTGCCCCAACACTGCCATCCGCTCCCGCTCCGCCAACTCCCTCTCCAGCCGCAGCTTGTCCTCAATCAACCGGCACAAATCAAACGCCGCCGGCAACTGCTCGCAAAGGAACTCCAGCGCCGCCGCAGTGTCACCAGAAATGCCGGCACCGTGTGGCTCCACGCGAAGCGTGCCCAACTCCTTACCGGACTGGACAATGGAAAATTTGCGCGGGTCAAATGGAATCGCGGCTGGCTTTTCCCTTGGGACCAACTCGACCGATTGATTCCGGTAGTTGAACCCGCCAATGTCGGTCCATTCAAGTCGAGCGCTTCGTAGACCCAATCGTTCCGCCGAACGCTGTTCGATGAACTGACGCAATCGTTCGAGATCGCCGTGCTTTGCATCCTGGCGAATTTCTGCCGCCAGACGTTGAGCAACGTCCAGCTCTCGCTGCGCTGTCTCGCGCAGTGCTTTTCCAAGGGCACGCTGGAGCGGTTCGATGAAAATCACCAACACGAACAGTAGCGTGGCTGCGGTCGCCTCTGGCGGAATCGTAGCGGCCAGGGACTCGCTAACGCGGCGCACCAAGGCCAGGTATAAGAGCGCGACAAAAGTAGTGGAAACGGCGTAAAGAAGATTCTTTTGCTTACCAATATTGAGAAAGTTGTGCTGTTGAACGTAATAGATCAGAATTCCGAGCGGAATCAGCGGGAGGAGTGCGAGAGCGGTTGCAACGGCTTCCGCCGTGGATCGTGTGATAGCCGAGAAAGGGAAATGCATCGCCAGGATGAGAAGAAGGACGAGACCGAGGGTCAGGCATAGCAACTTGTGGAAGCGGCGCTCCGGTCGGCCTCTTGCTTCCCCAATGAATTTTCGATCCCAACCGGCGCTGAATAGCACGAGGAGGAACAACCAGGCTAAATATAAAGGCCCGAGCGAGTTGCCCGGAACGGCTAGGTCAAAACCAAGTGAGAGCAACGGCGCGGGAAACCAAAAAGCAAGGAAGTACAAAACTGGCGCATATGCAAGCAGGAGCACGAACCGTTTCCAGGCCCGCGGCCAGACCTGAGTTGATGTCTCAGCGAATTCCAGGTGGAGATGAAGTATCAGCGGCGGCAAGAATATGAGTCCTACGCAGATCAACGCTTGGGCGAAATTGTTCAACGAGCGAGGCGACCGGGCATAGTAAATCTGAGCGTTAATTGAAAGTAGTGAGCCGCTATAGAATAGAAACAACGCTAGACAGAGAAAGAAAAACACGCGCTCAAAATTCCGCTGCCTACGGTAGCCAAGTATTACTACCATCCAGAACAGCATCAGAAGCGTGCCAGCCGTGAAGCCGATCAGCCGAATGTAAAGAAGCGTCCCCACTCAGAGCCTCGCGCGAATTCTACGCTTGCTCGGAAAGCACGGCAATGTCCATGTGCAAGATTTTTCTTGCATCAACTAAGCTTATGTAAATACAATACTTAGACGAAAGATGGTTGATTGTGAAATTCCGGCGAGAACCGTTCAGCTGCCACGCAAGGCCTTGACTTGACAGCAAACTCTGCTATATTAGCACTCGACTGTGAGGAGTGCTAAAACCCTCTCTCAAGCGCAATTCCACAGTTCACCTGCAACTAATAAATGGAGGTTTTCCGAAGATGGCAGTCAATCTCACCCCGCTGCACGACCGTGTAATCGTGAAGCGCATTGAAGAAAAAGAAACTGTAAAAGGCGGCATCATCATCCCGGATTCGGCGAAAGAAAAGCCGATGGAAGGTGAAGTGATCGCTGTCGGCTCTGGCAAACGCGAAAAGGGCGAACTCATTCCTCTCGACGTCAAGCCTGGCGATCGCGTTCTGTTTGGCAAGTACGGCGGCACGGAAATCAAGCTGGACGGCGAGGAATTCCTCATCCTTCGTGAAGAAGAAATCCTGGCCAAGCTCGGCGGCGCCGCAAAGGCCGCAAAAAGATAAGCAGTGACTGGTGAGCGGTGACTAGTGATTAGTGGCCGACAACCAGCGACCCACGAAGCGAGCAGTAAGCAGTGCAGGGCTTTGGCCCTGCGGGTTTGATTCGGAATTAAAAAGAATTAGCGGCAAAGATCATCAGGAGGAAACAAGAAATGGCGAAGCAGATTGTTACGGGAGAAGCATCCCGCCAGGCGATTTTGCGCGGCGTGAATGCTCTTGCCGATGCAGTGAAGATTACCCTCGGCCCCAAGGGCCGCAATGCGGTCATCGAAAAGAAGTTCGGCGCGCCGATCATCACTAAGGACGGCGTGACCGTTGCCAAGGAAATCGAACTCCGCGATCCCCTGGAGAACATGGGCGCGCAGATGGTTCGTGAAGTCGCTTCCAAGACTTCCGACGTTGCCGGCGATGGCACCACCACCGCCACCGTGCTCGCTCAGGCCATCTTCCGCGAAGGCGTGAAGACGGTTGCGGCAGGCGCAAGCCCCACGGCCCTCAAACGCGGCATCGATCGCGCGGTTGAAGTTGCCGTGGAAGAAATCAAGAAGCTGCACAAGGACGTCAAGGGCGACATGATCGCTCAGGTTGGCACCATTTCCGCCAACAACGACAAGCAAATCGGCGGAATCATTGCCGAGGCCATGAAGAAGGTTGGCAAGGATGGCGTCATCACCGTCGAAGAATCCAAGACGATGGAGACCACCCTGGAAGTCGTCGAAGGCATGCAGTTTGACCGCGGCTACCTCTCGCCCTATTTCATCACCGATCCGGAGCGCATGGAATGCGTTCTCGAGAACGCGATCATCCTCAACCATGAAAAGAAAATCAGCTCGATGAAGGATCTGCTCCCCTTGCTTGAGCAGATTGCCAAGCTCGGCAAGCCCCTCTTGATCATCGCGGAAGACGTCGAAGGCGAAGCCCTGGCGACCCTCGTGGTGAACAAGCTGCGCGGCACACTGCAGTGCGCTGCGGTGAAGGCTCCTGGCTTCGGAGATCGCCGCAAGGCCATGCTCGAAGACATCGCAGTGCTCACCGGCGGCAAGTCCATCACCGAGGATCTCGGCATTAAGCTCGAGAACGTGAAGATTGAAGACTTGGGCCGCGCCAAGAAAATCACCATCGACAAGGACAACACCACCATTATTGAAGGCGGTGGCAAGTCCGCCGAAATCGAAGGCCGCGTCAAACAAATCCGCTCGCAAGTGGAAAACACCACTTCTGACTACGACCGCGAGAAGCTGCAAGAGCGCCTGGCCAAGCTGGTCGGCGGCGTTGCAGTCATCAAGGTGGGCGCGGCAACCGAAACCGAGCTGAAAGAAAAGAAGGCTCGTGTTGAGGATGCCATGCACGCCACTCGCGCGGCAGTCGAAGAAGGCATCGTTGCCGGCGGCGGCACTGCGCTTCTGCGTTGCATCTCGGCCATCGAAAAGCTCAAGCTGCATGATGACGAAGCAGTTGGCGTCGGCATCGTGAAGCGCGCTCTCGAGGAGCCCGCTCGCCAGATTGCTCTCAACGCCGGACACGAAGGCGCTGTGGTGATCGGCAAAATCCGCGAGTCCAAGGACGAAAACTTCGGCTTCAACGCCGACACTGGCGAATACGGCGACATGGTCAAGGCTGGCGTCATCGATCCAGCCAAAGTCACGCGCCTCGCCCTGCAAAACGCCGCTTCTATCGCCGGCTTGATGCTCACCACCGAAGCTCTGGTGGCCGAGCTCAAGGAAGACGACAAGAAGTCGGCAGCCGCAGGCGGCGGTCCAGGTGGACCCGGCGGCATGGGCGGAATGTACTAAAATAGCGAGATGGCCTAGCCGGTCGACGACTTGTGCGGCTGCAAAGCGACCGAGGAATTTTCCAGCTAGCCCAATATCTCAATCCAACAAAGGGCGGGCCGATAAATCGGCCCGTCCTTTTTGTTTTTGCGTGAAAGTGGCGAGCACCAAGAAACCATACATCAGGGATAATGTCCCCATGGAAAGATCCGGCACTGGAGCAAGATTGATCATTGTGTGCGGACTGCCGGGTTCCGGAAAGACCACACGTGCCAAGGCGCTTGAAAGCAGGCTACACGCGATTCGTTTCTCTCCGGACGAGTGGATGGATGCCCTTTCACTCGACATCTACGACGAAGAAAGGCGCGGGAAGATCGAAGCCCTGCAGTGGAAGTTCGCTCAGGGGCTGCTTGCGCTCGGTCTTACCGTAATCATCGAATGGGGTACCTGGGGAAGGGCCGAGCGGGATACTTTGCGGCTCGGAGCCCGAGCTCTTGGTGCCGCTGTTGAGCTGCATTACCTTTCCGCGCCTGCCGATGCGCTGTTCGAAAGGATCGAACGTCGGGGCCTGGAAAAGCCACCTGTAAGCCGAGAAGCAATATCCCAGTGGTTCGAAATGTTCGAGGCGCCGACGCCCGAGGAGATGGCGCTCTTCGACAAACCTTTGATCGCAGATCTTCGCGCCGGTTGAATCTGATCTACCGCCTTTTTGCAAATCCTTGCACCGCACCGCCCGCGACCTGTAGTATCGCGCATTGCCCATGGCCTCCGAGGCGACCTCTCCGCAAAATCCTTCGTTCGTACGAAAGCATCCCGCGCTTACTTATTTCCTGCTCACGTTCGCAATTTCCTGGACCACGGCATTGCTGGTGGTTGCGGCAAAACTTTTCCAGGGCGGTCCGCTCCCAAAGCTAACCGGCATCCTGATGTTCCCGGCAATGCTTATCGGCCCCAGCTTTGCCGGAATTTTTCTGACGCGCAAGCTCGATGGACGTAACGGCTTAAAAAATCTCTTCGCACGAATGCGTCGCGTCTGCTTCCCGCTTCGTTGGTACTCCGCCCTGCTGATCCCACCTGGCGTGGTCCTCAGCGTTCTTTTCTGCCTCAAGACATTCGTCTCGCCGGTCTATGCTGCAAACCATTTCTGGCGCGGCGTTACGTTTGGCCTGGTCGCAGGGTTTCTGGAAGAAATCGGCTGGATGGGCTTCGCCTATCCTAAATTGCGCCAACGGCTCGCCGTCCTACCGGCGGCCGCAATCCTTGGCCTGTTCTGGGGACTCTGGCACGCCCCAGTGATCGACTTCCTCGGCGCAGCTTCGCCTCACGGCAAGGCTCTGCCAGCCTTCTTCGCGGCCTTCGTAGCCGCCATGGCCGCCACGCGTGTCCTGATCGTCTGGTTCTACGAGCACACTAAGAGCATCGCCCTCGCCCAGCTAATCCACATCAGCTCCACGGGTGTGCTGGTCGTATTCAGCCCGCCAGCCGTCAGCCCCATTCAAGAAGCCGCCTGGTACGCCCTGTACGCTGCTGCGCTGTGGGGGCTAGCCTTGCTACTGACGTTAGCTGCTCCGCCCGCGAGTTCCGTCCAGAAAACATGAGACGCTCGCTCAGGCGCCTGCGCGTGACGCCGATGCTCCTGTCTTTGACGCGATGATGTCGATCTGGTGGATTTTCGGATCGTTGGCCAGCAGCTCCTTGCCCTTGGACATCAGCGCTTTGGCGATCTCGCCGTTCAGATGAACTTGTCGTCCAGCGTCGTCGGCAAACGTGTCAAATATTCCGAAATTTGCCGGGCCCATCTTCACCGCATACCAGCTGACAGTGTCCTTCTCACGCTCGGCCAACGGCTGCGCCGACTTCAGAAATTCTTCCAGCTCTTTCTCCTTGCCTGGTTTCGCGTTCAACTCCACCCAAAGCGATTTTTTCACCATAAACCACCTCCAGCGACTTGGATGCTCTGGCCGCCGATTAGTGTCGCAAACCGTCGCTCATTTCAGTACGGAAATTTCTTTTCTAACAACCGCCGACCCGGCTAACATCGACGGGGTCAATCGGATGCTACCCTGCGTATTCGAGGAATCACCATGAGAGAGCTCACTGCAGACCTGTTTATCTCACTCGATGGTTTCGCCTCTGGCGTCGATCTCCTTACTTCGGTTACTTCGGACCTGATCTCGAGAGCTGGGTGCGCGACCATCTTGCTTCACCTCAACTCATCATCATGGGGCGACTTACCTACGAAGCGCTCGCACAGTTCGTGCCGTCCGCCAGCGATGAAGTCAGCACCAGAATGAATGCCCTCCCGAAGTTAGTGTTCTCGAGCACCCTCGAGGAACCACTCGCCTGGAAGAACACTTGCCTCGCCAACCGTACTGTCGCAGACGAGATCAAGGCGCTGAAACAAGGGCGCGGAGACCTACTCCGATCAATCGGCAGCATTAGTCTGGTGAAGAGCATGATGCAGTTAGGGCTCGTGGACCGTCTCGGGCTTATGCTCTTTCCCCTGATCCTTGGCGGCGCTGGCAGGGAACCGATCTGTGCCGGCTATCCGCAGGCAAGCCTCGAACTTCTCAATACGAGGTTTCTTGACTCGAGGATCGTCCTCCTCAAATACCGGCCGGTGCGCCCCACAGCCAGTTACCATCCCTCGTGCCGCACTCATTTTCAGACCACGTTCCTTGCCTCCCCGCCGCTCCTTCGCTAGACTCTCTTGGCCTCGCCACACAGCTCCTCAGGGGGGAGTTGCCCAAATGCCTGGATTTTTGCAGCGCCTCTTACCGCGCGAAGAGGGCTTCTTCGACCTTTTCGCCAAGCAATCCGAAAACATCGTTGTGGGCGCCAAAGCGCTCCAGCAGATGCTCTCTCACTACACCGGCGTCCCCGAACAGGTGCAAACCATCAAGGCCATCGAGCACCAAGGCGACGAGATCACTCACGACATCCTCACCAAGCTCAATCAAACGTTCATCACTCCATTCGACCGCGAAGACATTCACGCACTCTCATCTCAGCTTGACGACGTCATCGACCTCATCGACGCTGCCGCCAGCCGCTTCGTCCTCTATCGTGTCAACACCATCCGCGAAGGCACCATCGATCTGGTCAAAGTCCTGGTGTCTGCCAGCGTCGAAGTCTCGGCCGCGGTCCACGCCATCAGCACTCCTGATCAAGCTTTGAAACACTGTATCGAGATCAACCGCTACGAAAACGACTCCGACCGCCTGTGCCGCACCTTGATCGCGCAACTCTTCGACGAAGAAAAAGATTCCGTGCAAATCATCAAATGGAAAGAAATCTTCGAAGTCATCGAAACCGCCGTCGACAAATGCGAAGACGTAGCCAACGTAATCGAAGGCGTGATCCTGAAGTCCCACTAATCCGCAAATGCCACCCAGTTCGCTAGTTCGTCGCAAATCTAAGCAGCACCGCCATTCCTCTGGCATCCGTCGTCCCATCTGCATGCACCATCATTCCGAGCCTAGACAACTTCGTCATTCCGAGCGAAGCGAGGACCGCTGCCTCTCCGAGCGGTTTTTGCGAGGAGAATCTCTCTTCGATTTCAACCTCGGCAAAGCTCGCAAATTTCGCGCCGTGTCCTTTACCTCCTATACCTCCCTTACTTCCTCAACCTCACTCCTCAGGTCTTCCACCCGTGCCTAGCTTCTCCCTACTCGTCGTCGTCATCGCCCTAACCCTGGCCTTCGAATTCTCGAACGGCTGGCACGACGCCGCCAACTCCATCGCCACCGTGGTCTCCACCCGCGTACTCACACCCTTCCGCGCCGTAGCCTGGGCCGCCTTCTGGAATTTCATTGCCGCCTTCGTCTTCGGTACCGCCGTGGCCAGCACCATCGGCAAAGGCATGATCCACATCGAACTGGTCACTCAACAGGTCTTACTCGCAGGCTTGCTAGGCGCGATATCCTGGAACCTCATCACTCTGGTCCTCGGCCTGCCCACCAGTTCTTCGCACGCCTTAATCGGCGGTTACGGCGGCGCAGCGGTAGCTCACGCCGGCTTCAAATCCCTGATCCTCGCCGGATGGGTCAAACCAGTTATCTTTATTTTTCTATCGCCGGTAGTAGGAATGGTTCTGGCGATCGCCATCACCACCATCGCCAGTTGGATCGTCCGCAAACAGCGCCCCAGAAAAGTCGACCGTACCTTCCGCGGACTGCAACTTCTCTCCGCCGCACTCTTCAGCCTCGGTCACGGCACCAACGATTCACAAAAAGGCATGGGCATCATCACCACCGCGCTCGTCGCGGGCGGCCTGATCAAATCATTCCACGTTCCCTACTGGGTCATCATCTGCTGCCACCTTGCGATGGGCGGCGGCACCATGGCCGGAGGCTGGCGCATCATCAAAACCATGGGCCAGCGCATCACCAAGCTCACGCCCTTCGGAGGATTCGCGGCGGAAACTGCTGGCGGCTTGACTCTAGTCATGAACGCCGTCTTCGGCATCCCGGTAAGCACCACCCACACCATCACCGGTGCTATCGTCGGCGTAGGCGCTTCCCGCCGCCTCACTGCCGTTCGCTGGGGCGTTACCCGCCGCATCGTCTGGGCATGGGTTCTAACCATTCCCGGCGCCGCCCTAATCGGCACCGTCATCTTCCACTTGGTAAGAATTTTTCTCCCAGCCGGGTCGTAATCAATCCAACTCGATGGTGTTTTTTCTCCGCAGTTGTAGCGGCCGCGTTCAGGCCATCTTAGGTATCAATCGGTGTCTCACCTTGCAACCGCATCCACCTCACGTAAGACGCAATTCTCTTTTCCGCCTTTATCCCTCCAAAATATCGGTATCCGAAATGCAACCGATGCCAGCGGAAATGCGAAATCGCTCTGCCCGTCAGCGAAGTTTCTGCCATATTTCCAGGTGGCCTTGCGCTACGCGCTCGCAGCCAAGTGCCGGCAGTCTATAAAATGCTCCACGCACCGTCACCGCACCGAAAAATGTGTCGCGAGTTAGATGCCGGTACCGCGTTTTGCTGGAGGTGATTACTGTCGCGTGATAGCCGGGTACTCGGGACTTATCGTCGGGCATCTCGGCTACACCCCGATAAAACCGCGTGATCGGAACTGACCTGCTACCTGGAGAGAGGAACGTACCAGCGAATGTAGGTTGCACACCCTAGCAAGAGCGCCAGCCACCAGAGAATCAGCACGCTTTGCATCCAAGCTTTATAGTTTGTCATCCTCAAACGCTCCGGCAAAAAGCTCGTCCCTGCGGCAAGCGCGACATACAGACCGGCGGCTTCCGCAAGGCTTCCGAGCGTTGCGTGCGCTGTGGCCAATGCATAAAAAGATCGGTCGAGCTTTTGCGGAATCTTCGGCTGAACACGTTCGTGAAAAGATGGAATCATGCCCACTGCAATCAGCACGACGTTAAAGAGGACGATCGTGGACTGGCACCAGGCGTGTGCGCGATACCGCTTCTTCCGCGCCAGGAGAGCTCCCCACAACAAGCCCATCCCGATGACGACCTCAAGCAGCAGCAGCAAGTCTGCCGACGCAGGCGCTGCCGTTCCCAGGAATCCTGCGCTCATGGTGTGGTGTGTCTCCGCATAATGGAGACTCGTTGCAGCGGTGAAATATTCCGGCAGGTCACCAATACCACAGAGCTGCCGGCCGCGGGCAGGCTTCAGTCTGGCTGCGCTGTCCACTACGGCTCGCACGATGCGGCCGCAGGCCGGTACACTAAGAGAACAACCACACCAACCAGCGTCCACTCGATCAACTCGCTGCCCGCCAGCCCCAGCGCAAGCTTCCCGCGGATTTAATCGTCGCGTAATTAACAGGCACAAACGCTCCTGCTATGAAAATTCCAACAACAGACCCGGGCGCACGCCGTCCGCCTGCGCCGGACGCGGCCTTGTGGCCTCTCTTGTCGCGAACACCAGAATCGCAACAAACAGCGCCGCTTATCAAACGGCATATGGCTCCGAGCCTCGTCCCCTGCCCGGTACACACCTTCTGGATACGGATTGTAGTCTTTCGCAATCAGCAAGCCATGCACCAGGAACCCATACACAAAGAACACCACCGTCGCAGCAGCGGCAGAAACAACAATCCGTCTGTAGCTGATACGTTTTCACCTTCCTGCGGTTTGACTTAGGATTACGCTCGCTCGCTTCTCTGGTGAACGACACTTAGCACAGACTTCAATTTCCCACCTAACTCACGGAATTCCCTTTCAAACCTATCTCCCCCGTTCTCTGCAGAATGCTTTGATCATCTCTACCTCCGTGCCTTATCCAAAAGGTCCCACTCTTGCCGCAGCCGCATAATTGCACTATCGTTGCTGCCCACCGAAAGCGAGAACAACGAAATGAATCGACGGGAATTCCTTAGCGCGTCTGGCGCAGCCGCACTTAGCACCTCCGGTGCGTTCCATTCCATGGAATCTCTGGCGCAAAGCGACTCCGGCGCCTTCAAAGCGATTCACAAACCGCTCGATCGCTTCGTCGCACAATACCTGCGCGGCATGAACGCTCCCGGCATGACTCTGGTTTTTGCCGATCGCGACGGCGTGCAGCGCGTGGTCACTTACGGTTTCGCCGACGTGGAAACCCATGCTCGGGTCAAACCCGATCAGCTTTTCGAGATCGGCTCCATCAGCAAGAGCTTCGTTGCCCTATGCCTTCTTCAGTTGCGCGATGAAGGCAAGCTGGATCTGCACAAACCCATCTTGGACTATCTGCCGTGGTTCCGCGTCGAATCCGCGTACGATCCCATCACTACACACCATTTGCTGACGCACACCTCCGGGCTGCCGGGGATTCCTCCGGTTTTCTTGACCGACCCCGCAGCGAAGCATCGCGCGGCCTATGGTCCCGGCAAGCTTTTTCACTACAACAACATGGCTTTTACTCTCCTTGGTCATCTCTTGATGTCTCTCGACCGCGGCGCACTTTCTGCAATCTACCGCAAACGTATTTTCGATCCGCTTGGCATGACCGCTACCGAACCCGTTATTACACTGGATCAAAGCGATCGCACCGCAAAAAATTATTTCTCTGCCCAGTGCGATCGCCCTTTTTCCCGATTTGGAAAACTCAGCGAAGCCCCGCCCATCGTCATGACCTCGGCTGCCGGCTGCATCGCATCGACACCGCATGATATGGGCCTCTACGTTCAATTCCTCGCTCGTCGCGGGGAAGGCCCGAAGAAACGCCTGCTCACCGAAGATAGCTTCTCTCTCTTTTCCACACGGCACATTAAGGCCGAAGAGTTCAGCCCGACTGCCAGCTACGGCTACGGGATCGCGGTCGATTCGCTCGATGGCCATACTATTCTCCGCCACACGGGCGGCATGATCTCTTTCGCCTCCGCGTTGCAAGTCGATCTCGACGAAGGCGTAGGCGCATTTGCTTCAATCAATGCCATGCAAGGCTACCGTCCCAATCCCATCGCGCAATATTCAATTCAGCTGATGCGCGCGCATCGCGGCGGTAAGCCGCTACCCGCTCCGCCCGCCGTTTCGGTCGCCACCCATGTGGAAAACGCTTCGGACTTTGCCGGGACCTTCCAATCGCCGGACGCAAGGACATTGGTTTTCGTCGCGGAACGCTCTCAGCTTTTTCTTCAACACCAGGGGCAGCGCGTTGCGCTCGAGAATTCCGGCGACGGCATGTTCGTCGCCCCGCATCCCGATTTCTCCCGCTTTCTTCTGGTTTTCGGTCGTTCCGATGCCAAAAACCCGAAGTCGCCGGTCGTGGAAGTCGGTTGGGGCTGCGACTGGTACCTAAAATCCGATTATTCCGGCCCCAAATCCTTCGACTATCCCAAAGAGTGGGATTCCCTTGTCGGGCACTACCGCAATGAGAACAACTGGATCGGCAGCACGCGTATTGTTCTCCGAAAAGGCGCACTTCTCGTGGACGGAGCCACTGCTTTGGTGGACCTCAAGGACGGCAGCTTCCGTGTGCAAGGCGATGACGCCGACACCGAGTGGATTCGTTTTCACGATGTTGTCGATGGCCATGCACAGCGCATCAAATTTTCCGGCGAGGACCTATGGCGCGTCATCGCCCCTTAAACACCGAATCCAGTGTTATCATCGGAGAAACGTCAAATATTCAAATTGGGACTGAACCGTGACGGAACAGCACACACCTTTTGCAACTGTCGAAGAAGCTGTCGAAGAAATTCGCAACGGCCGCATGATCGTTCTCGTTGACGACGAAGATCGTGAAAACGAAGGCGACCTGACCATGGCCGCCGAAAAAATCACGCCCGAAGCCATCAACTTTATGGCCAAGTACGGCCGCGGGTTAATTTGTCTGACACTCACCGAACAACGCTGCGATGAACTCCACCTTCCGCTCATGTCACCGATCAACACTTCGGTTCACGGCACTGCATTCTGCGAAGCCATCGACGCGCGCGTCGGAGTCACCACCGGCATCAGCGCCTCCGACCGAGCTATCACCGTTCTCACCGCCATCGATCCCAAGACCAAGCCGCAAGACCTTGCCCGCCCGGGACACATGTTTCCGCTGCGCGCGCGCAACGGCGGCGTCCTCGTCCGCGCCGGGCAGACCGAAGCCAGCGTCGATCTCTCGCGTATCGCCGGGCTCAATGATTCCGGCGTCATCTGCGAAATCATGAATGAAGACGGCACTATGTCCCGCGTGCCGCAACTCATCGAATTTTGCCGTGAACACAATTTAAAAATGCTCACAGTCGCGGAACTTATTCGCTATCGTATGCAGCACGAGCGCTACGTGCGCCGCGTCGCGGAAACGATTCTGCCTACTGCGTTCGGCGATTTTCGGATGATTGCCTACGCCAGCGATGTTGACCACGATCAACACATCGCGCTGGTGCGTGGCCAACTCGAAGGCCCGGAACCTGCTCTCGTGCGCGTGCATTCGCATTGTTTAACCGGAGATGTTTTTAGTTCCGTCGCTTGCGATTGCCACGAACTCGTCGCGCGGTCGCTTGCAGCCATCGCGAAGGAAGATCGCGGCGTTTTTCTCTATCTTCACCACACCGGGCGCGGCTTCGGCATCGAAGCTTCGTCCGAACCCGGTGCCCTCCCGCAAATTCACGTTCACGCACGCGGCCAACTAGATCGTTCACCCGCCCGCCAGCGCCTGGTCCAACATGAAAGCGGCATAGGCGCGCAAATCTTGATCGATCTCGGCCTGAAAGACATCCGTGTCTTAACCAATCATCCAAAGAAAGTAGTAGCCCTGGAAGGTTACGGCATCACTATCGCTGATCAGGTCCCGCTGCGCATCGATCAGCCACGCGAAACCCACCAGGTCCTCTGATTGGGAATTTGGATATTTTCGACGCCATACCGCGCTCTTGCTTTTGTAATGGCCGACCTTATTCAATAATAGAGAGAGTTGAGAGCTGCGGGTACTGCTGCGCTTAGCTGACGCGATTCCCTTTGGCATCGTAAATTTCCAGTTCGCCAAAGAGCGCGGCTTGCGATTCGATGTGCTTGCGGTCACCGACCGCCACGATTTGCATGTTTGCGGAGTCGAAATAGGTTCTCGCGGCGGACATAACATCTTCCGGTTTCAATGCGCGAACTTTTTCGCGATAGGTTTCAAGGTAATCGTCGGGAAGATCATTCAGCGCCAGTGTCGAAATTTGCGACAGCAATCCGCTCTGCGTTGCGAGGCCCATGGAGAAAACGCCCGTTAAATAATTTTGCGCATCGAGCAATTCCGGTTCGGGGACGGGCACAGAACGGAGTTTGTCGAGCTCGTAAAATATTTCGGTAAGCGACGCGGCGACAACGTCGTTGCGCACCGCGGCGGAAACCGACAAATAGCCGTATTGCCGCAACGGATTTACTCCACTGCGCGGGCTGTACGTGTAGCCTTTGTCTTCACGGATATTCATCACCAGCCGCGAATTGAACGCTCCGCCGTACAGGCTATTGGTAAGTCCAAGCTTGATCCAGTCCGGGTGTTTTCGCGTAAGGGCATGGCAGCCACAAAGAATCTGCGTTTGCACCGAGCCAGGCAAATCCACCAGATACACGCGGCGGCTTTTGGGGACAGGAGGTTTTGCACTTCCGGGCGCGGCAGGTTTCTTGCCGGTCCAGTTCCCGAAAACTTTCTCCGCTGTCTTGTGCATGGAGACAGCGTCAAAATCGCCAACGAGAATCAGGATGGCGTTTTCCGGAGTATAGAAGTCGCGATAAACCGATTGCAGTTCTTCGCGCGTGTACGCAGCCACCTGCTCTTCGCTTGGAGAAATCTGCGAATACGGATGTCCGCCGAACAAAACTTTGCGCAGGCGTTCACCGGCCAGAAACCCCGGCTGGGTGCGCTCCAGTTTGACTTCTTCGAGTTTTTGACGACGCTCGCGCTCGAATTCTGCCGCGGGAAAAGTTGCCTCGCGCGCCAATTCGTTTACCAGTTGCAGCAGCAGTTCAGCGTGATCGCTGAGGCCGGCGAAGGAAATGGAACTGTTATCCTGGCCGGCGTTGACGGAAAGGTCAGCGCCAAGACCGCGAAGAAGTTCTTCGATTTCGCGGCTGGAATGTTGTGCGGTTCCCGTGCGCACCATGGTCGCAGCCATTTCCGCGAGGGCGGTGCCACGCGAAGCTGCGAATGCGTTGCCGGACCGAAAATATAATTCGCCGTGGAATTTTGGAATGGTGTGCGACTCGACCAAGATAACTTCCAGGCCATTTGCAAGTTTTGATCTGGTTCTTTTCGGCCAGCGGACTTCGCGCTCCGGCGCGAGTGCCGGAATTGAATTTGCCGTGCGTTGCGGTCGCGTGGCCATTACGCCGCCTCCTCCTCGGATTTCGCGATAGGTTTGCGAAACACGATGGCGCGATTTTGCGGTTGCAGATACTTGCGCGCCGCGTCTTGAACCTGTTCCTTTGTGACGGTCAGGAATCCATCGAGAATAGTGTTAACGAGCTGCGGCTCGCCATCAAACAACGCGAAGCAGGCGAGCAGATGCATCAAACCGTACTTCGGCATATGTCCGCCGCGGCCGCCTTCGAGTGTGGCGAAATAATCGGAGCGCCATTTTATTTTCAGTTGTTCCAATTCGGAATCACCAATTCCCTTTTCCTGCATTATGCGAACGATTTCGTCGAAGGCAGCAAGAGTATCTTCGCTGGAAATCTCCGGCTTGTGAAAAATGCGCGTGGTCATTTGCGAGGGGCCGTCGTAACCGAAAATGTCGTCCACCCCGCCGTCAGCTTCCACGGCGATCTGTTTTTCAAGAACCAGTTCGCGGTACACGCGACCGGCGCGGCCGCCGTGCAACGCCTGGTCGAGCAGCGCCATCGCGCACCAATCGGATGTGCGACGTGCGGGCATCACGTAACCGATGGCCATAGCCGGCAGCGTACCGAATTTTTCAACGACATGGCCGCGACGTTCTTCGACTTGCTTTGGTTCAGTCGGGTCGGCAAATTGCGGCGGCGGTCCGGCAGGAATATTGCCGAAATATTTTTCCGCCAGGGAAAAACCATCCGCAACATTGACGTCTCCGAGGATCAGCAGAACAGCATTGTTCGGAACATAGTAAGTACGAAAAAATGTTTGCACGTCGGTAAGGCTGGCAGCGTCCAAATCGGCGAAGTCACCATAAAAATTGTGAGCATTGGCCCAGTTACGAAATGCCACCGGCGGCATATCCAGCCAGGGAAAGCCGCCATAGGGTTGATTCATGACGTTGACGCGAACTTCTTCCTTCACAACATCGCGCTGATTCCGCAGATTTTCATCGTCCACTTTCAGGGCGCGCATGCGATCGGCTTCGAGCCACAGCATGCGCTCGAGCGCGTTCGAAGGCACCGCCTCGAAATAATTGGTGACATCATACATGGTGGAGCCATTCAGAACGCCGCCACTGGAATTAACAAGCTTGATGTGCTGCATTTTTGGCGCGTTTTCCGATCCCTGGAACATCATGTGTTCGAAAAGATGGGCAAAACCGCTGCGCCCCTGCGGCTCCAGGCGAAAACCAATTTTGTAGTAGACACCTACAGTTACGACCGGCGCGGTCGAATCCGGCGCAACGACAACACGTAGGCCGTTGGCGAAAGTTTTATGCTCGATGGGAATCTGCAATGGCTTCACGCGCTTACCCCTAGGGATTTGGATTGCGAATCAGCTCTTGATGATGAAATTGTTGCGAGTTCGCGAAGCACAGAATCTGGATCGCGAGCCAGCAATCTGGCGGCAAGACGGTTCACCGCGCGATAGGCATGCAAATATTCTAACGGAAGAGCTTTCAATGCCTCTTCGTGCATAGCGATGACCGAATAATCGCCGCGCGCAAGCGGGCCAGTCCACGCCGCCCGCGCGCCGATGTGTTCGAGATTTCCCAAAACCTGACGAGTAAGCGGCAAGGCGGCCATTAAGGCCTGATGACGCTTCATACCAAGCGAAGTGAAAATTCGCACTACCGTTTCTTCGAGTGCCAGCATGTGGCCGGCAGAGATCGCAGCGGCGGCGTGATACAGGGGCTTGCTGGATGCCGGCAAATGGAGCGGCTGTCCGCCGAGAGCGCGGGTGATCGCGCGCGCCAGGCGAATCGCGCTGGGATCGCCCTCGATGGCAAAAATTCGTCCATCAAGATCCGGGATTCCTATACCACTGAAAGATTGCAAGGGGTGAATGGAGCCGACCACAGCCCCAAGAGTCTGCAATCGCGCAAGAACATCCGAACCGAGGGCGCCGCTGGTGTGAAGCACGCTCTTCCCTTGCAAATCGTCTTTGCCAAACGACGCAAGGCGAGTTACGACTCCCTCGATCGCAGAATCGGGAACCGCAATCAGAATAACGGGAGCAACAAAAATACTTGGCGAGAAATTCGCGCAAGCACGGCCAGCGCCGATGGAGCGGACTGCGCGCCGCGCCGTGGCCTGGCTGCGCGTGACAACGGCGTGAATCTTCCAGCCCTGCTCGCGCAAACGGCGACCCAGAGCGCGGCCAATTCGCCCGGCACCGATGATGGAAATTGCCGATTTCTTCACTATGTTAGGATACCGTGTTGGCACCTTCCAACACCAATTCATGAGGATTATAGGGCTGGTTTTCTTCGGAATCATCGCAATTTTCTGGATTGCGCACGGTTTGCGCGTGGCGCTGGGCGCGCTGACACTGCCCTGGCTAAAAGATTTCGCGGCAGCCAGGGATGGCGATTGCCCGCGTGTGACCCTTTTGTTCGCGGCGCGCGATGAAGAAGAAAAATTGCCGCAGGCATTGGAAACGCTGCGGCAAATTGACTATCCGGCGCTGGAAATCCTGGCGGCGAACGATCGCTCGACCGATAACACAGAGAAAATATTGAGGGCTGCTGCACAGCGCGACTCGCGCTTGAAAGTTGTAAACATTGAGGACTTGCCTGCAGGCTGGCTGGGAAAGCCGCACGCGTTGCAGCGCGCCTATGAAGCATCGAGCGGCGAATGGCTGTTGTTTACCGACGCTGATGTGCGATTTCGCGCTGATGCGATCCGCCGCGCGATCACGCTTGTGCAAGCAAAGAAGTTGCAGCACCTGACGCTGATGACCGATGTGGAGATGCACGGCTTCTGGGAAAAGACCGTGCTCACATTTTTTGGATTGGGATTTCACCTGGCTACGAATCCGCGCGGCGTTTCCGATCCGCGGTCCAGTGCGTACATCGGAATCGGAGCATTTCAATTGGTGAAGCGAACGGCATACGAGGCGAGTGGCACACATCGCCGGCTGTGCATGGAAGTTCTGGATGACATGAAGCTGGCAAAAATAGTGAAACAGGGTGGATTTCGGTGCGCGGTCGGCGTCGCCCAGGATTTTGTGACGGTGCGATGGCATGCGGGAATTAGAAACATCGTTCGCGGGGTGACGAAGAACTTTTTTGCGGGGGCGGAATTCAAGCTGTCCATCGCCGCGTTGCAACTTCTTGGAATACTTTGCGCGAATATCGTGCCGTTCCTGGCGCTGCCTTTTGTGCATGGATGGATTCTGGGCTTTGTGATTGTCAGCGTCGCGATTGCCTTGGGTTTTCATGCGGGAACGGCGCGGGTGATGCGGGCTTCGCCGCTGTATGCGCTTACCCAGCCTTTGGGTGCGGCGATTTTCGGATACATGTTGTTACGGTCGACTATCGTGACACTCCGGCAGGGCGGAATTGTTTGGCGGGAGACGTTTTACCCGTTGGAAGAATTGCGGCGCGGGATTGTGTAACCCGGAAAGGCTGCCCGCCTCAGAAGGCGGCCGCTACAAATGCAAAAGAACAATGGCATTAATCGGAAGCCGCTTGTTGGGTTGACGGTTCGCGGCCGAAGACGCCTGCCAGATCCTGATTTTTGATGGAGCGAATGCGGTCGCGGAGTTGGGCGGCTTTTTCGAATTCAAATTTCTTGGCGGCTTCGCGCATCTGGGATTCGAGCTTGCCAAGGAGTGCGGCGACTTCTGATTGGGTGCGCGCAGTCGCTACCGCGGCATCGAGTTCGCCAGCGTCCAGCGGAATGGAAACGTAATCCGCTTCAACGATTTTTGCCAATTCCATGTCGGTGCTTTTTACGATGGATTGCGGAGTGATGCCGTTTTCCTTGTTGTAGGCCACTTGTTTTTCACGGCGGCGATTGGTTTCCGCGATGGCTTCGTTCATGGAGCGGGTGCGCGTGTCGGCGTAAAGAATTGCACGGCCTTCGACGTGACGAGCACAGCGACCAATGCTCTGGATCAAGGAAGTGGTGCTGCGCAGAAACCCTTCCTTGTCGGCATCGAGAATCGCGACCAGAGAGACTTCGGGCAGATCGAGGCCCTCGCGCAAAAGATTGATGCCGATGAGCACGTCGTATTCGCCGCGGCGCAGATCGCGCAGGATCTTGATGCGATCGAGAGTTTCGATTTCGGAGTGCAGATAGCGGCAGCGCACGCCGATTTCCGTGAAGTATTCGCTGAGATCCTCCGCCATGCGCTTGGTTAGAGTAGTGACGAGCACGCGCTCATTTTTCCCCGCGCGAATGCGAATTTGCTCCAGCAGATCGTCCACTTGGCCCTTCACTGGCCGAATTTCGATTTCCGGATCGACCAGGCCGGTGGGGCGAATTACCTGTTCGACAAAAACGCCACCGGACTTGGTGAGTTCATAGGGACCGGGAGTAGCTGACACGTAAACGATCTGATTGGTGCGATTTTCGAACTCCTCGAAAGTCAGCGGGCGATTATCCAGCGCCGAAGGCATGCGAAAACCGTAATTGACCAGCGTTTCCTTGCGCGCGCGATCGCCGTGATACATGCCGCGCACCTGTGGCACAGTCTGGTGCGATTCATCGATGAACAGCAAATAGTCCTGCGGAACATAATCGAGAAGCGTCGGCGGCGCTTCTCCGGGAAGGCGTCCGCTGAGATGGCGCGAATAATTTTCGATGCCGTGGCAGTAGCCAATGGTGCGCATCATTTCGATGTCAAAGAGAGTGCGTTGCTGGAGGCGCTGCGCCTCGACGAATTTTCCCTGCTTTTCCAATTCTTTTTTCCACCAGCCGAGCTCTTCCTGGATGGTGACAATGGCGCGCTCGCGCTGCGCTTGTGGCATGACGTAGTGCGTTTTTGGGTAGATAGGAACACGCGACACATTCTGCTGGCCGGGGCGGACTTCTCCGGTTAACGGATCGATCTGGTGGAGTTTATCGATCTGGTCGCCCCACATTTCGATGCGATAAGCGTTGTCTTCGTAGGTGGGATATATTTCCAGAATGTCGCCGCGAACGCGAAACGTGCCGCGGCGTAAATCCTCGCTGCGTTCGTATTGAATGTCGACAAAACGGCGGAGCAGCGCCTCGCGCGAAGTCTGAAAACCCTTTTCCAGCATGACCAGCATGCCGTAATAGGCTTCTGGGGAACCGAGGCCGTAAATGCAACTAACCGAGGCAACGATGATGACGTCGCGGCGTTCGAACAATGAGCGCGTTGCACTCATGCGAAGCTTATCGAGCTCGTCGTTAATGGTGGATTCTTTTTCGATGTAAACGTCGGCGGCAGGAACATACGCTTCGGGCTGGTAAAAATCGTAATAGCTGACAAAATACTCGACGGCGTTTTCGGGGAAAAACGATTTGAACTCGTGATAGAGCTGCGCGGCCAGCGTTTTGTTGTGCGCAAGAACCAGAGCGGGGCGATTCGAAGCTTCAATGACCTTGGCCATCGCGAAAGTCTTGCCGGAACCGGTGACGCCGAGCAGAACCTGGTGCTTGTCCCCGGCTTCAACGCCGTGAAGAAGCTGGGCAATGGCGGCGGGCTGATCCCCGCGCGGCTGATAACCGCTCTTGAGTTTGAAGGTCATGAAGGGTCGCTCCTGCTGCTCCAGCAAGGCCTGCGCAAACCTTCATTATAGCGCGAGTGGCAAGTTTTGGTTTTGCGACCATTGCACGAATAAAGTCAGTGCGCGGATTGCGGCGAATCAGCGAGAAGCAGAATGTCGGAATGGCTTTTGGCGTCTAGAGCATAGCGGACCGAGTTCGAACCGTCCGTTAGCGCGATAAGCACGTCCATGGCTTGCTGCGCGTCCTCGGTGGAGCGAACGAGAAGACCGGAGGAAAGATCGTAGTACAGAATAGTTTCGTTTTTGCCGGCTGCGCTGCCGCGAGTATTCAGGTTGCGTAGCTTGTAGTCGTCTGGGGTGGAATTCTTAGGCGAAGATTTCTGGTGCAACACGGATCGGACAAGAATAACTGCGCACACTTTTGCATCCGGCAAGGAACTTGCCTGACTCGCTTTTTGTGAATGTTGATCGGACAGGCAAGGCTCGTCGCGAACGTATTGATATTTTTTCGTCCAGGATAGAGCAGCAATCGGCGAGGGATCAGTTTCTGGTTCGGAAGTTTCCCATTTGTGGCCGGCGTGAACGCCTCCTTTCGGAAAGGCCATGGAAGAAGTGAATCTCCCAAGCCAGTGGTTCCATGCGAATTGTTGCGCCGGGGAAAGGCGATCGATTCCCGTTATTTGTGAGGCGGTGCCGTTAGCTGCGATAGAGACTTCCACCATTTTGTCGGATGTTGAAGAATCGTGGGTTTGCGAATCACGCTCGGAATAGTAAGTCTTGACGTGCAGACCAGCCGCTCCGGCACTCAAGATTTCCACTTGCAGGAGGCCGGTTGCTGCGAGCGTCGACGAAGGCGGCAACTGAGGGGAGCTGACGGGACCGGCGGTTTTCATGTTGCGAGAACTCTTGAAATCGATGCGATAGAAAAGAATCTGGCCAGCGCGGAGACGAGGAGCTAGCCGCCGGCGCTGTGAAAATGAAAACGGCGCGCCGATAGCGAGGAACGCAATCAGCAGAAATACTCGCACGAAGATGCCAACCCGGCTCACGGCAGTCGCTCGATGGTAACTGTGAGCGTAAGCTTCGAAGAGAAATCCGGAGGTTGCGGCAAGCCAGGTATGGGATCGACATGGCGAGTAGTGGTGCGAGAGGCGCTACGATTGGCGCGGAGCAGGCTGCCGTCCTGAAGCGAAAGAGTGGAAAGCGAATCGGCAAAAAATGCTTCCTCTCTTTGCGTTGGCGACGGTGTTTTCTCAGCACTTGCTGCTGCTGGTGCCAACGGCGCGCTCCACAACAGTTGCTGAACGACGTGCCGGGTTGCGGCTGAAACTTCGTTCTGGGAATCGCGCCACTCGGCGGTTTCAGAGCCGCGAGCATTGTTCAATAAGCTGCTGGCAGGCTCAAATGACTGTTGAGATGTCGCGCCGATCGCGAATTGCAACTGCGGAAGGATGGCGTTGGGACGAACGGCCCGCGTCAGCCAAAGAGATAAAAACTGCGGAGCTGTCTCTGCAAGCGGCGGAAGCGCGTCTCCGCTTGCGCTCGACACCACCTCGCCTAGCACACCTTTATTGTTTTCGGTGTAGCGCGTTTTTTCGGTCTTCAGCCAAAAAACGCAAAACGCTTTCAACGATTCTTGCAACGCGGCGTCAGTCTTATCAGAAGTCTGCGGCACGGTTTCGCAGTGCTGAGGATCCGGTGTTACCGTCTCTTCAATCACGGCAGATCCGTCATTCTGCAACCAGAGTATCCTGCGGCCTGCGCTCCCGCGCACTTTTACTTCTGCTGTGTGAACCACCGGCGTGATGGAGGTTTGTGCGGCAACAGTTTCCGTTGCGACGCTATGCGATTCGGCTTTCGAGTGCGTTGTCACGTGATACCGTTCCTCGGCGGGCGCGACGAAATCGCGGGTGAGGCGCCGCTGCTGTGCCAACATATTGGGCGCCGCAACAAACACCGTCGCCGCCAAACAAATTTGCTTTGCCCACGCTGCGAACCGTCTCATCGCTAAGTCGCCATGTTTTAAGGCGTCGGTTGCATCGTGAGCGTGCGATCAAAAAAATCACTAGCCGCGTGATAGGCCTTGAGCCACGAACGATGCAGGAGAAAATCGTGGATTTCGTCGGGAAAAATGAGCTGTTCGATGTGCACATTACGTTCGCGAAGCCGCGCGACGAGGTCCACTGTTTGCGCAAAATAAACGTTGCGATCGTCATCACCATGAATAAAAAGCACCGGCGACTTCCAGGTATCAACGGCGGTGACGGGAGAGGAGTCGTGGGCGAGCTTGGTAAGCTCGGGCGGAATATTTTTGCCGTCCCAGTTGTCGGTGGGCCAATCGTGAACGCCGTGAAGGTCGACTCCGGCGGCGAAAAGGTCGGAGTTGCGCGCGAGGCCCAGCGCGGTGAGCAGGCCGCCGTAACTGCCGCCCCATAGGCCGATGCGCGCGCGGTTCACGTCGGCACGCGACTGCAAATATTTTCCGGCAGCGACAACGTCCTGATATTCGCTGGCACCACGACCGGCACGGCCGGGAGCTTCGCGGAATGCGCGGCCGTAGCCGATGCCGCTGCGATAGTTCACGGCAAGTACTACGTAGCCGCGGCTTGCGAGGTACTGGTTCATAGCATAGGAATTTGAGTAGTAATACATGTAGTGCCAGCCCAGTAACATCTGGCGCATCGGACCGCCGTGGAAAAAGACAATGGCTGGACGTTTTTCTCCCGGACGTAAATCCTTCGGCAGGAAGAGCTGGCAGTGGATGTCGAGGCCATCCGCAGATTTGAAAATAATTTGCTCGGGCGTTACGAGCTTGCTGGCAGGAAAACGGTCAGGCCACGTTTCCGCTGCAAGCGGTTGCGCTGCAGCGCGAGAGTCTGCAATACGCCGCACAAATGGGCGCGCTGCGTGCAGAGCGTCGGAGCCCAAATAAACAAACGAATCGATGGTGGCAACTGCAGCCGGACTCCATTCAATCCCCGCGCCGCCGCTCAATTGTTGCGGAGCATCGCCGGCTGCGGACACGCTCCACAGATGGCGTCGGTCAACATCGTTGCAATTCGAATTGTATAAAATCGTTTGCGCGGCAGCTGCGAAGGACCACTGTTCGACTTCGCAGTTTCCTGGAGTCAGGAGCTTGGCAGCAGCAGCGCCATCCATGGACACGCTGTAAAGATGCTGCCAGCCGTCCTGCTCACTGGCGAACACGATACGATTATCAGCGGCCCAGCCAATCGCACCACCCCCGGTATCATTCGCCATATAGGGGAATGAGTCCTGCAATTCTTTGCCGCTGTGCCAAATTTCTTTCGCATTCCAGGTCGCCACGTCGGCCACTCGAATGGCCCACGGATGCGGACGATCCGGTTCGATGAAGTAGCCCTCAGGAGTATCGCGCGGAACGGCTGGCTGCCGCACGAAGGCAATCTGTTTTCCGTCGGGAGACCACTCGACATCTGAATCGCTGTCCACGCTGGGCGCGACGAAGCGAACTGTCTTGGTGCTCACGTCGTAGACGCCGATGAAGCTGTGATCGCCTCGTCCGGAAACAAAGACCAGTTTATTGCCGTCCGGCGACCAGCGCTGCCCAAAACTCGTACCGCTTGCGACCAGCTGGGCAGGCTTTTCCTTTCCGTCCAGCGGCGCCAGCCACAAACCGCCATCGCGCAGGTAAGCACAAATTCCTTGTTTCGAAATCCGGGCGTCATGGCCTGCGTCAATTTTTTGTGGATCACCGCCTCGCCACGAGATTTGATATACCGTCTCCTCCACTCCGGCGGGATTGCTGGTCGGATTGGGCGATCGTCCCGCGCGATTCTTCCCTCCCCCTCGGGTGTAGACAATGGTGCTGGCGTCGGCAGAAAACTGCAGCGAGGAAAGCTCTTGCCCGTCTTCTTCAAGATAAGCGGTGAGCCGGCGCCCTTTGAAGTCCGGCGCCTCGGCCACAAAAATATTGCGTTTGCCCTGCTCGTCCAGCACCCACGCAACGCGCGCAGCCGATTTTGCCGCCGTCAAATCACTGGGAAAGGGCGCGCTCATGACCTGTTCCAGCGTGAACGATTGCTGCGCCTGCGTCCCCGGCACCAAGATCAAAAGTACCGAACAAATCTTAAAGATCAATGCTGCAAGACGATTGTTGTTGCGCGGCTGAATTTGCATTGCTCTCCTTTTAATCTCCCGGCTGTTGTGCCATGGCCTTCTGCAAAGAAACTTTGGGCTCAGCAAGCGGGCCAGAAATCTGCATGAAGCGAATCGTATTCTGGGTTCGTGCACTACGGTCCGCGGCACGGCTCTCTGCCGTGAGATCGGTGTTTTCAGAAAAGCTGACGCTGCCTTTCAGCAAAAAATCGCCGGACGCGGACGTCAAACGCAGACTGTTCAAATCGAATCCGCCATCGCTCAAATGAAAAGTCCCATCACCCGCGGCCCAGCGTGAAGTCCCGGTCTTCCACTCGCCCATTGCCAGGGTTGCAGCAATGTCCCAGCCGCGTAACTCGACGTTAGCAAGGCGAATTTCGCCTTTGCCTTCCAGACTTCCGAGCAGCGCATCGTGACCAATTCCGGCGGCGCGCAACTCGAAACTTCCCGAAGCCAAGCCAGCCAAACGACTGGACAATTGCGCGAGCCACGGTGTTTGCGCGATAGCAACCCGTTCAAACGAAGCGGACATTTGATATCGCGGCTTCGCGGAAAACGCGGCTTCCACCGCGCCTTTTACTTCGCCACCAGACCATTGCGCTTGCACGTCCTGCAAAATAAGTTTTAACGCATCCAGTTTCGTTTGCGCACGAAATTGTTGCAGTCGAATTCTTTCAATGGTCAGTTCATCCACGCGCAGGCTCCCCGAAGCGCGAATGCGTTGCAGTACCACACTGGGAGGTCCGGGCGCGGGTGCTCCGCCGAAAGCGGGCGGCAGCAGACGCTGCAACCAACTGGGCCTGGCTCGCGGACCAATCCAACGATCCAAGTCTACGGCGTCCAAATGATCCGCCTGCAACTGAAAAGTCCACGGGGGGATTTCGGTTTCGCCAAAGTCGCTCGGCGGAATCCGTGGCTGCGCAAGCGATCCTGTCCAGTTGGCTCCAAAAGCGCTTATTTTCCCAAGCGTGAATTTTCGTTCGGTATTTCGCCACTCGGCGCGCAGGTCTTCGATCTCAATCGGCTGATTGAGCCCAGCAACCTGCAAGGTCGCTTGTGAAAGGTCTGCGCGTCCGCTCCATGCGGGAGACTGGTCCGAGTTCCAATTCCAGTGCAGGTCGGCTGCGGCCTTGCCTTTTAGTTCCCATCCATTTTGAATTTTTCGACCAAACGCGTTGGCAAGGGCGAAAATATCCTGCACTTGCGCCGCCTGACCCTCGATGCGAAGGCCTCCGGCTCTCGCGTCCAAATCATAAAGGAATGAAAGATTTGCGTTGGCCGTGCTGGCACTCGACGCTGCAGCGGAAACGGGCCGGATCTTTCCGGACGCAGAAACATTCATGCCCGTAGGAATGCTTACCGCAAATGGCTCAACCACCAGTTTGCGCATCTGGATTCCGCCACGCATCGCGCGTAAAGCCAGTGGCGCGGGAAAACCGGGAATGGACCAGCGACCCCCGGAACTGGAAAAAGCAGCGTCGCGTAGCGAAAGCGGCCATCCACGGAACGTCGCGGCCCCTGTGAAATATTGCTCGGCACGAATGTCTTCGGAGACGCCGGGCCGAAAGGCGCGATACCAGTCCAGCATATCGGCAGCTTGAATGCCGGCTGAATCCACGCGCAGATCCACACTGGATTCCGCGACGCTCTTTAGCGATACGATTCCACGCACATTTGAACGCGGACTCTCAATTACCAGATCGTCGGCGGTCAGTGTGCCAACGCCAGGATTCCAACGCCCGGCGGCGTGTACTCCGACGCGCGGATTATCGCTTCGCTCTGTCAAATCCCAACGATGAATTTCAGACGCGCGCGCACTCACGGAAAAAAACCAGTCACCTGGCATGGCATTCGCGCGGTCAGCAGCCGCAACGCCGCCACTCTCCGCGGTCGCTTCCGCGGCGAATGCTCCGCGCAAACCAAAATCGCGGCCGCCGATCAAACGAAACACATCTGCGAGCGAACCGTTTTTCCAGGACGCTTGCAGGTGCGCCGGTTGTAACCGCGCGGATGTTCCAGCAATATCCCCGCGCACGCTGACGGTCCCGGCGAGCTGCAGCGGGACGCCACTTCGCCACGGTTGTGCTGTCAAATCCAACTGCCAGCGTCCCGGCGCGGTTTGTTCTACGCTGCCTGCCACTTGCATGAATGCGAAGGAAATCTTGTCGTCTCCGATCTTGAAATTTGCCCGCCCATCGCTGATTTCGAGTTTTTGCAAATTGTAGGCGGGCGTGGCGCGCGCGCTGACGGTCGGCGCAAGAACTCCAGTCTGCGGCGAAACCAGCGCGGCAGGCAGCCAGCGCTCCAGATTCCACCGTCCATCGGAAGCGCGCGTCAGAATCAAGCTCGGCCGCTCAAGCTTCAGTGTGCCTAGTTCGAATCGTCCGCGTAATAATCCCAGCCAGCGCAAGCCGGCAGAAAGCCGGTCCGCGCGCAGAAAATACTCGTGACCGAATGCCGGGTCTTCGCCGACCGTGATTCCATACGCGTCGAGCTGCGGCCTCGGAAACAGGCTCGCGGAATACACACGCACATCCACAACGCGGCCGAAAGAACTCTCTAGTTGCCGAGTGAGGAAGGCGTGCACACGTACGGTTCGAACCAACAATGAAACGCCCACCTGCATGGCCAGCAACGCCAGCAGGAGCGCGATTCCCAGCTTCCACCGTTTGCGTATTCTGTTCACTTGGAGCAAAGCGATACGGCGTAGCGCCGATCGATGCCGCAAAATTTTCGCAGAGTCGGGCGCAAATTGATAGCCAACTGCTGGCGGCTAATGAACGGTGCGCAGCATGCGGCTCCAGCGGGTGCGCGCGGGCAAATGCGCCAAAGTATCAAACACGCCCCGCAATCGCTGTGCGAAAGTAGTCAGACCGTAATCCGCGGAAGTTGCGTTGACCGACCAATAGATCAAAAAGGGGCGGCCCATGATCGCGCTGCGATCCACAAAGCCCCAGTAGCGGCTATCAAGACTTTTTTCGCGATTGTCGCCCATCGCGAAATATCGATCGGGTGGAACCACAAGTTCGTCTCCCCGCACATATTTTCGAAGGTCACGGACCCATTCCGGTTCTGCGTGAGAGCTGTACAGCTGATTTCCCACAGGCGGAAATGAGTAGTTAAAGGGGTCATAGTCTGCGTCCGAATCATGCACCACGTACGGCTCGTTCAATGGCTTGCCATTGATGTACACCTGCTGGTCCACAAGCTTCACATGATCGCCCGGCAGGCCGATAACGCGTTTCACAAAATGTTGGTGATCCGCGTAGGGAAATTTGAAAACGATGATGTCGCCCCGCTTCAGTGCGCGATACGGAAGAAACTTTTCGTACCATGAGCCAGTGCCGCCAAAAACAAACTTATTCACCAGCAGATGGTCACCGACCAGCAGTGTCTTCTCCATCGATTGCGAAGGGATCTTGAAGGCTTGTACTACAAATGAGGTTCCAAACAGCGCGAGAATCACCGTGACCAGCAGCGATTCCAGATATTCGGAAATCGTGGTGGTGTCGCGACGAGAGTGGTGCGTATGCGTCTGTGCTGCCGTGGGCTGTTCCGTCATGCAGAATTAATCTCGTGTGACCGCATGTTGCAGCCGCTCCAGTGCCGCGCGTGCGGCTTTTTGCTCCGCCTCTTTTTTCGTGCTTCCTTCGCCGCTGGCCAGACTTTCACCGAGTGACCATACTTCAATGTGAAACTGTTTTTGGTGGTCGGGCCCTTCCTCTCGCGCCAGACGATACTCTGCCGGAGGAAGCCCGCGGCCCTGCAAAAATTCCTGCAGCGCGGATTTGCGATCGGAATCCGCCATGCGCTCTCCGCCGCCTTCCAAAGCGAATTCGAACAGCAAGCGGCGAAGAAAATCCCGGGCAGACTCAATACCTGAGTCCAAAAAGACTGCGCCAACGATGGCTTCCAGCGCATCCGCGATGATTGCGTTCTTTTCGCGGCCGCCGGTCTTTTCCTCTCCGCGGCCTAGCCGCAGAAACTCGCCGATTCCCAAACGCCGAGCCGCTTCCACCAGGGCTTGCGCATTCACCATGTACGCCCGGCTGCGCGACAATTGACCTTCGCTCCAGTCGGGAAATTTGCTGACCAGATACTCGCTGGCCAGAAGGTCGAGTACTGCATCACCCAAAAATTCCAGTCGTTCGTTGTCGCGTATCTGGTGCGAATTGCCGCCTGCGGTTTCCATTGCCGCTCGTAACTCTGGAATCGCGGAACTGTGTGTGAGCGCGGTAACCAGTAGACCGGGATCTCGAAAGCGGTAACCCAATCGCTCCTGTAGCTGATCGTCTTCGCTATGCGTCATGCGTGCCTGTTGCTGGGCGCGGGCAAACTTTTACTTTGGCGCACTCAGTTGAGTCGCTCCCTGCTTTTTCGCTTCTTCCGCGCCAGTCTTGCAAGTGTTCTGCAACGAGCCGGCAAGCGCGGCGCATTTGTTGAACGCCATGGCGGCTTCATCGAAGTGTGAAGCCTTCACGTTCGCCATACCGAGTAGATACAAATTCACTGGATCGGGAGCAGGATTGGGGTCAATTTTCACGGATTGTTCGAGCTCTGGTATTGCGTCGTTGAACTTTCCTCGCCGGAGGTAGACCAATCCGAGTCCGCTGTGGGCCATCGTCAACGTTTCATTTTTCGCCGCGACGAAGTTCTGATCGGGCATGCCTTCCGGTTTCGGCAGCGTGGGAGTAATTTCAATCGCGCGTTTGGCATAGGTCTCAGCTTTCGCAAGGCGCTTTTCGGGTTCCTGCGTATTTGCGTTCATCGCGCGCGGTATTGTTTGGCTCAGAACGGCCATGGTCTGCGCATCATCCGGCTTCAAAGCGACTTCTTTATCGCCAACGTCGAAGGCCTTTTCCAGGTTGTTGGTCTGGATATATTCAAAGACCAGCGCGGAATAAACGACTGGGCGATACCGGCTGTCCGGATATTTCTTCAAAAAGTCTTCGCCGGCTGCAATCTTTTTGGCGAGGTCGCTGTTCGGCATGGCCTGAAAGGCCTTGGCAGCCGCGTCTTCTTCGGCATTCACGGGCGGTTGATTGGTGGGAATCTCAAGCGAGCTTCCGCTATCCGCCGGCTTTTGATCCTTGTTGGGGTTCGGTTGTTGCCCAGATTGGTTCTGATTTTGCTGGCTTTGGCTGCTCTGCGCGAACGACGTCGCTGCGAACACAGTCAGGCATCCGGCCAGGAAGATGGCTGTCATTGCATTTTTTTTGCTGCCGCTCATGGTGCTTCTCCTTTTTAAACCATTGAACATTCTTCTGGCTGGCTTCCATTTCATCATACACATTTTGTCGTGCAGCGGGCAGGTAGCACAAATGCTTACGGGCGTTCCGGAGATTTGGTACGGGCCACGACGCTCAGCGCCTTCGTAGCCGCTTGCTTGGCTTTTTCCGGCGCGCCATGCACGGCCAGCGCCGCCTGGTACTCCGATTTCGCGCGGTCCGGTTGGCCCTCGATATCGTAAATGGTTCCCAGATGCACGTGCGACCATGCCAGCACCAGAGGATCTTCGCTCGCAGCATGGTCGCCGCTCGTCAGACGGCCAAAAACTTCTTTCGCTCGCGTGCCGTCCTGCTCCATCATCGCAACGACTCCCAACCCAAACCACGCTCGCGGCTGATCCGGATATTTCACCAGCACTTTCTGAAACGAAGCTTCCGCAGCGCGCGGATTTTTCTCCGCAATGCGCCGTTCGCCTTCGGTGAGCGCTGCAATTGTCTCGGCATCGTTAGGAATAGTGGTAGGCGCCGCGGCCCTGTGACGCGCCAGCACTTCCGCATCGATCGCCGCGCTTTTCGCGCCACCGGACGCATACTTAATGACGGCCACTCTCTTCTGTTCCGTTGTCACGTCAATCGAACGCACCAGCTCCGGGAAATACAGTTTCATGCCTGGCTCGGATTGTTCGAATTTCGTAAGCGCGGCAAACAACGGTCGCACCAGCACGTAGCCATCCGCGTCATCAATATCCATCGTTGATTCGCGCTCTCCGGGCGACATGCGTTTTAGTTTGAGTTCCACTGCGCGCACTGCGCACTCCGCGAAGTACGACGGAAAGTCGTCCTTCAGATCCGGGTCCAGGCGCGGCGCACCGGCCGCAGCCAAAAACAGCGGCAACTTTACCGCCACCACGTGCGAGTACTGTAATGGCAAAGGATCCAGCAGAAAATGCAGAAATGCGTGGCGCACCATGTCCAGCGGAATTTGCCCGGAGCCACTCACAATAAGTGAATAGTGGTCGGCGAAATTCCGCACGTTGGTGATTCTTCCCACCAGTGGCTCCACGATGATCGTAAACGATCGCTGGCTAGCCGGATCCAGAATCTCTCGCAAGTAGCCCGTGCTTACGAACGCGATTTGCGCCACCGAGTCATGTATCTGCTCGATTTCGTGGTTATAAATCGGCTGCACCTGCCGCCAAAGCTCGCCGATTTTTTGTTCCTTGTAGTAGTTCGAAAGAATTTCCTGAAACCCTTCAAGCGCGATCACCTCTGGCGGCAATTCGTCGCGCCGCAACATTGGTTCGAACTTCGGCGCGGGCCCGCTGATCAGTCCAAACCAGATGTAGCGCGAAAGCATCTGCCCGGGGTCTGCCAGTTCATGTTGCTTATAAAAATTTCGCATTACTTCGACTGCTGGCCCCTGCTGGTGCTGCATCCGGTCGCGCAGTTGCGAGCGCATCGGTGCCCAGTTTGTCGCGCGCACATCGGCTTCGTATCCCGAAGCCAGCAGCGCGCACATGGTGGTGAACATCGCTTCGCTGCCGTCAACAGTAACCGTAGTGACAGGCGCGGCCTGCAACTTCGGAACAGTTGGTTGCTGGCCGCGCGCGCCTACGGAAAACACCAGCATTAGGCCCAAGAAAACAATGACTAATATGGACAACTTTTTTTTCATGCGTTGGTCGCCAAAATTCGCCCCTGCGTGGTTTTTAAGTTTCTGCTCTGAGTTTCGTTCGCTGCCAATTCCGAGCAAATATTCAACGCGCCGGCAGCATTTCAATCTACAAGCGCCTCACAGCCCAGTCAAGAAATCGCCTTGCTCCGCGCAAACCCAACCACTTGTCTGCAACTCTTGAAACCGGGCGGCGCATCTGCTTAAAGTGATGATGCTGGGTAGCTGCTGCAGGATGGCTCGACGTATGCAAACCGTTCATTCGCGGCTCAACGCGGCGATCATTCTTATCGGTGCGCTGCTGGTTTTTCCTTTTTCGTCGCGTGCACAATCGCAAACCGACTCGCCGCCAAATCAGCTACCAGCCGACGCCCAAACCACGCACAGCAATCAAACCGTCGCGGCTGCGCCCGCGGCCGGCTCAGAGAAGCGCCTCTCCAAGAATTTTACCCTCAAGGGCGATTCCGATTGGCTCGACACTGGCATTGACGTTGCGCCCGGCGAACGCGTTGTCGCCACCGCGAAAGGAACCATGCGCTACGCCAAGGCCAAAGAAGATAACGGTCCAGACGGCCTCCCCCGCGGATTCAAAGATCTTCTCCGCATCCTTCCTTACAATTCAGCCGGACGCGGCGCGCTCATCGGCCGTGTCGGTGATGCCGACGTGGCACAACCTTTCTTGCTTGGCGCATCTCATGACGTAGCCATTCCCGTCGGCGGCCGCCTCAGCATCGCCATTAACCAATCCAAGAGCGATACCGGCGACGGGTCTTACAACGTCCGCATCGAGATCATCGCTGCCGACAAAAATTTCCCAGCAACCTTCACTGTCGCAAAACCCGTGACTGCTTTGCCCGGCGTTGACGATTCGCTCTTCGAGAAAATTCCCCGCCGCATCGCCGACAAAGCCGGCAATCCCGGCGACATGGTGAATTTTCTGATTCTCGGCTCGGAAACCGCCATGCAAAATGTTTTCACTGCCGCCGGTTGGGTAAAAGTCGATTCAGACCTACAAAACACTATTCTTCATGGTCTGGTCAGCAGTCTTTCGAAGGAGTCTTATCTCACTATGCCCATGAGTCAGCTCTATCTCTTCGGGCGTTCGCAGGATTTTGGCTGGGCGCATGCCGAGCCTATCGATGTGGTCAGGTCCCGCAATCACCTGCGTATTTGGAAAGCGGCTTTCACAGTCAACGGAGAAACGCTGTGGGTCGGCGCAGCAACTCACGACATTGGATTCGAACGCGACGAACGCAACAACGGCCTCACCCACAAAATCGATCCGGACATCGATCTGGAGCGCGACTACGTGGAAAAAACTCTCGGCGGTACCGGCCTGGTCACGCAGGTTTTCCACTTTCTTCCGCGCAATCCCATGCAGGAAGCAAACACCGCGACCGGCGGTTCCTTCCATTCGAACGGACAAGTGCTCATCCTCAAGCTCGCCGAAGCCAGCAAGGATTTTTCCGCCACATCCAACAAATAATCTTTTAATTTCGTCGTGATATGAAATCTGAATGGTTGTGAAGGCATTCCCGCAGTGCGCGCGGCAAAAGAAAGCTTTTCCCCGGCCCTGTCTCGGCATTCCGCCAGGGAAGAGCTTTGCGAAGCTATTTGTTCGTCATGGTACTAACGCGAGCCAGCGTGTCGCGGTGTCCGTGCGCATCAATCAGTGTGCCGTAGGCCGCCGATGCTGCCGGATTGTTTTTCCGCATGTCATCGACTGCCGCGTTGAACTTGTCCAGTCCTTCCGCCCCGTTTGCCACGAAAACCACGAACATCGTACCCGGGTCTTCCGAGTGAATCGTTTCTTGATCGATGTTGTAACTGTGCAGCGCTCCGTCCGCGAAAAGCTTTTCGAGGACCGCCACCATGGTGGATTTAACGACCTTCCCATCCGGATCGTTGGAGCCCGCTTTCGCCGGCCAACGCGCCACGCGAAGATAGCCGTTCGTGAATGTACCCGAATGACCGTTGTGAATCGTACTGCTCACAATGTAGTCCCAGTGTTTGGACGCCGCCAACACCGGAGCCGTTGCTCCAGGTGCATTGCGCAGCCCTTCCAGGAATTTCATGAGGTTCGCCATCGATGTCGCGGAAAACCACGAGCCATGCGTCGGCTCGCCTTCCTGATGGTTCAGCACCGCAAATGTCCCAAATGAGACCAGAGTCCCATCGGCGACGCCTTTTTTCATGGCGTCCACATCGGCTTCGTCTTCTTTCTTATAATCGGCCCACAGCGCGCGTGGCACGGTCCACTCAGAAACGTAGGTATATACCGGAGCCTTTTCGGCTGGCGCGGCCTGCGCAGCAGCCGCCCCTCCCTTTATCGTGGTTCCACCAACCGCACACGCCAACAGGACTAATCCCGCTGGCAAAATCGAATGCTTAAACATGGTCCGCTCCTTCGAACAGAAATTTTCGGCTGCTATTATCTGCACCGAATACTTGGCCTGATTACTTTGGGAAACACCTACAGAGGCAAGAAAGTGCGTTCAGCCTACGTTCGCTAGCGTACACTGTCAAGCTGCTTTTACTTGCTGCTAAATGGCCGTGACTTGCTGAAGTGTTTCGCGAGAAAGATTTGCTCCCGTGACCAGCAGTGCGACATTTGACCCTCCCTGGTCTCGCGACTTGAGGAACGCGGCAGTCGCCGCTGCCCCCGCCGCTTCAGCCACCACGTGTTCGTCAATCAACAATCGCCCGATGGCCTGCAACATTTCCTCTTCGCTGACCAGCACGACGTCATCTACAAGTTCACGAATCGCCGCAACATTCGCTTCCTCCGGCGTTCGCGTCGCCAGCCCGTCCGCTATCGTGTCGCAGGTTTCTGTCTCAATCGCTCGTCCTTCTTTCCATGACAGGAAATACGACGGAGCGCGTTCGCTCTGCACACCAATAATTTTCACTTGCGCGGAAATTCGTTTCGCGGCGTCCGCCACTCCGCGAATCAAAGCCGTATCTCCCATCGGCACGTAAATCGCGTCCACATCCGGTTGTTGTTCGAATATCTCGCACGCAATGGTGCCTGGGCCCGCCGGCAGATCGCGGTCCGTTGCGTCATTCAGAAAATATGCTCCCGACTTCTGCGCATACTCCGAAGCGGCTTGGAACGCGTCCGCCAGATCGATCATTCCTCGCTCTTCGATAGCCGCGCCCAGTCGCGCGATATTATTTCTCTTGATCGGATTGTTTTTCTCGGGAAGAAAGATACGCGCTCGCCAGCCCAGCAATTTTGCCGCGTAAGCCACCGCTCCTCCGTGGTTTCCCGTGCTGGACGCCACCACTTCACGCGTGCCCTCTGCCTGCTCCCGCAGGTTCAGAGCGTAAATTGCGCCGCGTACTTTGAACGAGCCCGTTGGCAATTCACCTTCCAGCTTTAGAAATACTTGTTGTGGGGAGCTGCTTTCCAATGTGGCGGCGCGCAGCAGCCGCGTTTTCGGGAGATAACGCGACAACAGTGTCCGTGCGTCTTCGAATCTGCGGAATTCCATCTTCAGCGCGTCTGTGAAGCTTTTCCGTCCGGGTGCCTTTCCGGATACAGCTTCTCGAATTCCGGATCCCCATGGATAAACGCCAAATCCGGGTCACGTCTCGCCCAAACCGAATCCTTGAAGCCCGCCTGCCATGCTTTCGTCAGTGCTTCCAACGCTTCCGGTTTCCTCTTCAGCAAACAATAGTTGCAGGCCGCATTGTACAGAATCGATGCTTCGTTGGCTCGCAGCGTCATCGCCAGATTGGTTTCCCGCATCGCATCTTCCACTCGGTTTAATTCCGCATAATCGCCTGCGAGCAAAATTCGCGCCCGGGCATCCTCAGGAACCTGTTTCAAATGGTTTTCCAGCGCAGCCATCCGTCTTTGCTGTATGTTGCGCCGAACCTCTTCTTTCCCAAGCGCACCCAGCGAGTTCATGATCGGCACATACACGTTGTAGTCTTCGCCGCTTGCCTCCAGCGCTGTTTCCACCACTTCCGCCACTTCCTGATAACGGCCCGCCGAAAACAACGCGCGGCACAACAGATAGTACGCACCCTCGCAATCTTTTCTGCGCTCGATGGCCTTCTGCACCATCCGCACCGCTTCATCGTGCAATTCCGTCGCGTACAATACCCAGGCCTGACTGACTTGCACTTCCGGCAAATCCCATCGCAAGTTCACGGCGTGCCCGGAAGCGTTCCTCGCGCGCTCCACCCAGATTTCGTCGCGGCTGTAGTTGCAATAGAACATCGCGCAGGCGTTCGCACAAGCCGCGTACGCCAGCGCAAAACTCGGATCCAGCGTCACCGCGTTTTCAAACATTTGCAGCGCGAACTCCAAATCCTGCCGGGTTTGTCTCCTCGCGTAGCGCTTTCCCCGCAAATAAAGATCGTAGGCCTGTAGATTCTCCGTCGGCTTGATCGCTAGCGCTTCCAATTCCTGCGGAGACAGCGTTACCCGTAGTGCTTCCGCAATTTTGCGCGCGATTTCGTCCTGTACCTCAAAGACATCTTTCATTTCGCGGTCATAGCGTTCCGACCACAACGGGAAGTCGGTCTGCGTGTCCACCAACTGGGTGTTGATTCGCAGCCGGTTTCCCGACCGTCTCAGGCTTCCTGTCAGCACATATGCCGCTTTCAACTGCTGCCCAATCTGCACCGGCGTAACTGATTTGTCGCGAAACGCCAACACCGTGGGCCGCGAAAAGGTATTCAGCCCGCGAATCTTGGAAAGCTCGGTGATGATGTCCTCGGTAATTCCGTCCCGCAAATATTCGTCTTCCTTCACGCCGCTCAAATTCTCGAAGTACAAAACCGCCAGTGATTTTGTTCCGCTCTTGGACGTTCCCGCCTTCGAATCCGTCGACGTCGCGGCTGCTACCGCTTTCTTGCCGGACTCCAGGTCTCTTTTCAGCCGGATCAAATCAGTTTTCAGTTCCGTCGCCGATTGGCAGCGCAGATTACGGTCCTTTTCCAAAGTTTTTTCGATCAAGCGTCCGAATTCGCGCGGCAATCCGGAATTCACCACGTCCACGGGCAATGGCTCCCGATTCAAGATCGCATCAAAGATCACTGCCGACGTGTCGCCCTTAAATGGCAAGTTTCCCGTTGCCATCTGGTACAGCACCGTGCCCAGAGAAAATAAATCCGTCCGCGCATCCACCAGTCCGCCACGCGCCTGCTCCGGTGACATGTACATAATCGTGCCGATCGCGGACCCTGGCGAAGTCAGCGCATTGGTTTCCGCGCTGGTGTCGTCCGACGCGAACGATGTGCTGTCCGCCACGTTGCTCAGCTTTTCGACTTTCGCCAAGCCGAAGTCCAGAATCTTCACTTGCCCGCGCTCAGTAAGAAAAATATTTGCCGGCTTGATGTCGCGATGAACGATTCCTTTGGCGTGCGCCGATTCCAATGCGTCTGCGATTTGGATCGCCAGCGGCAGCAATTTTTCCAAATCGAAGCTTTGCGCGCCCATGCGCTGCGAAAGCGTCTGGCCCTCCAGCAGCTCCATCACGATAAAATGTTGCCGCTCGTGCTGCTCAATTGCATGAATGGTGCAAATGTTGGGATGATTAAGCGCCGACGCGGCACGCGCTTCCCGCTGAAAGCGCTCCAGCAACTGGGTGTCGCTGGCCATCTCCGCCGGCAAAAACTTCACCGCGACTCTGCGCCCCAGCCGCGAATCTTCCGCCTCATACACCACACCCATGCCGCCGCTTCCAATCTTGCGCAGCACTTTGTATTGAGAGAATGTCTGGCCTACCGGGGAATTCGTGTCACTCATCGCCCGCAAATACTATCCGCCCTTTTCCAGCAGGTCAATCCCGGCCGGGTTGCGCTCTTCAACCTCACACCTCCCTCTTCAGCTGCTAATCGCCATGCTTGCCCTACATCGCTGCATTGACTCTCACCGTGGCAATAGTGTATATACACAAATGTGTTCTCTGGGCATGTAGGCAAAGCGACCGGGAACCTGAAGAAGCATGCGGCAGCTTTCGAAGGAGCTGCGACCGCCTTCGGCGACCCAGAGGCACTGGACTGGGATGACTTGGGGCATTCGGACTCGCAGGGACGTTCGGTGCGGTTGGGCTTCTCGGTGGCGGGACGCGTTCTCTTTGTGGTTTATATTATTCGGAGCCTCAAACATGGCAAAGAAACAATTCGCATCATCAGCGCCAGGCCAGCGACGCGTAAAGAGCGCAAGGCATACGCCGGATAACAAGTTGAATCTTTCCGATATTCCGGAAGCTACTGACGAACAACTTCGTCGCGCGCGCCGTGTCGGTCGACCCGCAACTGGCAGCGCCAAACAGTTGATTGCGATCCGTATCGCTCCTCGGCTTCTTGCGCAGCTTCGTCGGTTGGCTGCCAGGCGTTCAAAGCCGTACCAGACCCTTATCCACGAGCTCTTGGAACGTGCCGCCGCCGAAGAGGTAGCGTGAGAGCCGTGCGTCTGTCCTCGGACATATTGGGGTCTTCGTTCCTTGAGTCTTCTCGCCCGACCTGCTTGGTCAATGGAGTACTGGTATTCGACCTACCACAAAAAATTTGTTGGCGATTTGGACGCCGACCAGGATTGATAGCCTATTTTCTGGATGTCGACGTACACAACGCTTGCTAGCTCGCCACTGCCGCAACGGTCGAACTTTTCCGCGAGTCCTTCCACAACTCGATGTACGGCTTTAACTCGTCCATCATTCTGGCAAATTGCGGCATGTCGAGCGACTGCGCGCCGTCGCTGATCGCTCTTTCTGGAGCGGGGTGTACTTCGACCATCAGCGCATCGGCTCCGATGGCCACTCCTGCGCGCGCAAGTGCTGGCACCAGGCTGCGCTTCCCTGTCGCATGACTGGGATCGAGAATCACCGGCAGATGCGTCAATTCATTCAATGCCGGGATTGCCGTGATGTCGCAAGTATTTCGCGTGATTGTTTCGAACGTACGGATTCCCCGTTCACAAAGCATCACGTCCGGATTCCCGTGCGCCACGATATATTCCGCGCTCATTAACAATTCTTTTACGGTGCTGCTCAGCCCGCGCTTCAACAGAATCGGCCGTCCGCATTTCCCTAGCGCTTTCAACAACACGAAATTCTGCATATTGCGTGCGCCGATTTGCAGCACGTCCGCATAGTTCGCCACCAGATCCACGTCGCGATCGCTCATCACCTCGGTCACGATTCCCAAACCCGTCGCCTTTTTCGCTTTCTGCAGCAGCTTCAGCCCTTCCTCCTCCATCCCCTGAAAATCGTAGGGCGAAGTTCGCGGCTTGAACGCGCCGCCGCGCAATAGCTTCGCGCCCGCCTTGGCAACGCCTTCGGCCGACCGCAGAATCTGCTCTTCCGATTCCACCGAACAAGGACCAGCAATCACTACAAACTCGTCGCCGCCGATTAGCGTTCCGTTCACGCGGATCAGTGTTTTTTCCTTACGGAATTCCTTGCTCACAAATTTGTATGGTGCGGAAATTCGCATCACGTTTTCGACTTGCGGCATCGCTTCGATCGATTCCAGGCAAGCAGTCACATCGCCAACTCCGACCACGCCGATCACCACGCGCTCTTCGCCCTCGATCGAATGCACTTTGTATCCGAAGTGATTCACCTGCTTGGTCACCGCATCAATCTCCTCACGTGTTGCGTGCCTCTTCATCGAAATGATCATCGCCATTCCCTTTCGCGAGCCGCAGCCCAATAAGAATTTCTGCAAAATCGCTTCATCGCAAATCTTCCTGGCCGTTGTAGCGGCTACCTTTCAGGTGCCATCGTTCCGTAGCCAAAATCCCGCCAGGAAAAGTCCCCCGAAAATAAAAAAACCCACTCTGTGCGAGTGGGCCGAATCCTCTTGACTCCAATTACGCTTACAGAGACGCCCCTCGCCACACGTATGAGTGGTCCGTAGATCGATACCAAAACCAATAAGGCGTCTGAATCATGCAGGCAGTTTACGCACAACTAAGTCCAAAATCAACCGCTTGTTGAGCGCACGGGTCGCTGCCGGATTTTACTGATAGAGGAGAACGGTGAGGCGGAAACGCGCGAACGGAGAACCTGCCGGAAGCTCGCACGCGCCGACGGAGGCGTGGCGAAATTTTCCGCTGGTCACCAAGCGCCCCAGGTCAGCCGGCAGGCGATTCAGGTCGGAGGTTTCGAACCGCGCGATGGCCACCTGCTGCGCACCAAATGCCAAGCGGTTCTGGTCACAATTCTTGCGCGCATCGTCCACTCCCGGCACGATGGAAAGTCCGTTGGCTTGGAGCAGCCGCGCGATCTGTTGTTCCTGCTCTTCGCGGGTCATGGGCGCGACGACAGCAGCGAAATCCTGCGTAGCGTAATACTCCTCCCCGCGGCGCTCGATGGCGATGCCGATGGAGTCTACTTGCGGATCGAGAATATTGGCGCGGTGCGGCGCGGAACTCATCCACGCGATGTGCAGTGTGGAGACGTCGGGGGCTTGGGCGACATTTTCCGCGACCAGGCTGAAGCTGGCACCAGCCATGCGCAGACGCGTTTGCAGGTCGGCTTCGCCGTCGAAGCGATGCGAGAGCGCGTCGTGCGTTGCCAACAAAGTGGTGTGAAGACGAGCCGCGTTGGCCAGAGCGTTGTCCCACTGCAGTTGACGCAAACCAAGTGAGGAGCGTTCGCGGTTGACGGCGTCGTACAGCATCTGTTCGGCAGAGTTGGAGGGACGCGCGCCAGCGGGAGAAGCAGGCGCTGCAAAAGAAGTAGCCACAAAGCACAGCACCAGGAGCGCGGCGAGCGCGAAACTCACGAGGAGTCGAAGAACGCGATGGCGTAACGTGCCGTTCACGTTCTTTATTTAAGCGGAGCGGCTCGCTGGTGAAAATGGAACGCGGGAGCAGGTACTGAAAAACTATCGTACTGGCTGGTAGGACAGGCGAAAGAAATGCGCGTGCGATTATTCTTTACATACTAATTATGAGTCAGGTACCGCTGGCACAACACAGGCGCGTTAGCCGCGCACGCGAACGGCGCTGAAGCTAAGAATTACGTGCCCGCCGGAGGTGGGGCGGCCAAAGCTCGTCATGGGGTGGAAGCGGGAGAAGAGCAGCATCTGGTCAAGCTGGTGCTCCATCTCGTGGGTCTTGGGGCCGGAAAGAATCTGGTAGCCAATCATCTGGCCGTGGGCATCCACGGTAACGTCAAGAAGCAGGCCATGAGGGAGCGCGAGTTCGGTATCGTGATTTTCGGGTGCCCAGTCTCCGGGTGAATCGGAAAGCGTGATGAGTTCCGCGGGCTGCATGATATTGAGCGGAACGTCATTCGGAATAGCCTGCACAGTGATGCCTGGCGCGATCAGCTGCAGGACCACGGCAAAAACGAGAATGGCGGAGACGAAGCCACCGGTGGCAGGCAGTGTGACCGGACGAAGAACATTGTCCAGCAAGATTTCGGCGCGATCGCGGAATCGTTGCCACTGGCTGCGCCAATCCTGCGTGTGCTGAGCCTGGGCTGCGGCTACTTTAATGCGAACCGCGAGATCGGAAGGCGGAAGCGCGCGCGGCGAACGGGAAAGCAAGACGGCGAGTTTGCGATAGCGTTGCAGTTCTTCGCGGCAATAGGCGCAGGAATCCAGATGCTGGCGCATTTCACAGCGTTCGCTGGTGCGCGCCGCGCTCTCGACAACATCGTCGAGGTAACCCGCCAGTTTGGAGCGAACCGTAGTGCACTTCATGAGAGATCCTCGACGGGTTGCGCTGCGATTGATTGCGCCGAGTAATGCGCGTGATGCTCACCGAGAAGCGGATCCAGCAAATCTTTCAGCGCGCGGCGGCCGCGCAGGATGCGGGATTTCACTGTGCCTACGCTACATTCCAAGACTTCGGCAACTTCTTCGTAGCTCAAACCTTCCAGATCGCGAAGGATGACGGCGCTGCGAAATACATCGGGAATTTCATTGAGCGCGCTTTGCACCACGGACTGAATTTCGCGTGACGCGAGTTGGTCGAATGGAGTGGCGTGCATATCTTCAATTTCCAGCTTGCACTGGCCTTCTTGCGGTTCCGCGTCAATCGAAATATTTTTCTGCAGATGACGCTTGAACCAGCGGCGGTGATTCAGGGCTTCACGAATAGCGATGCGGTACAGCCAGGTCTTCAGCGAACTGCCCTGGCGAAAACTGCGAATGCCTTTGAAGGCCTTAAGAAAAACTTCCTGCGTGCCGTCAGCGGCATCGGAGGGATCGGCCAACATGCTCAAGATCAAGTTAAAGACCGGGGCATGATAGTGAGTGACGAGTACATCGAAGGCGGCTTCCGAGCCGGCCTGCAGCTCAGAGACGAGTTCGGATTCGTCCCGGCCCCACGAAAGAGCGCTGGCCCAATCAGACACGCGGTGCCTTTCTGGCGCAAACCCGTGCGATCAGCGAAGAGCGATCGGCGAACAGTTGGTTTGGAGCCTTTGGTCCGCTCATTTGGTTAGACACCACGGAGCGCGGACATGTTCCGCAGTTTGAACGCTTGCTGGTATAAATCTTGCGCTTGTGTGAGTTGGAACGCAATGGGACGGCGTTGGAGTCGTTGGAGTGAATAGTGAACAGCGAGTAGTGAGCAGTAGGGAGTGGGTCTGCGAGCGGTATATGCGCCACGTGAGTCACCCCACCCGTGTTTTCGCGGAAGTACGAGGAATAGAGGACTTACGCCGTGGCAAATTCGTAAGCATTGATTCTACTGGACTTAGACAGGGTCCGTTCTCTGGTGAGAACGGGGGGCGTGCCCCCGGGTACTTTGCGTAAGGGTTGCAAATACAGATCTGTTTCCCCACCCGCCCGTTGACTGACGCGAGGGACGGACGCAGACTGAGCGCCATGAGAACCCTCGAGCTGAGTGTCTTGGTTATGGCGGTGGCGGCGATTGCGCCGGTGAGTTGGGCGCAAGTGCCGGTGTTCGAAATCAATCGAGCCGAGAGCTCGATCAAGTTCAACGTGAAAGCTTCGATTGAGATCGCCGGGACTTTTGAGAAGTGGAGTGCGAGCGTAAAGTTCAGGTCGCCCGAACTAACGTCGGCGGTTCTGGATATCCGGATCCAAGCGGCGAGTGTGCATACCGGAAGCGACGTGAAGGATGGAAAGCTAAAAGGGAAAGATTTCTTCGATGCGCAGCAGAGTCCGTTGATTCGCTTTCATTCGACGAAAGTGGTGCAGACGGGCCCCGAGACGGTGGAGTTCGAGGGCAATTTCACAATGCGCGGAGTGACGAGGCGGGAAAAGCTGACGTTTACTATCGAGGGCAAAGGGACTCGCACGCCGACGGTCGCGGGATCGATGGCCTTCGACCGCAAGCAATACGGGATGAACAGTGGAATTCCGTTCATCAAGGTCGCTGATCGCGTCGAGGTGACGATTGACCTAAAGGGGAAAAGGGTGAGCGGGCCAGCGGTAGTTTATAAGCAATAGAAATAGGCGGGGAGCAAAGAAGAATTGCCACAGAGAGACAGAGTCGCGGGGGGCCGCGCCGAGACAAGTGAGAAAAAGAAAGAGCATCGGTGTAAAGCCCGGCTACACGGGCAGAACAGCGGCCGCAAGGAGTCGGGGGCAAATATATTGCGCGCCGGCTGCAAAATCTGGAGAAGAATCGCGGAAGATGAGGCGTTATGATCGGTTCCTTCGTGGTGGATTGTAAGGAGGGGATTGTGATTGCACGAGTGTGGCGGGGATGGACGAAGTTGGAAGATGCCGATGGGTATGAGGGGCATTTGAAGCCGGAGCTGTTGCCGGGGTTGAGCAAGGTAGCGGGATTTCGGGGGAGTTATTTGTTGCGGAGGGTGGTGGGCGAGGAAGTGGAGTTTATTACGGTTATCTTGTGGGATTCGATTGAGGCGGTGCGGGCGGTGGCGGGAGAGGATTACGAGCGGGCGGTGATCCCGGAGGAGCGGAAAAGATATTTGAAGCGGTTTGAGGAGCGGGCGGCGCATTTTGAGGTGGTGGCGGAGCGGTAGAGAAGGATTGCCACCCCGAACCGGGCCTTGGGTAAACGACGACACAGAGGCACGGAGAGAACGACGGGACCGGTGAATCGGCGGTCCAGATGTCGAAGCAGAATGAGGCCCGTTGAGCCGGGCTTCCCGGTAAAACTACCCGGGACGCAAAATACGCGAAAACTCGGCAAGCCACTACGCTGGCGAAGAGAAACATCGACAGTGAAGAAAAGAACCGACCTCCCGCGGAGCGCGGGATAAATTCCGGTCGGCCACTACGAAACTACAGAAGTGTGAGGACGCCTGCGAATCGCTGGCTTGGTACGCTGGCGAACTCCTGATAGTCCCGTTTAATTGGTACCTGAGGCCTATTCCGGTCAGCTAGATATGACCGTTATCCTCGACTTCATCAGGCCAGAGGACCCGCACTAAAGCGGTAAGAAAAAATCGTTTTGTAAAGTGAGAGGAACTTGAGACTTCGCAGCAAGTTCATGATGTCTTTCGCCCTGCTGACCGCGGGGCTGACCTGCGCCACACTGCTGATTGTCCGGCGCACGGCGGAGTCGCGGGTGCGGCTGGAAGTAAAGCAGCAAGCGCTGAATGCCATCCTCACGTTTCGGGCTCTCGAACACCAACACCAGGTGGCGCTCAGCCACAAAGCCGATTTACTGGCTTCGCTGGCGCTGATGAGAAATGGAGAAGCCACCGCTCTGCAGGAAGTAGCGGAAGATCCCTGGCAATCGGAAGAATGCGACCTACTGGGGCTGGCGGATCCAAAGGGCAAAATCGTCGCGGTGCACACCACGGCGGGAGGATTCTCGATTCCTGCGGCCCAGGTTTCGATGGATTTGTCATTGAAGGACGGCAGCTATTATGGCTGGTGGTACAGCGGCACGCGGCTGTATCAGGTGGTGCTGCAACCGTTCTACGATGGCCCGGAAAAAAAGAGCAACCTGGTGGGCACGGTAATCGTTGGCCATGGAGTCGATCCTTCGGCAAACGAGCTTCGACCTGTCACATCGAGTCAAATGGCATTTCAGTATGGCGGCGACGTTGTAGCCAGCACTCTGGCTCCGTTGAAAGCCGAAGAGTTGGCGCGGCAGCTCAGGGCCGTATCGTTCGGAGAGCAAATCAATGTTGACGGTGAGCGGTTTTATGCGCGGTCATTCGAGTTGGCTGGCGGCCCGAAACCTGTCCGTTTAGTCGTCTTGAGGTCATACGATGAGGCACTGGCGTATCTGGCAAAAGAGAACCGCATGCTGGCCGGGTTGGGGCTGTTGGCAGTGTTGGCGGGCGGAGCGCTGGTGTTCTTCATCTGCGACCGATTTACGCGTCCTTTGTCGTCGCTGGTGGAAGGAGTGCGCGCGCTGGAAAACGGTGATTATGAATATCCGCTGAATTCACGCGGTACCGATGAGGTGGCCCACGTAACGCAGGCGTTTGGCCGCATGCGCGGCACCTTGAAAGAAAATGAGTCGCAGCAAAAACAACTGCAGGATCAGCTGCGCACCGCACAAAAAATGGAAGCGATCGGCCGACTGGCCGGCGGCGTCGCTCACGATTTCAATAACCTGCTGACGGTCATCAAAGGCCATGGCGATCTGATGCTCGACCGCTTGGAACCCAACACCTCTCTTTACGGAAGTGCGCGGCAGATCGAGAAAGCCAGCGACCGCGCGGCGGCTCTGACCCGTCAGCTTCTGGCTTTCAGCCGGATGCAGGTGCTGCAACCCAAAATTCTCAACTTGAATTCGCTGGTCTCGGAAATGTTCAGCATTCTGAAGCGGCTGGTGCGAGAGGATATTGCGTTCACGTTTCGTTCGGGTGAATCGCTGGCGCGAGTCAAGGCCGATCCTGGGCAGATCGAACAGGTAATCATGAATTTAACGGTGAACGCCGCGGACGCCATGCCCGCAGGAGGCAGCCTGACAATCGAGACGCATAATTTTTCTGCCGATGGAGCGTTTTGCGCGAACCGGTCGCCGCTCGCTCCGGGGGAATATGTACAGCTAATCGTTGAAGATACCGGGCACGGCATGGACGCCGCGACCCAGGCGCGCATCTTCGAGCCTTTCTTCACGACAAAAGAACTTGGAAAAGGAACCGGCTTGGGACTGGCCACCGTTTACGGTGTTGTGAAACAAAGCGGCGGTTGCATCTGGGTGGATTCCGCTCCCGGAAAAGGCACGCGGTTCGAAGTGTATTTGCCCGCCGTGCAAGATTCCGAGGATCACGGGCCGCTTGCGACAGACCTCTCTACACCCACGCGTAATTCCGGAGTGGTGCTGCTGGTGGAAGACGAGGAGCAGGTCAGGGACTTGGCAGCAGACTTTATAAAGTCCGCGGGGTTTACGGTCCTGACTGCGCGTGACGGTCAGGATGCTCTGCAAGTCGCTGAGCGATTCGGTGAACCGATTCGCGTTTTGGTAACGGACATCGTGATGCCGAACTTGCGTGGCCCGGAGCTCGCTAAACGCTTGAAGCTTCGCCACAATGATCTGCGAGTTGTTTACATGTCTGGGTACCTGGAATTCAACACTGGCGGCAGCGATTTCCTGGAAGGCATGTTCTTTCTGCAGAAACCGTTTTCGCGCAACAGCCTGGTTGCTAAAATAAATGAAGCTCTGGAAAACGAACCGGAGCTGGCAGAACAATCTCTGGTGCACGCAAATAACTGAGGAGAGGATTTTGGGAACTCCACCACGGAACATTCGTAAGAGTAACGAAGAGCGCCGGAAGAATGGTCGGTTTGCATTCGTTGCGAACGCCGAGGTCAGTGAGACGGCTGAGGGGACCCGGATAAAAGTTCGCGTGACTGAGATCAGCATCTATGGATGCTATCTGGACATGCTGAATCCGTTTCCGGTAGGCACCGAGGTATTCGTGAAAATTTTTACAGCAGCGGATATTTTTGAGGCGCCCGCGATTGTCGTATATTCCCATCCGAATCTTGGAGTGGGGCTGGCGTTTCGGGACGCCGGTCCACATTCCTTACCTACGTTGCAGAAGTGGCTTGCGGAAGCCGCGGCAACGCAGCCGTGAGCGCGCGGGAGAGAAGCGGCGCCGCAGATCAGAATTGAAAGTTATTGAAAGTCACAAACCGAAAACGTAGAGGACCTGGTTCGAACTGATGGCGATGCGCTGGTGTCCGTCGACGTTGAAGGAGATGGGATTGGCGCCGATGGGGCCGCCGGATTGAAAATCCCACAGCGGTTTTCCGGTTCGCGCATCGAGCGCGTAGAAATTGCCTTCATCGGAACCGGAAAAGACCAGACCGCCCGCCGTGGCAAGCACTCCGGCCCAGGGAGGCGAATGCAGCTTGAATTCCCAGCGCAACTCTCCAGTGGTTGGGTCGAGAGCGCGAATTTCACCCGATGCGTCGTCGGCTGGTAATTCATCTTCACCGCCACCCGCATAGAACGTACCTTCTTTATATTCGGCGCGCCGTTTGAAATACACTGAACCAATTTCACGAACCGCTACATAGAAAAGACTGGTCTGAGGGCTGTAGGAGGGACTGAACCAGACTGTTGCGCCGTTCGCGTTGGGCCAGACCAGCGCGCCTTTTTCGGTCGGTTCAGTGTCTGGCAGCACAATCGGATGACCTTTGGAATCGAGGCCGCGCGCCCAAGTCTGCTTGGCGTAGGGGCGCCCAGCGATGAATTCACCGGAGACGCGATCGAGCACGTAATAAAAAGCGTTGCGGTTCGCGTTGACGATGAGCTTACGCTCACGACCATTTATTTTCGCGTCGAAAAGAATTGGCACGTGCGCCGCATCCCAATCGTGTGTTTCGTGCGGAGTGAATTGGAAATACCAGCGAAGCTTACCGGTATTGGCATCAAGCGCGAGCAGCGAACAAGTATATCGATTGTCGCCGGGCCGGACGTCGCCATTCCAATCGGGGCCGGGATTGCCGACACCCCAGTAAATCAGCTTGAGGTCAGGATCATACGCCCCGGTGACCCAAGTCGAACCGCCGCCGGTCTTCCAACTGTCACCTGTCCAAGTTTCGTGGCCGGGTTCGCCCGGACCGGGAATGGTCCAAAAGCGCCAGGCTTGTTTGCCGGATTTGGCGTCATATGCATCGACGAAGCCACGGATGCCTGCTTCTCCGCCGCTGACGCCGACGACCACTTTCCCGTCGATGGCTAATGGGGCGACGGTCATGCTGTAACCGGCTTTGTAGTCTTCGACTTTAGAGATCCAAAGCTGCGCGCCACTTTTTAGATCGAGCGCGACCAGGTAGCAATCGAGCGTGGTGACGAAGAGTTTGTCATCGAGCACCGCCGGGCCGCGATTGACGCGGCCAAAACCGACGCTGTGGTAATCGGAAGGAATGGGACGCTTCCAAGTCCACAGTGTGCGGCCGGTGCGGGCGTCGATGGCCGCCGCGGAGTTCGGACCGGTAACGTACATGATGTTGTCAACGACGATGGGTGAGACTTCGTTGGTGGGCGTGGGAAATTGCAAAGCCCATTGCACCTTCAGTTTAGCAACATTCGAGACATTGATTTCGTTGAGCGGCGAAAAACGCTGACCTTGATAATTGCGCGAATACGTGAGCCAGTTGCCGGGCTCCCTGTCGGCGTTTGTGATGCGTTCGAACGGGACCTGGGAAGCGCTACCCGAGCATAGTGTGGCGCAAAGCGCTGCGAAAAGCGCAGCCAGTGAAAAAACCTTCATTGCGATCCCCGTGCTGAGAAAAGATATACGATCAAATCATCGAGCTCGGCGGCGCTAAGAATTGTCTTGTAAGAAGGCATGGGAGTTTGTCCGCGAAGTTTCTGCAAATCTTTCAAGTCTTTTTTTCGCAAGCTGTGGAAGCTGCCGGTGGCATCCTTGATTTGAATTGTGAATGTATCTTCGTTCGCGCGGATGCCTTCAACGGTTCGTCCGGAAGCGGTGATTGCGCGAACAAACAGAAAACCTTCGGGGAGGTGTTCGGCCGGCGCGAGGATGGCGTTGCGTACATAGGTGGGACTGCGACGAACGCCGACATCGGTGAGTTCGGGGCCGTAAGCAAAACCGGCAGCCGCGAACAAGTGACAGCGCGCACAAGCGTTTTTGGAAAAGACAACCGCACCGCGAGTGGGATCCCCTGGCAGAGGCTCGTTAGGTATTTTGCCGAACGAACGGACATAGGCAGCAATGTCGGCAACTTCTTCTTCAGAGAAAAACCAGCCTTCCGGCATTTCAGGAGGAATTCCGTCTGAAATAATGGCCATGAGTGCGGTGTCATCGGGGGCGCGAAAAAGTTGAGCGCGGTTCAAATTGGGGCCGCGGCCGCCTCTACCGTCGAGACCGTGGCAGAGCGAGCAGTGGCGTTCGAACATGCGTTTGCCGGCAGCGACATCGGGAGTGGCCGCGTCCGGCTTAGAGGAAGATTTTTCCGTCTGCGCTGAGGAGAGCGAATAAGGAATCGCGAAAACGCACAAGGAAAAGAGCAGCAAGGTTTGCGTTCGAATCATTCTTGGTCGCATGGAGGGCCAGAGGCAGCGCATCTTACACTGAAAAACCGAGAGCGAGCGTAGCTGTTAGGGTACGCAGTGTCAAACTAGGGTGAGCAACGGATCGTCGGGAGCGAAAACGATTCGCCCTTGCGGTCAGGTTCGAACGGAAGGGCGAATGATGCGGACTAAATTAACGGACTAGCGGGCGTTGGCTGGTCTGGCTTTGTTGGCGGCTGCGGCGGCGGATGGAGAAGTGGCGCCGTTGGCGGCGGGCTTGTTTTCGGGTTGGGCTGACCCGCTCGCTGAATGAGTGGCGCCATTGGAGCCGTTAGGGCCGGGGATTTCCATTTTTTTGCGGAGCGCGGATTCCAGCTTGGCGCAGATGTCTTTGTGTTCCTTAAGGAAGACCCGGGCGTTTTCGCGGCCCTGGCCCATGCGTTCGCCACCGTAGCTGATCCAGGTGCCGGACTTTTCCAGGACGCCTTTGTCGACGCCGAGGTCGATCAAGTCGCCTTCGCGCGAGATGCCTTCGCCGTAAAGAATATCGAATTCGGCTTCGCGGAATGGCGCAGCGACTTTGTTCTTTACGATTTTGGCGCGGGTGCGGGAACCTACTACGCGGTCGCCATCCTTGATGGCTTGGATGCGGCGAATATCAACGCGCATGGAAGCATAAAACTTCAGAGCGCGGCCGCCGGTGGTGGTTTCCGGATTGCCAAACATCACGCCGATTTTTTCCCGGATCTGGTTGATGAAGATGAGGCAGGTCTTGGACTTGGAAACGATTGCGGTGAGTTTGCGCAGGGCTTGCGACATCAAGCGCGCTTGCAATCCCATCGAGGGATCGCCCATGTCGCCTTCGAGTTCGGCTTTCGGTACGAGGGCGGCAACGGAGTCGATGACGATGATGTCGACGGCGTTGGAGCGGATTAATTCCTGCGCGATTTCGAGAGCTTGTTCGCCGTGATCGGGCTGCGACACCAGAAGATTGTCCACGTCAACGCCGAGCTTGCGGGCATAGCTGGGATCGAGCGCGTGTTCCGCGTCGATGAAAGCGGCCTGGCCACCGAGCTTTTGTGCTTCGGCGATGATTTGCAGCGTGAGCGTGGTCTTGCCGCCAGATTCCGGGCCATAGATTTCGATCACGCGGCCGCGTGGGAAACCGCCAACTCCGAGAGCGGCATCAATCGAGAGGCAGCCGCTGGGGATGACGTTGACCGGCACCAGAACATCCTTGCTGCCGAGCCGCATGATGGAGCCCTTGCCGTAAGACTTTTCGATAACCGAAATTGCGGTTTCGAGGTTCTTCATTTTTTCGTCGGACATTGCGCACCTCAATAGAGGAAATTAGGAAATTTTTGTTACGTGCCTTGAGAAGCGATCACTGCGCTGGGAAAGCGCCGGGGTCGCGTTGAGACCTTTTAAGCCATTCACGTGCGACTGCAAAGCGGTCGACTCTTCCGTAACGAATGGTGTATATTACCATTTGATTTATACTTTCGCTACAGCTTTCTGCTTCTACTCACCTTGCGCCAAGCTCCTTCGGTTGAGATCCTTCGCGTTCCGGCGGAACCGGAACACTCAGGAATGACAGCCTTCAGGCGCTGGCTGGGCGGCAGCGGGATAAACCCGCTGCTACATAAACCGCTTAACGTTCGCAACCGTGAGCTGCGATGTGTTCCTTCAGGCGGGCGATGGCCATGGCCACTTGGTCCGCCAAGCGTCGTTCCTCTTGCCGCGTGAGTTGCCGCCGGCGGAGCAAGCTGCGCATGCGATCACGGGCTTGGAGGTACTCGTCTTCGAGCCTAGCATGCTCTGGACAACAGATAGCATAGGTCGAGAGGGAGCACATGAAGCACCTGTTGAAAACGTCGAGGAGCAATGTAGCATGAAGGCGAACAAAAGGCAAATATTATTTTCGTTTTAGTTTCGCCTTAAGCTCGCCTACGCGGCAACACGGTTACGCCGGGAGCAATCGAAGCGGCTCCGCCCGAGCGAGTTTGCGCTGCCGATCGTCAAACGAGAAAACACCTCTGGGTTAAGAACCAGCGCGGCAGCTACGTGAATCACGTCCAATGCCCTGGGGCCGAGCTTGGCGGTGTGCCGGCTGTTGCTTTGCTCATAATTTGATGCATTTTGGCATCACATTCGGCATCACATTCTGCAGCTGGTTTTGCGACGAGTGACGAGTGACGAGTTATGAATACACGTAGAAGCCGCGGGAGGATTTGCGGCCTAGCCAGCCTGCAGCTACGTATTTTTTTAAGAGCGGGCAGGCGCGGTATTTGGGGTCGCCGAGGCCTTGTTGCAGGACGTGGAGGATGTCTACGCAGACGTCGAGGCCAATGAAATCGGCTAGTTCTAGCGGGCCCATGGGGTGGTTCATCCCGAGCTTCATGATGGCGTCGACGGCTTCGGCAGTGGCCACGCCTTCCATCACGCAATAGGCGGCTTCGTTGATGAGTGGCATGAGAACGCGGTTGGAGACGAACCCGGGAGCGTCGTTGACCGCGACCGGAGTTTTGCCGAGTTTCTTGGTGAGCTCCATGGTGAGATTGAAAGCGGCGTCGGACGTTTGCAGCGCGCGGATGACTTCGACGAGCGCCATGACGGGAACGGGATTCATGAAGTGCATGCCGACGAAGCGGTCGGGGCGCGAGGTGAGCGCGGCGAGAGTGGTCATTGAAATGGACGAAGTGTTGCTGGCGAGGATGACTTCGGGCCGGAGGATTTTGTCCGCGTCGGTGAGCACGGCGCGTTTGATTTCGAGTTTTTCGGGGACGGCTTCCACGGCGAAATCGGCGGCGGAGATGGTGGCCATGTCAATCACGCTTTTGATGCGGGAGAGCACGGCGGGCTTTTCGGACTCGGGGAGCTTCCCTTTCTTGATTTCGCGGTCGAGATTTTTGCCGATGGTGTCGAGCGCACGTTCGAGGTAGGTTGGGTCTACGTCCCGGAGGATGACATTGAAGCCGGCGCGCGCGAATACGTGTGCGATGCCGTTGCCCATGGTGCCTGCGCCGAGGACGGCGACGGTTTTGATTAAATCGAGAGCCATTCGTTTTTCTCCGCGAAAGCGTAATAAGAAAAACACTCTGGATGGCAACCGGTCAAGCGGGTTGAAAATTTGGATAGTGTCAGTCTCCGACTAGCGCGTTATCGGAACCAATCGCGGTCCACTATTGAACAAACGCACACTTTCAAACGGTGACGGCCTTCCGGCGGCGTAAAACTCCAACTGGTCAACGATATGCGAGAAATGCCTGAGCGACTGGACGAGCGAGCTTGTACGAGTTTATTCGAACGCCCAGTTGTCTTACTTCACTTTGTTTACAGGAACGCGGACGGTGAGCCTCTCTGAGATAGACAACGCCGAAACAAAGGTGCTCTGGCGGGGGAAAGGGGCGACGATAGTCATATTGCTTCATCTTCGAAGAGAAAAGGGTTCGCGCCGGATCGGCATCTATACCGACCACACTGTTTGGAAAGCACCCCCAAGAATTCACTAGTGCAAGGGCGTTAATCGGGCACCGGCGCGACCGCTCCGGGATTTGCTGCGAGGGCCAGCCAGGCGGCGAGGGTGGCGAACTTTTCGTCCTGGGTCCAAGGGGAGCCTAGTGGCTTGCCTAGGTCGGCGATGAAGCGGACGAGAGTGGCGGGATTTTTGCGGAGGGTGGTGGAAGCGGTGGCTAGGAGGTCGCGGTCCTTAATTTTTGTGACGGTTAGGTTGGAGCGGGCGCAGGCGTGGAGTAAGGCTTCGCGGAAGAATTCGCCGTCGGCGGTGTGGATGATGGAGTGGGAGGCGAGGATTTTGGGAAGTTCGGGGAGTGGGCGGCCGGAGGCTTGAATGAGTGCGGCGCGGGTTAGTTTGTAACCTTGCTGAGCGACTTCGGTTTGGGCGGAGCGGAGTGCCGCGAGGGCGAGTACTCGAGATTCGTCGCGCTGCTTGGCTAGGAAGACGCGGGCTTCGGCTGGAGCCATTTTTTCTGCGGTGTGGTAGGGCTGGCGGAAGGTGTAGCTGAAGCTGGCGACTAAATGCGGGCGCTGGCGGGCGAGAACGGTGGGTTGATTGTTTTCTAGTGCGAGCGCGATTAAAGATGTCCAGCCGGAGTGGACGCGAAAGCCGAGGGCTGCGGGCTTCATAGAACCTCCACGGAGAAGTAAGTGCATGAGGTAGAGGAGGTTTAGGAAATAGAGGATGTACCGGGGAGGCGTTGCGGGTCAAGCGCAGCTTGGGGTTAACGGTTTTTCTTAACGCACAGGACGCAGGGTTCACAGAGGCGGAAACGGCAAATCGGTCGCAGAGGGCGGTACAGCTTTACGTGGTTTGGCGGAGTTACCTATAATCGGCTGCGCTGCTGGTGCTGGCGAATTTGGGTGCGGCTTCGGTGTGGATGGTGTAACCAAGAACGGAGAGATTCCTCGCTTCGCTCGGAATGATGAACGCACGCGCTTAGTTGGATTTGGAGGGAATGCCTTGCCTGTAGGTACACCGTTTCATGAACGAACTTTGGCGTTGTGCGAGAGCCTGAACTACCGGGAGTGGTCGGGCTATTACACCGTGGGCGTTTACGAGATGCACCACGAGCATGAGTACAACGCGATACGGAATTCGGCGGCGCTGATTGATATTTCGCCATTGTTCAAATACCGGATTACCGGGCGCGCTGCGACCAAGCTGGTGAACCGGGTAATCTCCCGCGACATTAATAAGGTCGCGGTGGACCAGGTGATTTATTGCTGCTGGTGCGACAGCGAAGGCAAAGTGGTGGACGACGGCACCATTACGCGGCTGGGCGAGAATGATTATCGGTGGACGGCGGCTGATCCGAGTTTGCGGTGGTTCCAGCAGAATGCGCTGGGGCTGGACGTGAAGATCGAAGATATCTCGGAAAAAACTGCGGCGCTGGCGCTGCAAGGGCCGACTTCGGGAAAATTGTTGAGCGCCGCGGCGGACGCGAACATTGCCAACCTCAAATATTTTCGCGTGGCGCACGGAAAGATTGCCGGCGTTCCGGTGGATATTTCCCGTACCGGATATACGGGTGACCTGGGCTACGAAATTTGGGTGCCCTGGGACAGTGCATTAAAGGTATGGGACGAACTGGTGAAGAGAGGCAAGGCGTTCGATATTCACGCGGCGGGAATGATTGCGTTGGACATTGCGCGGATCGAAGCCGGGCTGATCTTGATCGATGTGGATTATACGTCGAGCAAAAAGGCCCTGATTGCTTCGCAGAAATATTCGCCAGCAGAAATTGGATTGGCGAAGCTGGTGGATTTGAAGAAAGAAAGTTTTGTGGGACGCGACGCTTTGTCGATGGAAATCAAGAAAGGCGGACCGGCGCGGCAGTTGGTGGGGATCGAGATTGACTGGAACGAAGTAGAGGCGCTGTACGAGAAAATCGGGATGGCGCCGCAGGTCCCGAGCATGGCTTCGCGCGTGGCAGTGCCGGTATATCGCGGGGGGCGGCACGTGGGGAAAGCGACTTCGACGACCTGGTCCCCAACGTTGAAGAAGATGATTGCACTGGCTTCCGTTGGACGCGAACACGCGGCGGCGGGCACTTCGCTGCAAATGGAAATGACGGTAGAGGCGGTGCGGTATACAGTGGCGGCGAAAGTGGTGGCGCTGCCGTTTTTCAATCCGCCGCGGAAGACGGCCACGCCGGCGGCGTAAGAACAGACAGAGATACTAGTTCAACCGCGCAGAGCGCTCACGGTGAGATCCTTCGCTCGCGAAAAACTTCGCGCCTCAGGAGGACAACTCCAGGAGCGGGCAGGAACAATCAGCTTCAGTGTCTGGAGTCTCATGGAATTAATGGCGATCGACGCCACTACTGAACGTTGGAATCGTCGAGAGCCGGGGATTTGATGTTGTAGTTGAGCAGGCGCAGGTCGTCGCCAGACTTCAGCCAGACAAATTGTTCCTGGCCCTGGCCCAGTTGGAACTTGGTGGAGTAGGTGATGGTGATGGTCGAGCCGCCGAAGTTGTAATTGACGTTGAAGCCGGTGCGAGTGGTATCGGTAACATTTCCCAACTTGTCGTGAACCCGTGCGAGTAGCGAAGAAAGGTCTTCCTGCTTGACGGCGGTGCGGAACTTCGGATCGGCATCGGAATAAATGGCCGCGAAATTCTGTTGATTGAAGTGGTCGTGGAACTTTTTGCCGGCGGCGGACGCAGAGCCGATGTCGATCGGTGCGCTGCAACTACTCAGTAGCAGGCACAGAAACCATCCAATCATTTTGCTTTGCTTCGGCATAGTGGCCCCTGGGAAAGTTTCCTTCCCTAACCTTGTGTCCCTAAGTCTATGAAAACAAAAGCCAGGCAATCTACTGAAAAGTGCAGATTATAAAAACAAAAGACCGGAGCAGCTAGTTTGTAGCGGCGAAGGCGTGCGCATCGGCGAGAAGTTGATCTAGGGCAGTGCGGTCGAGGAGTTTGCCGCGCAAGATGACGGCGCGAATTTTGCGGGTGTTGTGGATTTCGTCGAGCGGGTTGGCGTCTAGCAAAACCAGATCTGCGAGCTTGCCTTTTTCGACGGTCCCGGAATCTTTTGCGGTGTGAAGGAATTCGGCGGGACTTTTTGTGGCGGCTTGAAGGGCTTCGAACGGAGTGAGGCGCGCTTCGACCAATAGTTGCAATTCATCGTGCAAACTGGAACCCGGAAAAACATATGGCGCTGGGGAATCGGTGCCGGCGAGAATTCTGACGGCGGCTTTCTGCATTTCGGCGACGAGATCCACGGATTCCCGGAGGAGTTGCGCGTGCAGTTCGGAATCCTGCGGCGAAAGTGTCTGCATTTGCGCAGCGCGAGATTTTTTCCAGATCTCGAGAGTTCGCGGAGGTAGGTACTCGCTGCGAGCGTCGGACGACACAAGATTTCCGGTGATGGGGAAGGCGTCGTTCTGCAAGAGGATCAGAGTCGGAGTTTGCCAGACGTCTTTTTCCTTGAATTTTGCGATGAGCGCGGCGGCCTTTTCGGGCGAATAGGAATCGAGAAGTCTGTAGAGCCAACGAATCATGCGAGCGTGCGACTGAGCGTCCGTTTGCTGCTGCCGGGTAACGTAGGACTGCTCACGCATGAGTTTCGGTTCGTCGCGCGAACAGCCGCGCAAAACGTTGGTGAGGTGTTCGATGCTGTGCTGGCCGGCGTCGGCGGCTTCGGCGGCGGTGACTTGGTCGGGAACATGGCCAACGAAGGTGACGTGTTCGCGATTTGCGGCTTGCGCGATCGCGAAGTATGCTTCACGGCTCAACAGCGATTGCACTTTGATGAAGTCGACGCCGAGAGCCGCGAGTTGATGGACATCTTCAGCGGCTGCAACGGAATTGGTGACAACTAAGGACGGTTGGAACGAGGGCGGCGAGCCGTCAAGATAGGGACCCGGGGTGAAAATGCGCGGGCCGAGGCGCTTGCCTTCCGCGATTTCTTTTTGCAGCGGCCGGATGGACTCCAGATAGCCGCCCATGTCGCGGACAGTGGTGATGCCGTTGGCGAGCAAGAGCGGCAGCATGAATTTGCGGCTGCCCTCGGGTTCGCCTGCGGCAGTCAGGTGAATGTGCATGTCGACGAGGCCGGGGATGAGAAATTTTCCGTGGGCGTCGAGGACTTGTGCGCCGCGCGGAATCGCGACGATGTCTGAAACGCCGATTGCGGCGATGCGCTGTTTTTGGATGATGACGGTTTGATCGGCGCGCGGCGCTATGCCAGTCATATCGATGACGGTGACGTGAGTGATGGCAAGAGGGTTCTCTTTCGGCGCAGCGCAAGAAAAAAGAAGAGCGCCTGCCGCGACAGACAAGAAGCGTATGACCGCTAGCGATGGCTTCACGAAGTCAGTTCCTCAGGGGCTAAAGCCTGGTTCATAGCCGAGTACCTATGGCGGAGCTAGAGCTCCGACCCGCAAAATAAAAGCGAGACTATGCCCGCCTCCCCGCGGCGAGCGGGGCACGGAAGGCGGCCGCTGCGAAGAACGGGCACGATATATCGTGCCCCCACAAAACCCGATCGTGGATGCTGGTTATTCAACGAGGCGATTGTATTTTTTCAGGACGGCGCGCAGCTTGTCGTGTGGCAGCGCGATGACCTTGTGATTTTCGATTCCTGTCATGGTTTCCGCGGCAACCATGGCGTTGATGATGGATTCTTCGGTGGCCTGGACGGTAGCGGCGAAAATGGGGTCGATGGCGTCATCGGGCAGCATCTTCAAATCTTTTACTTTTTTGCCGCCGTCGGCGCGCGGGTTGGCGGTTGAAAACGCAACAAAAATATCGCCAGAACCATTGCCGGAGATGCTGCCGTTGCGTCCGAGGCCGAGGGAAACGCGGCGAGCAAGTCTTTTTAGTTGCTGAGAGAGCAATGGTGCATCGGTGGCAACGACCACGATGATTGAGCCGCGTTCGGCTTCATCGAACGGCGCGGCCGCGTAGGCAGCGTCTTCGGAAATTTCCATTCCAACGGGGACACCAGCAACCCGCAAATTGGAGCGGCGGCCATAATTACATTGAACGAGGACGCCGACGGTGTAGCCGCCGTCCTTCGTATTGAGTACGCGTGATGACGTTCCAATGCCGCCCTTGAATTCGTTGCAAATCATGCCGGTACCGCCGCCGACTGCGCCTTCTTCTACGTAGCCATCGTGAGCGGTATCAATGGCGTGGAACGCGTGTTCGGGCTTCACGTGAAAGCCGTTGATGTCGTTCAGCCAGCCGTCCCAAGTTTCCGCGACGACCGGCAGCGACCACCAGTAACCCGTGGGATCGGGCTGGCCATGAGCTACGCGCCATTGGATTACGGCGTCGCGAACGACTCCAACGCTGTGGGTGTTGGTGATCATCACCGGGCCTTCAAGGAAACCGGATTCTTCCACCCAGGTGGTGCCGGTCATTTCGCCGTTTCCGTTTTGTGAAAACCAGCCGGCGAAGACCGCATCGTTCATGGAATCTTTGCCACGCGGAAGGACGGCGGTTACGCCGGTGCGGATGGGACCTTTGCCGATCTGCAGCTTGCCTTCTCCCGAAATGAGAGTGGTGTGGCCGACGAGAACGCCGTGGACATCGGTGATGGCATTGAATTTTCCAGGTGCGCCGTCAAAGGGGACGCCCAGAGCGCGAGCGCGCGGCTTTTTTGCGGCGTCTTGCTGTTGTGCCGGTGAAATCAACGGAGCAAAAAGAAAAAAGAACAAGACCAACGAAACATGGAGACGATGACGCATTCCGATTTTTTCTCCGGATACGAATTGGAAACACGAGCGGCATGAATCGAACAGTTTAGCGTACCTCAGGAACGTTTGTGCGGGTGGGGGACATAGAGGCCGGGCTGAAGCCCGGCACTGCACAACCCCAAGAGCAGCGGCGTAAAGCCGCTGCTACATAAACCGTGGGCTGGCCGATATATGATGAATGTCTGTTATATGGCTTTCGAATTCTTATCGAGGAGCGTTCATGCGATTGGCGGCGGTTCGTAGCGGAATCGTTTGCGGAATAATTTTACTGGTGTGCGGAGCAGCCACTCGCGGGCAGGAGAACGCAGCGGTGAAGCTGGAAGTCGATCTGCGCGATGCAGCCAAGCGCGTGTATCACTCGAAAATGGAGTTTCCGGTGAAGCCGGGGCCGTTGACGTTGGTGTACCCGAAGTGGATCCCCGGCGAGCACTCTCCGACCGAAGCGATTGTGGACGCGACCGGCCTGCATTTTCGTGGCGGCGGTAAAGAAATTGCATGGCGACGCGATGATGTGGATTTGTATGCATTTCACTGCGGGATTCCCGCGGGCGTGACAACGCTGGAAGTGACGCTGGATTATCTATTGCCGACCGAGTCCGGAACTGCGGGAGTGCCGTCTGCCAGCGCTCGGGTGGCGGTACTTCCGTGGAATCTGGTGCTGTTGTATCCTGACGGCGCCAATTCCGATGACGTGAAATTCACGCCCAGCATTCGCGTTCCTGATGGCTGGAAATTCGCTACCGCGCTGCAGTTGTTGCCGGGCAATCGCGCGGGAGGCGCGGTGGAATTCGAAACAGTGTCGTTGACCACGCTAGTTGATTCTCCGCTGCTGACCGGAGCGTTTTTTAAGACTTACGATCTGGCTCCGGGACAAAAGACGGAACACCGGTTGAACATTGCGGCGGACAGCAGCGCTGCGACTGCGCTCACGAATGAGGAGTTGCAACACCTGCGGCAGTTGGTGTCAGAAATGGAAGCGCTGTTTGGCGCGCGACACTATCGCCACTACGATTTTCTGCTTGCGCTCTCCGATCACCTGCAACCGAACGGACTGGAACACCACGAATCGAGCGACAACCGCGCTCCTGAGCGGATGTGGCTGGACCCCGATACTCTGGAAACGTTGGTGGACCTGCTGCCGCACGAATATTTCCATTCCTGGAACGGAAAGTACCGACGGCCAGCGGGGCTGGCGACGCGGAATTATCAGGAGCCGATGAAGGGCGATTTGCTGTGGGTCTACGAAGGGCTGACGCAGTATTACGGCGTGGTGCTGGGAGCACGCAGCGGATTCTGGACTCCGGCACAATTGCGAGAGACGCTGGCAACGACAGCGGCGTATTTGAACGATCGTCCCGGACGCAGCTGGCGCGATCTGGAGGATACGGCTATTTCCGCGCAACTGCTTTACGGAGCGCGGTCCGCGGGATCGTCCTGGCGGCGGTCCGTAGATTATTACGACGAAAGCACGCTGATCTGGCTGGCAGCGGACACGATCATTCGGGGAGAGTCAAAGGGCCAAAAATCGCTGGACGATTTCTGCAAGAAATTTCATGGCACCGATGCAGGCGTGATGAAGGTCGCGCCATATACGCTGGACGATGTGGTGGCAACGATGAATGCTGTTGCACCATACGACTGGAAGAAGTTTTTCGATGAGCGGATCCACTCGCACGGGCCGGGAGCGCCCTTAGGTGGACTGATGAACAGCGGCTGGAAGGTGATGTTCAACGAAGTGATGAATGATCATCAACGCGCCGAAGAAGACTCTGAACATGTGGTCGACGTATCTTTTTCAATTGGTTTCAGCGTGCATGCTCCGGGCGGCGATGACGCAAATACGGTAATCGATGTGATTCCCGGCTCGTCCGCGGCAAACGCAGGAATCGCACCGGGCATGCATCTGGTTGCGGTGAATGGACGGCGCTGGACGCCGGATATTTTGCGCGCAGCGATTCACGCAACAAAAAATTCGAAGGAGCCGATCGACTTGCTGCTGGAGAACGATGACTACTATCGAGTTTTTTCGCTGGATTATCACGGCGGCGAGCGGTATCCGCATTTGACGGCTGCCGGGGGAGTAGATGTGTTGAGCGAGATTGCCAAGAGGCACGCGCCGGCTGTCGAAAAGTAAAACACTTTGGCGTCAGAGACAGTTTTTGAGCAGCGGACGAGCGTTACGCGGGCGCAATTAGAATGACGACGGGCGATTTAGCTGGCGCCGGATGTTGCATACTAGTCGGGCGTAAGCAGCGAGATGATGGATGGTAATTCCCCCCGCAATTGAGGAGAGCGCATGAGAATGATTGTGCATAGGTGCCTGGCTTGCGGATTGATCTGTCTGCTGTTGCTGGCGGGTTCGGGATCGGCCAAGCCGCAGGAAGCTGCGAAGCACGCGATTACTTTCGACGATTTGATCGCGATGCATCGCGTGGCCGAAGCGCAACTCTCGCCGGACGGAAAGTGGGTAGCGTACATGGTGGCCACTCCGGATATGGATGCGAACCGCAACGCCAGCAATTTGTGGATGGCGCCGGTGGCGGGCGGCGAAGCGATTCAATTGACGCGGACCGGCAAGGATTCGTCGCCGCGTTGGTCGCCGGATGCCAAATCCATGGCCTTTCTTTCGGCGCGCAGCGGAGATTCGCAGGTGTATTTGCTTTCGATGGACGGCGGCGAAGCGCATCCACTGACAAAACTCTCGACGGGTGCGGACGTTGTGAAATGGTCGCCGAATGGCAAGACCATTGCGTTTACCTCGTCGGTGTACCCGGACTGCAAAGACGACGAGTGCAACAAAAAGCGCAACGACGAAAGGGAAAAAAATAAGGTAAAAGCGCACGTGGCGGAAAAGCTGCTGTACCGGCACTGGACGCACTGGAACGATGGACCACGAGCGCATTTATTTGTGATGGCTTCCGATGGCAGCGGCGAAGCGAAAGATTTGACCGCTGGGGCGAACTACGATGTTCCGCCAGATCAGCGCGGCGACGAGAACGACATTAATTTTTCTCCCGATTCGAAGGAGATTTGTTTCACCGCGGTGACCGACAAAGTGGAGGCGACCAGCACGAATGGCGATCTATTTATTGTGCCGGTGACAGGGAGTAGCGAGCCAAAACGCATCACCACGCAGCCGGGCTTCGATGGAAATCCGGTGTATTCGCCGGATGGAAGATATATCGCGTATCACGCGCAATTGACGGCGGGATACGAGGCCGACGAGTGGCGCGTGATGCTTTACGACCGGGCCACGGGCAAGAATGAAACTCTAAGTGAGACATTCGATCGCAGTGCGACGGACCTAGCCTGGTCGCGGGACAGCAAAACGATTTATTTCCTGGCAGAAAATGAAACCGAGCAGCCGCTGTACGCGATGTCCCCAAGCGCAGGCGCGACACCCAAGAAAATTGTGAATGGATACAACGCTGCCTTCACGTTCAGCGAGGATGGCAAGACGTTGCTGCTAATGCGCACCAACTTAACCTTGCCGTCGGAAATATTTGTATCGGCCAGCGACGGAACCGGGCTACGGCAAGTCACGCACACGAATGAGGCGCTGCTGGCGAAGCTGGAAATGAACGCGCCGGAAAACTTTTGGTTCGAAGGAGCCGGAGGCACACGCGTGCAGGCGATGCTGATCCGTCCGCCGCAGTTCGATGGCAAGAAAAAATATCCGCTGCTGGTGCTGCTGCATGGCGGGCCGCAGACGATGTGGCCGAATGCCTGGGGCTACCGCTGGAACGCACAAGTATTTTCGGCGGCGGGTTATGTGACGCTGATGATCAACCGGCGCGGCTCGACGGGATACGGGCAGAAGTTCACGGACGAGATTACGAATGACTGGGGCGGAAAAGCGTATGTGGATGTGATGAAGGGCGTTGACGCGGCGCTGGCGAAATTTCCTTTCATTGACGGCAAAAAAATGGCGGCAGCGGGCGGATCGTACGGCGGATACATGGTGGATTGGATGGCCACGCATACCGACCGCTTCAAAGCCTTGGTGAGCCACGCAGGCGTGTACGACAAAGTCTCCATGTATGCGACGGAGGAATTGTGGTTCGAAGAGCACGATTTGCTGGGAACGCCGTGGTCGAATCCAGATGCTTACCGCAAGTGGGCACCAGTAAATTACGCTGGCGCGCTTGGAAAATACAAAACGCCGACACTGGTTGTCGCGGGGGAACAAGATTTTCGCGTCCCGTACACGCAATCTCTGGAATTCTTCAATACGCTGCAGCGACAGGGAGTGCCGTCAAAGCTGGTGGTATTTCCGGATGAAGGTCACTGGGTCCTGAAGCCGCTGAACAGCCAATTCTGGTACAAGACATTTCTTGATTGGGTAGACAAATACACCAGGTGATTCCCGTAGCGGCACGGGATACCGCGCCCGCTCTTATCGCTGCAGTGTTCGATCAACTTTTCGCTACAGAGTTTTCAGCGCAGCTCGCAGGAATCTAAATAAGAAGTGCAGCAGCACTGCGCACAGGATCAGCAACGCCACTACAATAACGATCGTTGCAACTGGATGGACCGTGGTGAACCACGTGAGCCACACGGCGAGCAGGTCTTCGCCGATGCTCAAAGCCCAATTGCTGAACGGCTCGGGCACGGTGTTCACCGCTGCGCGCGTGGATGCTTTTGTGCTGTGCGAAGTAAGCGCAACTCCGCCGGCGAGCAGAGCAGCCGCCCAGCGCCATTCTGGCGGCGCAGCGGCAGATGCGCTAAAAGCAATCACCGCAGCTGCCGGTGGACGAATGAAAGTGTGGATGGTGTCCCACACCGTGTCCACAAACGGAATCTTGTCGGCGAGAAATTCGATGATGTAGAGTGCGAGGGCAGCACCCAGAACGATGGGATGCGCAACAATTGCCAGCGGCTGCGGCAGATGAATTACACCAAATCGCTGCAGAATTCCCAGCGTGGCCACAGTGGCGTAAAGGTTCAACCCGGACGAAAAGCCGGCGCCCATCGCCAGGCCGAGCGTTTGCAGTGGGTTCACAAGTTTCGATGATAGCAAATGACGACGCCGACCGAGCGCATCGCTCGATCGGCAAAAGCTGGGGCGAAATCCGCAAGCGAGAATGCATGGGAATTGTTAAAAAAAGATTGTTGCTGTGCTTGGCCACTTGATGCAGCCAATTCTCGCTGAGACGGCGTTCGCGCGGCCACCAGCCACTGGCAAGAAGAAGAATTAGATAGCCTCAGAGGAATAGATTCTCGGTGAATGTTTACCGACAGGGGACCGATCTATCTGTATTTAGCCTTGCATCTCCACCCCGTCGCACAGCCCTCTGCAATGATTGAAATCTCGGGCCTAAACGACGCTCGTCACTCGCTCCATCGGCGAAACCCGCTCTCGCGTTGGCAAAACTCGTCCCTCCGCCGACCCCGCTCCTATATTGATAAGGCTGCTCCCAATTGGCGCGCCGTTTGGCGATACTCGTCGCCTGCAGTATCGGCGAAATTCGTCGCTTGCCCCGGCGAAACTCATCGCTCATCGAACCAGGTCTCGCTAGACTCTGCGAATGGGAATCCCTCAGCTTTCGCCTCCACGGATCGATCCGAGAGATGGCAGCTCTCGTTGCGAACTATGTTCGCGGCTACCGCAACGTTTTCGCTGAAAGAGGGTCCGACTTAACCGACTGGATCGGCCGCTCCAATGGACACTTTCGGATTTTATTTCCAACCATTACTTGCACCAATAATCAGTGCCTCGCGCTCAGCACAATGGGACACGATCGAAACGAGCTTGATTTTTGTGTCACAATATACAACTATATGGTTGTGGATTCGCTAAGCAAAGCCTTCTCCGCATTATCTGACCCTACGCGCAGGGCGATCCTTGCTCGCCTCGCGCGCGGACCTGCTACGGTCAACGCCATCGCTGAGCCTTTTCGCCTCTCGCAGCAGGCCATTTCGAAACATCTGGCGTACTTAGAACGGTCCCAGATCATCGAAAAGACAAAGGTTGGGAGACAAAATATCTGCAAACTTCGGCCAGAGGCGATTAAAGCGGTTTCCGATTGGGCTCTCCATTATCGCCGGTTTTGGGAAGAAAGTTTCCATAAGTTGGAGTCGGTTCTCGAAGAAATGAGAGATCGGAAGGAAAGAATGTCAAAACGCGAAAGTGATTCCTTGGATCAGTTGATTATCGAACGAATTTTCGATGCCCCGCGAGAAATGGTCTGGAAGGCATGGACCGATCCCACGTATGTATCGCGTTGGTGGGGGCCGAAGGATTTCACTGCACCTTTCTGCAAAATCGACTTCCGAGTGGGGGGACGCTTTCATTACTGCATGAGGTCTCCCAAGGGAGAAGAGTACTGGAACGTCGGCGAATACCGCGAGATCATATTCCCAACGAAAATCGTTTCTGTAATGTATTTCTCGGACAAGGACGGAAACCGACTCACCCCCTCGCACTACGGATTTTCCAGCGATTTTCCGGATGAAATGCTCGACGTGGTGACCCTCGAGGCAATCGGAATCGACAAAACAAGATTCACCCTTCAAAGAAATCATTCTATTGCTATCGCTAAACACTACGGTGAAGACCAAGGATGGAGCCAGTCACTAGATAAGTTAGCAGAGGTCCTTGCGGCTCAAGGGAGGCAATTATGAGGAAATTGATTCTAAAAATGTCTATCACCCTCGATGGTTGCGAATTACCGCTGTCATTTAAGACGGCGACGAGTATTATCGAATTGATTTACGGAGCTTACCTGAGTGTATGGGTGCCCGCCAAAATCGCTCCGCGAAGCAGAGCAGGCGTTACAACCTTGAGCAAGAGGATTTAAAGTCGCAAGCTGCACTTCGGGCTGACGTGGGCTCTGCGCTAGCAAGCGCAACGGACCTGAGACATATTTTGCAAAAATGCGCTGAAGCGATTGTCAAACATGTCGAGGCTGCGTTCGCCAGGGTGTGGCTGTTGAACGATGCTGGGGACGTTCTCGAACTCCATGCAAGCGCGGGCATGTACACCAGGATGGACGGCTTTTACAGTCGGATTGCCTTGGGAAATTTTGAAATCGGCTACATTGCACAGAAGAAGATCAAGTATTTGAACAACGACATTGTCCATCATTCGCGCATAAACGATAAGAAATGGGCAAAGAGGGAGGGCATGGTAGCTTTCGCTGGGTACCCGTTAGTTATCGGTGAGCGGGTTATCGGAGTTCTCGGAATATTCTTCAAGCACTCCATAACACAGGCAATTTTGGATACGCTCGGGTCGGTCGCGGACGCGATAGCGCATGGCATCGAGAGAATTCGAGCCGAAGAGGGATTGAGACAGCTTTCGGTCCAGCTCTTGCGGTCGCAAGATCAAGAACAACGTAGGATCGCGCGCGATTTGCATAACGTTACCGGTCAAAATCTCGTAGCCTTACTGACCTCGCTTGACCGACTTCGTCGGGCCATCCCGTCATCTCGAAATTGGCGCAAACTAATCCTTCACTGCGAGAAAGTCGTCAAAAAATGCCTCGCAGAGGTGCGCACTCTTTCTTACCTCTTGCACCCTCCAATGTTGGACAAGTTCGGATTGGAAGACGCCATCCGGGAATATTTGGAGGGGTTTGGGGAGCGGAGTGGTATTAGGGTCAGATTGCGAGTGCCACCCAATCTCGGGAGGTTTAATCGCGAGGCGGAACCCTCGGGGGTCAGTGCAAAACCGGCCATGCGGGGTCACTTCAAAACCGGCCATATGAGATGGCCCGGGACGTGATCCTTTTTATCCCGCTTTCTCCTGATCAGGCAAGCCTATTTTGGTTCTCCAACTCCGCGGCCCACATTTGAGGATATGGCCGTGGTGGAGGAGGCGGTCCAGCATGGCAGTGACGGCCGCGCTGTCTCCAAGCAGCTTCCCCCAGTCCTCGACCGGGCGATTTGAGGTCACCAAAGTGCTCGTGCGTTCGTAACGGCGCATGACGATCTCCAGCAGCTCTTCTGCCGCTGTGGGCCCTAGCTTACGCATTCCCAAGTCATCGATGATCAGCAGGGGCACGGTGGCCAGAACTTCCATGTGCTCTTTGCGTTTTCCATCGAGGGCCGCGTCGGCGATTTCCTCGAGCAGGATGTGCGCCTCACGGTAGATCACCCGATAGCCCTGGCCGATGACCGCTTGCCCGATGGCCTGGGCCAAGTGACTTTTCCCGGTGCCGGGTGGACCCAGAAAAAGTGCATCTTCGCGGCGAGCGATGAACGTGGCCGTCGCCAGATCGAAGACCAAGCTCCGGTTCATCTTCTTGTTGAAGTTGAAATCGAAATTGTCGAACGTCACCTGCGGATCGCGAAATTGCGCTTGTTTCCGGCGCCGTTCCAGCAGTCGATCGCCGCGACGAGTCAGTTCATCGGATACCAGACAGGAAAGGAAGTCGATGGGGGCCATCGGTTCCGCTTGGGCTTGCTGCAGGCGCGTCTCCAGCACTGCAGCGATGCCGCCAAGACGCAGTTGCCGTAAGGAACGATTTAACTCGATCAGATTCATTCTGGTTGCTCCTTGATTTTGAGATTGATGAAATCGCGATACTCGTTAAGTTCACGGATCAGGGGATCGATCTGCCGTAAAAACATTTGCGGGTGTGGGCGGCGCTCCAGATAACGGCGCACGAAGCGATATTCATACACGCCGATGTCGAGAGCGGTGGCGCAGGCGTCTTCGACCGCCGCCGCCCCGTTTTTTTCAATCAGGGAATGCATTCCCAGGATGCGGCGGATGCCGGTCTCTGCTTGCCGCTGATAGATCAACTGGCAGAGCTTGCCGATCTGAGTTCCGGCGTGCTCGGCGCGCCGCAACAACTGCGCCGTGCTCAGCGGCATTTTCTTGGGGTGGTCTTCTTCCTGGATGCGATATCCGCCGCGTTTCTGGCGCAGGTGCTCGCGAAGAAGTTGGCTGGTGCTGGGATGCAGGATGCGCACGTGCAGCTCATCCCATTGCACCTTCACCGGCCGCCCGATCCATCCCGGCGGCAAGCCGTAATACGCGGCCTCCACTTCCACGCAACCGTCCAGATGAACGACGCGTTCTCCGTATTGGTAGTAGCGGAAGGGTTCCAGGGGCAGAGGAAGCAAGTGCGGTTTTTCTTCGCTGAACATGGCCGCAACCTGGCGTTTGGTCGTGCCATGGATGCGCGTATCGGCCCAGCGCTGTTCCCAGCGATCCAGATACACCTGCGCTTCTTCCAAGCTTTCGAAGCGCATTCCTTTGAGCGGTGTTTTCTGCGTGTGGCCGATCCCCGACTCCACTTTTCCTTTGCGATCCGGATCTTGGATCCGGCAAGGCAGGGCCACCACGCCGTAGTGTGCGAGGACATCTCGAAACAGTGGGTTGACCGTGGGATCGTAGATGTCGGGAACCGCTACGCCTTCTTTCAAGTTGTCGAGAACCACCACTCTCGGACAACCACCTAAGCGCCGCAACGCTTTCTCATGCAGTTCAGCCCAGATGCGCGAACTCGAACGCCAAGTTAGCAAGCGCACCGATTTGCGGCTGTAGCCCAGCGTCAACACGAATAGCCGCGTGCGGCGATACTTGCCACTCTGCGGTTCGCGCACCATTGGACCGCTGCCGTAGTCCACTTGTGCTTCTTCTCCGGCGGCCGTGAGGATAATGCCCGCCGCTTCTGGACGTTGTGGTCCTCGAAGCGTGCCCACGAAGCGCTTCACCGCCTGATATCCGCCCGCAAAACCGTGGTCGGACACCAGGTCTTGCCAGATCGCCTTGCCATTACGTCCACGGGCCAGGCCCTGCTCGATCAACTCCCGGTACGCTTCACAGACACTTGCCGAGAGCGGAGAAGGATCACTCGGAGCGCTCGGCTTTTCTGAAAAAGGCGCTATAAAGTCGGGGGTCACCCCTATGGCCGGTTTTGCCTCAGAGTCGGGGGTCACTCGTATGGCCGGTTTTGCCGGCGCTCGGCGCCCCCACCCGGGCAGGCAGACGACTACCCCGGCAGCTTTTAGGTAAGCACTTGCTGTCTCTCTACGGACACCAGTGGCTTGCTCGATACGCCGTACCGGCCATCCGAGCTTCCCCAGTGCGATGACTTGTTGTTTTTTCTCTTCGCTCAAGACATTGCTCATGCCGAGAGAGCCTATAAGGGCTCCTCTCGGAGTCAATGTCCCGGGCCTTACCTATGGCCGGTTTTCAGCTGACCCTACATGGCCGGTTTTGGGTGACCCCTGAGG
>Ga0073928_10000439_pt1 | contig 98476 bp, 79 predicted proteins | sample PaiPotPPA55metaG_FD_76969 | JGI IMG/M metagenome (GOLD analysis project Ga0073928, IMG submission 76969) | Iron sulfur acid spring bacterial and archeal communities from Banff, Canada, to study Microbial Dark Matter (Phase II) - Paint Pots PPA... ...
GGAGTTATTGTCGAACGTACCGCCGGCAACATCTTCGAGTTGCTCGTCGCTAACAGTCTCAGGCTTCTGGATCTCTTCGCTCATATTAGGATTTGGTTGGTGGGTTGGGTTGGGTTGGGTTGGGTTGGCAGTGCAGCTGATCTAAACCGGTATGGAAGGGAAGACGAATGTCTTACCCAACGATGACGGTGGCTTCGATCAGGGCGTTGCAGGAGTTATTATCGAACGTACCGCCGGCAACATCTTCGAGTTGCTCGTCGCTAACAGTCTCAGGCTTCTGGATCTCTTCGCTCATATTAGGATTTGGTTGGTGGGTTGGGTTGGGTTGGCAATGCAGCTGATCTAAACCGGTATGGAGGGGAAGACGAATGTCTTACCCAACGATGACGGTGGCTTCGATCAGGGCGTTGCAGGAGTTATTGTCGAACGTACCGCCGGCAACATCTTCGAGTTGCTCGTCGCTGATTGATTCTGGTTTGTTGATTTCTTCGCTCATGGTGTGGTTGGGTGTTTGGTTTGGTTTTTGGTGCTCGAATGCCAGGCTTGATAGCTCATAGCATCGGATCTTGACCAGAGAACATGCCTGTCTCCGCGCTCAAGAAGCCGCCCGCTATTGTTTCAAGCTCGGCATCCGAAAGGTTTGCTGCGTGATCCGGGAAATCCTTCGGGAGAACGATATACATTAAGTCGTTTGTTTCTCGTAACAGCACAACTTTAAGTTGATCCGGTAACGTTGTTCCTAGCGCTCGCTCAACAGCAAACTTTGGGTTCGCCAACAGAGACTCCCGAAACGCCTCGTCTTTCAAGGCCGCTCTAACTAGAGTCTCTTTTATATCTTTACGCGGGATGGTTGAGTTAGGATCCATTACAATCTCCTTTAGTGGAGCTCGACATCCACTTGCATGTCTGCACTCCCTATAAGCAATGGGTGTGCCACGCCTTGGTTATAGCACTTAAGTGCCTCATCATCAATAGGTTATGTTTCAATGGCACTTTTTGGTCCAGCACCCAACTGGCCCGAAAATGGAACGCTCATTCTCGAAAATGGAACCAGGGCTCCATTTTTGGTTAGCGGTTGGCGGTTGCCCTTGCCCAGCGTCGGGAGGGGAGCCGCTTTGTAGCGTCGCAACTCTGTAGCTCGGCAGCAGGCGGCTCCCGAGAACCGCCCAAAGTGGTGCTTTTACCCAGAGGCTCCGCTTCCGCAGGGCGATCAATTTCGTCCCCGCCCATGGAGCCGCAACCCGCTGGGTTAATCGCGGGAGCCGCCTGATGCCATCTGATAGAACAAGCACGCGACAACGCGGCTCCCCTCCCGACGTTGGGCAGCGCGGCCGCGAACCGCCAACGGCCACCCGCAAACGGTGAACCGCGAACCGCTAACTGCCAGCGGCGAACCGCTCACGCTTCCGGCTTCAGACCATGATGCCGCAGGAAATCCATGAACTTCTGATAATGATCCGGCTTGATGTTGAAGAGGACACTCATCCGCCGATAACTGCCTCTAGCCGACAATAATCCCTGAGAGATAATCTCTCGCACCTGAACTCGGTTTAGATCGCGGTCGAGGAAAGGCTGATGAACAACATCCCAAAACGGCTGTCCGTGTTCGACCATGCTCTCGAATAGTTCACTCTTGCCGGTGTCGAGACCTGGCAGATTGGCTTGCCGTAACTCGCTAACAAAATGGTCCGGTTCTATATACTTCGATTCAGCCATCGAGAAGCCGATAGTAACAATGCTCCTCAGCTCTCTAACATTTCCGGGCCAAGGATAGCGCTCGAGAAACTTAATCGACGTCGGAGAGAAAGCCTTTTTGAGATTGTATTCCTGGTTCAGGTTTTCAACGAAGTAGTTGATCAGGAGTTTCCAATCCTCTTCACGTTCACGCAGTGCCGGAATGTCCAACGGAAAGTAGCGAAGACGGAAATAGAGATCTTGTCGGAATTGACCGTTGGCGATCATATCCCGCAGCGGACGATTCGTGGCAGCGATTATCCGAACGTCCACGGAATAGGTTCTATTCGAGCCTAACGGTTTTACCTCTTTTTCAGCGAGTGCTCGGAGCAGCATCGTCTGGGCGGTGGGAGGAAGATCACCGACTTCATCTAGAAAAACCGCACCACCCTCCGCAGCATCAAACAACCCTTTATGATCGGCTATAGCGCCGGTGAAGCTGCCTTTCACATGTCCGAAGAGTTCGCTAACGGTCAGGTTGCCTTCGCCATATTGCGGGCAGTTCACCACCACAAAAGGCGCTTTCGTCCGGGCGCTCAACAGATAACAGGCTTTAGCAAACAGCTCTTTGCCGACGCCGCTCTCCCCAGTGATCAGGATGGTTTGGTTAAACTTAGCGAACTTCTGGACCTTATCGAGGGTGTCTCGCATTTTTGGGCTGACACCTAGAAGCTCGACGGATTGCTTCACGCCCCATTTTTCCATCGCGCGATCGCGAATTTGTTTGGCGACTTCGGTCAGCCCCTCGCCAGTTCCTCGATTAATCGTGGTAGACGGGAACGGGACCACATTGGCGGTGCCATCGCTATTCATAGAAGCAAGATGCACAAGCCGGCATCAGGAATACTATAGTGGGACTATTCTAAACTCCTTTTTTGGCGAACGCGCATGTGCCCGTTTACGGCTACGCTAACTGCCGTCGGGCCAGGTCAGCAAATGGACCCGCTTGATTCATCAGTTCGGTGTAGGTCCCAGCCTGAACAAGTTCTCCGTATTTCAAAACGAAGATCCGATCTGCGTTGATAATGGTGCTTAAACGATGAGCAATGACGATCCGTGTAGCTTGCATGGCATCGAGACTCTCCGTGACAGTTCTTTGAGTTTCGTTGTCCATTGCGCTGGTTGCTTCGTCAAAGAAAATAATTCTGGGCCGATTCACTAACGCTCGCGCCACCATGAGACGTTGCCGCTGACCGCCGGAAAATGTGCCACCGCCTTCGGATACAACGGTGTTCATGCCCATTGGCATATTTTTGATATCTCGATCCAAGCCAGCCATTCTGGCAGCCTCCCACGCGTCGTTTAAAGTCTTAGTCGTATGCGAGCCGATGATGTTACGATAGATATCGGTTGGCATCAGCTTACTTGATTGCAGGACGACTCCAATTTGTCGCCGGACCTCTCGCAGGTCCAAAGAGGAGAGCTCTTGGCTATCGTAAAGAATCGCCCCGGACTCCGGTTTCTCGAAGCCAAGCAGCAGACGGAGCAGGGTGGATTTTCCCGATCCGGACCCGCCTACCAGCGCAACGAATTCCCCTGGTCGAACTAAGAGAGAGACATCCTTCAGAATCAAAGGTCCATCCGGGGTGTAGCGAAACGAGAGATGATAAACCTCCACTTCACCGCTCAATTCTCCAGGATGCGCTTTAGCTTCGTCGGTCTCAGGTTGAGCTTCGATGATGGGCCGTAGCCGCTGAAACAACGGAAAGATAATCAGCAGGTCGAGAACGACCCCGCTGAGCGCCAACATGCTCGAGAGAACATTCATGAAGACGCCGTTGAAAGCGACGAACTGGCCTGTCGTCATGCCGAACTTATCATGGTTCGCATCGGCTTGGTCTCGTAGCCAGCCGTAAGCGAAGAAAATGATTGCCGTCGCCATGACGGGAAATACTCGGCTGAAGACCTGGACAATGTTCGCGAGGAATCCGACCCGAAAGGCGAGTCGTTTCTGAGCGGAAAATTTGCGAGTCCATTCGCGGAACGCGGAGTCTTCTGCTCCGGAAACTCGGATCTTCGCGACGCCGCTGATCAACTGGAGAACGAGGCCCGTGATCAACCCGCGCATTCGGAACATGCGTCGCTGGTTACGTAATTGCAGAAAATTGATGCAGCAGGGGAGCAGGACCCCTATGGCCACCAGAGCGAAAGCGATGGCCGCCATCTGGACGTTGTAAGAGAGGAGAAACACGCCGGTAATTACAGCGCTGATTGCCCCGACAATTGCCTGCGTGCCGGATTGAGAGATTGCTTGTCGAATCTGTTCGACGCCCAGCGCCCGATCGGTGAGGTCGCCGGCGGTATACTCTCGAAAGAAGGTGGACGGCAAGTTCAGGAGGCGGTCCCAAACCCCGGCTTGAACCGAGTAGTCCATCTTACCGGTGAGCCGGAGAACGGCAATCGAACGAGTCAGCTCGAAAGCAAATGTGGCCAGGGCTGCCGCAAATAGCCCGATTGCAAACTGGGTTAACTGGCTGCGGTCGGCGGCCGGGATGATCGAATCGAAGATCTGACCGCTGAAGTAAGGCGTAACCATACCTAATAATCCGACCAGAACCCCCATTAGCAGGATGGTGTGAAGGTCTGATTGAGAATCTCTCAATCCAAATTTAATCAACTCCCATGCGCCTAGCTTGGTCTCCGGTAACGGGGCATAAAATGAAACGCCGAAGGGTGCCAAGGTGGCTGCTACCGCCGGAGTTATTGGGATCCGGTCGGGTGTTCGTGGGTCTGCCAGTTCGTAGGTCTTGGGGCCGGTCTTAACGATCGCCACCGGCTCACGAGTTCCTTCGCGGTAGGCCAAAAGCGACCCATGGTCGGCCTCCCACCAATCGCCTCGGAGGGCCACCGCGCGGTAGCGAAATCGCGATGCTTTGGCGATGGCTCCGAGTTTATCGCTGACCAAATGTAGGTCGGGCGGGACTTTAACCTGGATTCCGCAGGCTTCGCCAACCACCCGGCAAGCCGCCAGTATCGGGTTAGCCGAGGAATCTAAGAAGGTCCCGTCGCGACCTTCCCTGATCGGTTCCAGTACCGAGGCAATTTCGCGCAAGGCGGTGTCTCGCGATCGCAGGCCGGATGCTTCCCGCGCGCGAAGCCGGTTAAAATCATCGACAATCCTGAGCTTCTTGTTAATGAATTCGCATTGGCACAACACCTCATGGAAGAGAGCCAATCCCATCCAAAATGTTGCCTGCGTGATCGCAGTGGGTGTTGAAAAGCAGGAGAGAAGATTGTCGTTGTAGGATTCGATCCAAGTGTCAGACGAAAGGGGCAATAGAGGCACGCCTTCGCCCTCTAGGGAGACGCCTTCCATTCCTAAATAGAGGGCTTCTCCGCGTAAGACCTGAATCCATACGATTCCGCGGCGTGCTCGAGCGATCTTGCCGCGAGGCAGCACCACTTGCTTGCCTCCAACCAAGACTTCGTCCGCTTTCGGCAGAGGCCGGACATCGCGTGAAACGCTCGCCGAAAGCTTTTCCAACCACTGATCGATGAGTTGGCCGATAGCAGCAGCGTACTCGTGGTCTCGCGCCAATCTTCTAACATCATCCCGACGCAGCTGGACCAGCTCGGAACCCTCCTGACCGGTGAGCAGAAAACAGTAACCATGCTCTCGCTGTGCGAAATCCATCCCGAAAATCAGGGAATCGGCCTCTAGAGACAAGAAATGCGAGCGAGGACCAGCGGCTTCCCCATCCTCGAGTTGGACGGTGAAAATCTCGACCCGACCGGTGGCGATGTACCAGAGGTTCTTTGATCCTTCAATAACGAAAGATTGGTTCAACCGCAGAACTTGAAGTTCTCCGGCTTGAATCAGCGCGTTACTGATGGTGGAGAGAGTTGGCATAAGACTGGATTTAATTGCAATCCACTCTATGGCAGCAGAAAGCACCGGCTGCGCCGGAGCCTTTTGCTGCACTCTTAAGAACGTTTGTTAGTATTTTCCAAGTCATCATTCTCTCGAGCAGGCAGTTAGGGAGGGGTGGAACGCCTCTCTAACTGCCCATAGCCTGCGTGCTTCAAAAATCTCTAAGGATTTTTGAAGCACGCAGGCTGGCTAGTGGCTGATTAACTTCGAATAAGGGCCACCAGCGTTTTTCATCGATTCGTGTGTCCCTCGTTCGACCACTTTTCCGTATTCGAGCACGATGATCTCATCGCAGTCACGAATCGTGCTTAGCCGATGTGCCACGACTAAACAGGAACAGCCACGGCGACGCAGGTTCCGATCGATGATTTCCTCAGTGGTTGGATCCAGTGCGCTGGTGGCCTCATCCAAGATCAAAAAACTCGGAGAATTCACCAGGGCTCGAGCGATTTCCAGCCTTTGGCGCTGGCCGCCAGAAAAGTTAACCCCGCCTTCAGCAACGGTGCTAGAAATGCCTCCTTGTCTGCTGGCTACGTCCTCCGCTATGGCAGCGTCCTTGCACGCCAGCGTGATATGAGAGTCGGGGATTGTCGGATTCCACATCGTCAGATTGTCGCGAATCGTGCCTTCGAACATGAAGATTTCCTGATCAACCATACCGATTGAATTGTGCAGCAAACGCCGGGGGATCTCCGTTCGCGGGACACCGTCGAACAGGATTTCGCCGGTCCATGGTTTGAAAAGGCCGGCCACCAGTTTCGAAACCGTCGATTTTCCGCTACCGCTGCCGCCCACCAAAGCGACCCGTTCACCCGGACGAACGCTGAAGCTGAGGTTCTCAATCAAAGGAGCGCCTAACGGGTTAAACCCGAAGGTCAGATTTCGGACCTCGAGCAGTCCGGTTAGTTTGATCGTGGCCTTGAACTCAGCGCTGACCGTACGGTCGCTGGCGTAAATAGGATCGGTTTCATAGCGAAGGACGTCGTCGAGTCGGTTCAAATCGGAGCCGGTCTCCTGAAGCGCATTACCGAATGTCACGAAGGAGGTAATCGGTTTAGTGAACCCATCCATCAATGATTGGAAGGCGACCAATAACCCCACGGTCAAATGGCCATCCATGACACGCCAGCCACCAAACCCGAGGATCGTGGCCGAGATGAGCCCTTTGGTGAGAGGAGGCACGGCCGACAAGGTTTGACCGTATAAATCCATGTCCTGTTCGGCTCGGATCGTCTTTGCCTGATAACCTGACCACCGCCCGAAAAACTCGTCTTCACCGCCGGTCGCCTTCAGCGTCTCAATCATTTGAACGCCACTCGTAGAGGTGCCGGTCATCTTTCCGCGTTCTTGCTGCAGGCGAAAGCTGGCATCGGTGCGGGGCCGTTGAACGGATTTGATCGCGATCAGATTGAAGAAGGCAAAGGCGACGCAGATCAACGTCAGCCAAAAATCATATTGGATCATGACGAGGGCAAAGAACAACAAGGCCATCAGGTCTAGCCCAGTCGTGACGAGCTTATCGGAAAGAACCTTAGCAACCTTATCGTTGATCAGCACCCGCGAGCCGATTTCGCCGGCGTACCGCTGCGAATAAAACTCCATCGGCAGCTTGACCACATGGGTGAAGAACTTGGCGGAAGTTGTGAGAGCGAGCTTAGTTTCCAACCGCAATAGAAAATGGCGCTGCAACCAAAGCAGCAAAATCATGAAGCCAATGGAGACCGCCATGCAGGAGAGCAATGGGCGCAGAATGTTCGTCTTGTCTCCGATCAGGTACTGGTCGATGAACACCCGCGTGAATGCTGGGTTCACGATATTCGGAACGATGAGTAGCAAGCCGGTTAAAAGCGCAAAACTCAAACCGATTTCGAATCCCGAAATGCGCCGGCGCAGTGCGGCCATCAGGCTGGGTTTCTCACCTCCAGGCACGAAGGTTGGGCCGCGGCTTATCTTCAGTACGACCCCGGTGAAAGAGGCCTCCAGCTCTTCGATGCTGATCCGACGAGGACCGGTAGCCGGGTCGTTCAAATGAACTTTTCCTTGGCTGACGCCTTCGTAGACCAGGAAGTGATTGAAATTCCAATAGAGAATAACCGGCGGTTCGGTTTTTAGGAGGGCGTCCAGCTCACAACGGACCCCGCTCGCCTCCAGCCCGAAACGTCGCGCCGCCTTCAATAAATTGCTCGCCTTGCTGCCGTCGCGGGTTACACCGCATTCCATCCGGAGCTGCTCCAGCGGGCGCCACAGATCGTAATACCGCATGATGATGCCCAACGCCGCCGCCCCGCATTCAACGGCCTCCATCTGCAGCAAAGTCGGCGTCATCACGCGAGCGGGAAGCGCCCCGTCGGACGGCAGTGTGGTCTCCGTCATTTAAGCCCGAGGATTTCTTTGATTTTTGGAATCACGAAGTCGATCGGCGGCTTCTGATCGACAACAATCGAAGCTTGGGCCAACGTGCCGCTGAAAATCCCCGTTGATGGTCCCTGCGAAGAAGACCATCGGTATCCGCTCTTGGTCGACGGATCTTGATAAAGATCGCCCGTGATCTCAATAGGAGCTCCCTTGGTCGAAAGATCCTTCACTAACTCTTCGTTTCTGAGTACAACCTTCATGCCGTCCGGAGTGCTTGGGAAATAGGAAACGTTGGTCACTTTCCCGAGAATAAATCCATACTCTTCAGCCTTCACCGTAGAAGGTGAAACCCGAATTTCCTGGTTCGGCAGAACTTTTTTCCCTTCGGCGGCGGGGACATAGATTACCGCCAGCATCGGGGCGTCCTCAGCTTCTACGGTGATGACGCGGTCTTTTGCGGCAACCGGTGAGCCGCGCTCGACGAGCTTTTCGATCACTCGTCCCGAATAATTGCAAAGCACTTGAACTCCGGCGTTCCGCTCCTCGATGTATTCCTGGAGCTGCAGCTTCGTGCTGTTGATCTCTTTCAGGCGCGCGTTTCTAGAGGTTTGAGTTTCGCGGGCTAACTTGATTTCATCCGTGGCAATCTGGCTCTCCTTGACTTGAGTATCCGCGACCTGACCCTTAACGCCGTAAAGGGCATCGCGCGCCTTGTTGACTTCAGCCTGAGTGGTTAAGCCTTTTTGCAGTAGGCTTTGTTTATTATCGTATTCCCTCTGGTCGGCCTCGATCTGAACTTTGTAGCTGGCAATGGCGTCGAGCAAGGCCTGGTCTTGTTTCTTGTAGTCCGCAAGCGCGGCGGCGTCATTCTTATCCTCCCGAGCGGTCATGTCGGCGTCCTGCTCCTGCAAGACCTTTAGCTGGGCCTGGCTCGACTTGATCTTTAGCTCCAACTGCGACTGGCTCATCTTTGCCACGACTTGGCCGGCCTTAACTTGATCGCCCGTTTTCACCAGCACCTGAGTAATAAATCCATCGCTTCCCGCCGAAACATCGTAAACCGCGCCACCGCGAATCAAGATCCCGCTTCCTGAAACCGTATCGGGAATTCGTCCAAGAAACCCCCAAAGTACAATCAGGAAAAGGACGCCCGCCAATGCCGAAAGCGCCAGCCATCCGACGGGCGACGTGACCGACATCAGATAATCGAGCTGTTCTGGAGAAGAGAGCCGCTCCAGGGCCGCTTTTCGGAAGATAGTTCTTTCCGGCGGCGCCCCGTCCTTAGTGGTGCCAGGGGGGGTGGCCTGAGATGTATTTGATGTTAGGCTCATAGTTCCGGTCTTTCACGGTCGGACCCGCCTCTTGGTTCAAATCCGGCAGAGTAACAAAAACATCTCTTTTCAGCTGCATTTTCTCCACCGGGTTTGGAAACCCCGGGGTTCGCATGACCGTGTCTCTGGTCAGCATTGTCGCCGTGTCGTACCGAAGCTTAGCGATGGTCGACGCCATGCTCGACTGTGCATCCGCCAGCGACTCTGCTGATTTGGTGAGTCGATCCACGGACTGAAACACGTCGATGAGGGTCGCGGCTCCCAGGCGGAACTTCTCTCGCAGATCCGTTATACTTTTTTTGTAGTTTTCGACCGCCAAATCTGACTGGGCAATCTCGACCTGATATTCCTGCAGTGTGGAGATGTCGTTTTGAACGCTTAACACGATGTCTCTGGAAATATCGTCCAGGCCGATAAGGGACTTGTCCAAATCTGCTTCCGCGTTGAGCAACGCACCCTCTTTCTTATTGTTGGCGGGCGTCCAATTCAGTGAGACATTAGCATTAACCTGCGGGTCCACGGTATAGCCTGAACCGGCTCCGGTCTGCCGGCCGTCAACGATGTCGGCGCCTCCCCCGAGACTGAATTTAACATCGGGCCGCAAATCGATTCTAGCATGGTCGGACTTCAATCGTTTTCCGTCGACTTTCTCGATGGCGGCCAACCGATCGAGACGTCGCCCCAGCGCCACATCGATCAATTGAGACTCATTGATTCTTGAGAGAGCGGTTTCGTTCAGGCCCGGGAAATGGTCCGACGGAAACGGGAGGAAGCGCAACTGCTCTCGAGTTAACCCTAAGGTTGCCGCCAGGGCTTTCGCTGAATTCAAGACCTCAATTAGCGCAGCCGATCGCGACGCAAACGCCTCCGCTCGGTGAGCCAGTGCCAGCGGAACCTCTGTTTGAGCTACGCCTCCATTCTTGGCTAGCTCCTCGGTGAGGCTAAGTACCGCGGCGTTTACCCGATAGGTGCGGTCCGCGTAATAAAACTTCTCCAGAGCTGCCGCCTCTTTCCAGTAGGCCTGTATCGCGTCAAGCACTGCCTTGGTGGTGGTGTGCCCTAAAGTCAACAAGGCGGCTTGATAGTCTTTACGCGCAGCCGTCTCGTCAGCCGAATTGAAGTACGTGCCAAATTTGGTGAGAGACATTCCCATTGAAAAAGTGATTTGGTGAACCGCGGGAGGCCACGAAAGTTGATCCTGGTTGTTTAAGAACTGGGGGGAGTACTCAACGCTGAGGTCTATCCCGTTTCGCAAAGTCTTGGAAGCGTCTGCGGTAGCGATAATGGTTTGTATGTCGGTCGTTGATGCCGACCCGCTTGACTGGGCGGCATTCGTGCTGACGAGCTGGCTGATGTTGGCGCTCGGATTGGCTTTGAGCTGTGTCAGGGTTTGGGTCAGCGTCTGGGTGAGGACCTGAGTAATTTGGTTCTGAGTTGAGAAAGCTGAGACTGCGTTGGTACTGTTCGAGCTGGACAGCTGACTCCTCACATAACCGAGAGCACCGATGAATTGGGCATCGTAATTTCCGGTCGCTTTCTTCAGCGCACCCCGGGCCGACTGCGCGTCTTCAGTACTCATGCGAAGGTCCGAATTTTGCATGAGAGACAGACGTACTGCATCGAGCAACGAAAGCGGCGCAAAGAAGCTCGGGCGAAATCGATGCACTTGCAGTGCTTCCTCAAACTCTTGATCCAGCTTGGTTTGGACTTCGGGAGCGAGGGCCGGCGTCGGGGTAGGAGTCGGAGAACCGGCCGCAGGGATCAAAGGCTTGGTTTCTCCTTTCGGTCCGGTCGGCAGCAGTGGCTCCACACTGGGAGTTGCTGTCGGCTGTTCGGCCTGCGGAATAGCGGGATTGGTCTGTGGTGTTGGTTGTTGCCCAATCGCTGGCTGTAAAAAGAGTAAAGAGATGCCGGCTAGAGCTCGCGGCGACACCCTGCAGAATATGCTTCGTTGGAGCGAACGGGGAATTCGTAGTAGCTTCATGGCGAGGTGATCCGAAAAGGTGCATGACGAATCGCTGCTGACGGAAGCTCTTTTCTCTCAAATTCAAATTTTTTAAACAAGACCAAAAGTACGCGCCGGGCGAGGCACTGACCGGCCGGATGAGCTATGGAAGTCACAGTCGAAATCAGGGCGAATCAGCCGGTTTTGGTTTACAACGGGCGTTTGGACGAAGAAGCGGCAACCCGATTCAATCGAGAGTTATCCGAGTGGGTCGAGCGGATGCTAAGTCGGAACGTCACGACCCTCACGCTCGATTTCTCCGAAGTAACCTTCGTCAGTGGTGTCGTTTTGCGTTCGATGCTGTCAATGGCGCGCCGGGTTCGTGCTCGAGGCGGCGCGATTTGCATCGCTAACCCCAGCATTGATGTCCAAGAGACTTTCGAAGTGATCCGATTCCGTGAGATTTTCGAGTCTTATGGTGGAAAGCTCACTATGGGGGGGCCCCAGGTGGTCGAGACAACCCGAGCACCCAGCCAAACTCTTCAGTTGGATATCCTGATTGGCGATCGAGCCTTGTTTTGCAAAGACGGCGACACATTGGGGACGGAGGGGTCGTTGGGCGCCGAACTCTTTGCAGGTCTGCCCGGAGTCGGAGCTCGCCCGGTCCAATTCCAGAGTGATGGTTCTCAATGGTTAGCAACGGTGGCGCAAGAACCTGGTTCTCTGGTGCGAGTGGACAACCGAGTAATAGGTCCTGGACAGCAAGCGATTCTTAAGGGCGATCATTGGCTGCAAATCGGCGAGGTGCGCGTGCGCCTGCACGTGACGCTGCCGGATGCGGTGGGCAAAGAAGGTGAACAGATCAATGAACAAGTGGAGGGCGTTTTTTCGCGCACGACAGAATGGATCAACCGGACGATGAAAGAGTAAGGAGCGGAATTGGTGGAGTGGCGGAGGCCGCCACATGAGCACTGCAACCCAAATGACAGGCGGAGGCGAAAAGCGGCCACCAAATCGCCTCGAGAGGTTACGCGCCACGGATCCACAGTTCCGCGACGCTTTTGCGTCAGAGAGGGTTGTAGCGGCGAAACGGGAGCCTGGACTGCGTCTAGCTCAGGTCGTGCAAATCGTGATGGAGGGTTATGCCGATAGACCAGCACTCGGTCAGCGCGCACGCGAGTTAGTCACTGATCGGACGACGGGCCGGAAGACTCTCAGCCTGCTGCCGCGGTTCGACACCATCACCTATCGGGATTTGTGGGCGCGCGCCTGCGCCGTCGCCAGCGCATGGCACCATGACACCACCCATCCGCTCAGAGCAGGCGATTTTGTTTGCATTCTGGGCTTCACCAGTCCGGATTACGCCACACTACTATTGGCGTCTATCCATCTCGGCGCAGTCATAGTACCGCTACAGACAGGTGCGCCGTCAGCCCAGCTTGCCGAGATCATCGCCGAGACTGAGCCCCGCATTCTGGCGACAGGAATTGAATACCTCGACGCGGCCGTGAGTGCTGTGCTCTCCGGCACGGTGCCACAACGCATGATGGTCTTCGACTATGACTCTCGAGACGACGACCAGCGCGAGCAGCTTGAAGCTGCGCGTCAGCGGTTGGCAAAGGCGAATTGCCGGATTGTCTTCGACACACTCGACGCCGTGGTGAACCGAGCAAAGTCGCTGCCGGCGCCGCCCTTATATGTGCCCAACACCGATGAAAACCCGTTGGCTTGGCTGTTCTACACCTCCGGATCCACCGGTACGCCAAAGGGGGCGATGTACCCCGAAAGGCTCATCATCACCACGTGGCTCAATGAATCGCGCATACCGGCCATCACCCTGAGCTTCATGCCGATGAGCCACATCGTCGGGAGTAGCTACTTGCTGTTGGCGCTGGCAAACGGAGGGACAAGTTACTGCGCGCCGAAGAGCGATTTATCGACGCTGTTCGAGGACCTGTCGCTGGCGCGTCCCACCATGGTCTCGCTGGTGCCCCGTGTCTGCGAATTGCTCCATCACCACTTCCTCGGCGAAGCGGACAGGAGGATTGCCAACGGCGCCGCCCATGACATAGCCGAAAAAGACGTAAAACGCGAGATGCGCGAGCACATACTGGGTGGCCGCCTCTTATTGGTCGGTTGCGGCTCTGCCTCGTTGGCTCCGGAAACCCATGCGTTCATGGAGTCGATGCTGAATATGCGTATACCCATCGGCTACTCCGGCACGGAACTTACCGGTCGCACTGTGCTCGTCGACGGTAAAGTGCAGCGTCCGCCCGTGATCGCCTACAAACTGGTGGACGTTCCGGAGTTGGGATATTTCAGTACTGACAAGCCCCACCCGCGGGGGGAACTGCTTGTGAAGTCCGAGCGATTTATGGGCGGCTACTACAAGCGTCCCGAACTCACGGCGGAGAGATTCGACGAGGAAGGTTTCTACAAAACCGGCGACATCATGGCCGAACTCGGGCCTGACCAGTTGATGTATCTCGACCGACGCAACAACGTTGTGAAGCTGTCACAGGGCGAATTCGTCGCCACCTCGCGCCTGGAGGTGCTGTATTCGCAGAGTCCGATCATCCGGCAGATTTATGTGTACGCCAGCAGTGAGCGAGCGTTCTTGCTCGCGGTTATAGTACCCGCCGAGGAGTTGGCTGCTCAGCTCGACGCCAAGAGCGGAGGGACCGACCAGATGAAGTCGGCGATCCGCCGCTCGCTGCAGCAGATCGCAAAGGAGCACCATCTCAACGGCTATGAAATCCCGCGTGACTTTCTGATCGAGACCGTTCCGTTCAGCTTGCAGAACGGTCTCCTGTCAGAACTCGGAAAGTTTCAGCGCCCGAAGCTCCAGGAGCGGTACGGGAACCGGCTAGAGCAGTTGTACGCCAAGCTCGCCCAAGACCAACTCAACGAACTTCGATCCCTGAGGGCCGGAGGAGCAGATCTGCCGGTACTGGAAACGGTGAGCCGTGCCGTGCAGGCTACTCTTGGGGTTTCGCGTGCAGACGTCTGCCCCGATTCCCGGTTCAGCGAACTCGGCGGAGACTCACTTTCAGCCCTGACGTTTTCGATCCTGCTCCAGGAGATTTTCAGCATCGAGGTCCCGGTCGGCGTGATCGTCGGCCCAACGGGTGCAGTTCAGCATCTGGCAGCCTACATCGAATCCGAACGTAGCTCCGGCGCGAAGCGGCCCAGTTTTGCGACAGTGCACTTGCTTGGCACGTCCAAGGTGTATGCCAGCGAACTGACGCTCGATAAATTCATCGACAAACCGGTACTCGCCAACGCTGCGACGTTGCCGCTACCCAATGATGCCGTCCGTTCAGTCCTGATGACCGGTTCAACCGGCTTTCTCGGCCGGTTCCTCGCATTGGCGTGGCTCGAGCGACTGGCCGAGCAGGACGGCAAATTGATCTGCATCGCCCGCGGGGCCGACGCTGTTCAGGCGCGTCAGCGGATCGAATCCGCGTTCAACACAGACGCAAAGCTCGTCAACCATTTTCAGGCTTTGGCCTCCGATCACCTCGAGGTTCTGGCGGGAGATATCGGTTCGCCGAAGCTTGGTCTGGACGCGAGCACCTGGGCCCGGCTCGCCAGGACGGTCGATCTAATCGTGCACCCCGCTGCCCACGTCAATCATGTTCTGCCCTACAACCAATTGTTCGCTGCGAACGTGGTTGGTACTGCCGAAGTTATCCGGCTTGCCATGACAACCAATCTCAAGCGGCTCCATTACATCTCGACCCTCGGCGTGAACGCAGTCACCGATCATCTGGTTGACGAAGACAGCGATATCCGCAGCTCTATCCCGGTCTGCGAGATCGGCCGGCGCTATGCCAACGGCTACGGAATCAGCAAATGGGCCAGCGAAGTCCTCCTGCGAGAGGCCCACGATTTGTGCGGCCTCCCTGTGTCCGTCTTCCGGCCTGGCATGATCCTTGCCCATCGCGTCTACTCCGGGCAGCTGAACCTTCCTGACATGTTCACGAGACTGCTGTTCAGTTTGGTGGTCGCGGGCATAGCGCCATCGACATTCTACGCGCACGACACGCGTGCAGGCCGGCCGCGCGCCCGCTACGAAGGCATCCCCGTTGACTTTCTGGCCGAGTCGATCACAGAGATCGGCGCCCGGGATTCCGAGGGATTCCATACCTACAATCTGTCGAGCCCTCACGACGACGGCATCTCGCTCGATACATTCGTCGATTGGCTTAACGATGCGGGATACCGAATAGAACGGATCGACAATTACGGCGAGTGGCTGTTGCGATTTGAAACTGCCATGCGATCCCTGCCCGAAGAGCAAAGGCAAAGTTCAGTGCTTTCGCTTCTTGGGCCCTACCGCCATTACCAAACGCCCGTTGCAAAGTCCCGTCTCCCCGCCCAACGGTTTTGTGCGGCACTGCAAGCCACCGGCTTTGATATTCCGCATCTGTCAGCGGAGTTGATCAACAAATACATAGCCGACTTGCGGCACCTCCGCCTCATCTAGCAGTGCAGATGTCACCAGGGAGAATCCGGAAAGAGCAACCCCCTTTTGCGTTTGTTATCCGGATCCGTCAGGTGGAGGAGGAACAATCCGATACCAGCGCCACCTTGCATCAGGCCTGTCTGAGCTATCATCCGGTCTGGCTCAATCCGGTTTTCCGCCTGGATCCATTTCAGACCTTGGCCGTCGGCTTGGGCTGTGTTTTCCAGGTATTCGCCGATCCGGAGCGCGAATTGGCGATAAGACACCTCTTTGGTTTTCCGATAAAGTCCCAGAAAAAACTCGCCAACGCCGACCGCTCCGCAACAACGACTGACGTTATGCCAATGGCCGGGTGTCGGTTTTTCCGGTATCCCGGAGCGCAGGATAGTCTCCGCCGCGGTTTGGCCAACGCTCTTCCATTTTGCTTCTTTGGTAATGCTAAAAAGCTCATAAATAAAACGATCGGTGCCGGCCGGCCCATGGCACCACCCAAGATAGAAAAGCTCTCTTCCTTCAGATAAGTCATGAGGAATAAGGCATTCGGTCCGGGGGTCGGTGGACATGATCGATTGGAGATAGTTCGCGGCGTCGTTGGCTGCATCAAGAAGCCTGCAGTTACCGGTTTCTTCATAGAGCTTTAGTAGAAAATAACCGACTCCAGCGGTGCCATGGGAAAAGTTCGGGTATTGCTTTTGCTCGTTAGACTGGTGAAGCCAATAGTGCCCCCGGGGCAGCTTCGAGCTGGCAGCCGTCAGATCGACTTCGGCCCGAACCGCTAAATTGATTAGCTCTGGTCGATGCAACTGTCGTCCAAGCTCGAGCAGACTCAGCCCGATTCCCGCTGAACCGCTCATCACATCGATGTGTTGGTTCCATCGCGCTCCCGCGTTCACGCGGTCTTGCTTTTCTCGAATCAAACGGTCGACTGCTCGCGAACACCCGGCTACCGCCTCTGGGTCATCCGGCCATTGCGCCAAGGAAAACGCTATCCCAGCCAACCCATCGTAGAGGCCGTAGCGACCCACGCGCGAGATATTCCGCTCCAGAAACCGTATGCCGCGCCGGATCCCCTCCCGATATTCTGGCCGACCAGTCGCTTCATAGAGTTCGCGCAGGAACAGTAATATCCCCGCGTTTCCGTAGTATAGGTCGCACTTTTCCTCGAGCGAAAGATCACTGCGGCTTGGCCAATAGCTCCCGCCATCACCCGGCTCACGAACTTCTTGGGACAACAGCCAACTTGCCGTTGCCTTCGCCACACTCATCGGATCTGATTTATGTCCGGTAGCCGTCACCTGCGTGACCTCGGGTTCCCCTCTTCGAGCCTGGTACTGACCGCAAAAAAACGCTCGAGGTCCCATACTGTATGGTCTCCGAAGATAAGCGAATCTGCCACAGAGTCATCGAGTTACTGGGGCAAAGCGCATTGCATCTCAGCGAAGAGGAGTAGGTTCCTAGTATGAGTACATCAGCGAGGACATTCAAAATTGGCGGTGATTTGGAAGTGAATCGTCTCGGATTCGGGGCAATGCGCCTCACGGGCAAGGGGATCTGGGGTGAACCGAAGGATGTGGACGAAGCAAAGCGTGTCTTGAAACGGGCAGTAGAGCTAGGAGTGAACTTTATCGATACCGCCGACAGTTATGGTCCTGACATCAGTGAACGGCTGATCGGTGAGACACTTTCGCCTTTTCCTAAAGGTCTCGTGATCGCAACGAAAGCCGGGTTGACTCGGCAAGGACCGGACCAATGGTTACCGGTTGGGCAGCCCGCATATCTGCATCAACAGGTCGAGATGAGCCTTCGGTTTCTGAAGACTGACGTGATCGATCTTTGGCAATTGCATCGGATTGATCCGAAGGTGCCAGTCGAGGAGTCGTTAGGAGTCATCGCGAAACTGCAACAGCAGGGTAAGATCCGGCACGTTGGTCTTAGCGAGGTGAAACCTCACCAGATTGAACAAGCTCGCAAGGTAGTCAACATCGTCAGTGTTCAGAACTTATACAACGTCGGTGATCGCCAACACGAAGACGTATTAGAGTATTGCGAAAAACATGGCCTCGCGTTCATCCCCTGGTTTCCGGTGGCAGCGGGTAAACTGACGCAGCCAGGTGGGACGCTGGATGTGATCGCCAAACGTCGTGGTGCCACCGTGGCGCAACTGTCAATAGCCTGGCTCTTGCATCGGTCTCCCGTCATGTTGCCAATCCCAGGGACATCGTCGGTGGCTCATCTTGAGGAGAACCTCAAGTCGGTAGAGACCCTCCTATCGAGCGCCGAATTGAAAGAAATCGAGAACGCCGTTGGATAGTGAAAGAGCGCTCTCAGGCGGTGGCTCCCGGTCAGCAACGCTCGCTTATGCACAGCGCCTCTTTTATCGTCCTCGTCCTCGAAAAGAATGTTGCGCAGCGACTCCTAAGACCTGCACCCAGGGTTGGGGTCAGCCCTTTTTTGCGCTGTGCATAAACGAGCGTCACGTTTTCTTCGGCGAGCGCTGGGCAAGACAAATTCGAGGACGTGGACGACGACGATAAAAGAGGCGCTGAAGCCGATCAACGCACAGATCCAAAGCGTGTTCTTCCAAACCGCGGAATAGATTGATAAGACGCTGAAAGAGTAAGGGGAGAGGGATCGAGTCCCGGTAGGGCGACGCTGCAGAACAACTGGGCGTTTCATCGGCGCCCAAAGCTTAGATCCGAGGTGCCATTCGCGAGAACCTCTGCGCGTTGTGATTGCGCTGTGGCACGGGAGGGAGCCTCGCCCTAGAGGCTGCTGCCTTAACACCAAACATTGCGCTTCAATGCAATTTGCACGAAATTCAGGAAATCTGGTTGCGATTTTACGGATCAAAGCACATCTCGCCTCGATACAATATGTTCATCATAAGCGACTTACGATTTAGGCTCGAAAATTGCTAAAGCTAGATCGCGCCGATCGCTGCATTCATGAGAGCCCTGATTATTGACGACGAAAAAGCAATTCGAAGTTCCACCGTTATCGCGATCCGTGCCGAAGGGCACCTGGCTGAGTCTGCCGATAGTAAAGCGGTCGGATTATTAAAACTGCAGGAAGACGCTTACGATCTGGTTTTCCTCGATCTGCGTTTGGGGGATGAAGATGGTCTCGAAGTTCTGGAAGAGATCAAACGCGGTTTCCCGCAAGTACACGTCGTCGTCTTTACCGCTTATGCCTCGGTCGCTTCAGCGGTAACCGCGATGCAGAAAGGGGCTTTTGACTATCTGGAGAAGCCGTTTACCCCGGAGAACCTCCGGCAAATCTTAGGCCGGCTGGAAAAACAGCGAAAGCTGGAAACCAAGATTGTTGAATTGCAGCGAGAGATCGACCGCCAGAATCCGTCGCCCGACTTTTTGTCAGATGATTTTGCGATGCAGTCGGCCTTTGAAATTTTGTTCAAAGCGGCCCCAACCCAAGCCGCAATTCTATTGTTGGGCGAAAGCGGAACCGGCAAAAGTATACTGGCGAAAGCGATTCACGATCGAAGTGAATCGAAGGATGCGCCCTTCGTTACGGTGAGTTGTCCCAGCTTGTCTCGCGAGTTGCTGGAGAGCGAACTGTTTGGGCACGTCAAAGGCGCTTTCACTGGCGCCATTCGCGATACGTGGGGCAAGGTGGCGGCAGCAGAATCCGGCACTCTGTTCCTGGATGAAATTGGTGAACTACCTTTGGAGATCCAGCCGAAACTGTTGCGGCTGCTCCAAGAACGCCAGTATGAGCGGGTCGGCGAACATAAGGTTCGGGTTACCAATGCCCGGATCATTGCTGCTACCAACAACGATCTAAAGGAGCGGGTGCGAACTGGGACCTTTCGCGAAGATCTCTATTATCGGCTTGATGTGATCTCGGTGCGAATCCCTCCTCTAAGAGAGCGAAGCCACGACTTAACCCGCCTCACCAGGTCATACCTTGATTTCTTTCGCCGCCAGCTCGGACGGCCACGATTGAATTTTAGCGAAGGCGCAGTGAAGCGGCTGATTAGTTACCGCTGGCCCGGCAATCTTCGGGAATTGAGAAACACCATCGAACGAGCGGCTATTCTGGCGCCAGACGATTTCATCAGCGAACGATTCGTCCCGGAGAATCCACCCGCGGCGTTAGACACCAAAATTGCGGTGGGCGGTGATATCAGCCTGGAAACGTTAGAAGAAGCTCATATCCGCAGCATCTTAGGCCGGTCGTCTAGCCTGGATTCGGCTGCTAAGACCTTGGGGATAGATCCTGCGACCTTGTACCGAAAACGGAAGCGACTTAATCTCCAATAAGCCCGCAACGCTCGTAAATGCGTAGGCATTTTCGAGCGTTGCGCGCTATTAGCCGTTAAGAAGACGACAGCGTCTTCTCAACCGCTTGAGCTGAGGCCCAACCGCAAACTGAATGTTGAACTTTTTGTGAGATTGCAGCACCAGCGTCCGGCTGCTTAGCCGGACGCTGGTGCTACCACATCCTGGATTGTGAAAGAATCTTAGACGATTCTTTCACAATCCAGGCTACCTATGCTTCGCTGGCGACTTACTCTCGGACTGCTGGCCACTCTCATTATTTTGCTCACCGTTGGCATCTACGGAGTTTGGCTATTTAACGATCTTGGCCGGGCGGTCGACAAGGTGATGCGGAACAACTATGACAGCATCCGCGCGTGCCATTCGATGCGGGTAGCAACCGCTCGGGTTAACACCTTTTATTCTCGGGGGATTGATCGCCCCACGCTGCCCTACGATCAAACCGGACCTCTGGATAAAACGGAGAAAGAATTCAACGCTGCGATTCCGATCCTGGACCGGAATGCCCGGGATCCGGATGAGAAGCGGATGGTGGATGAACTGAAAAAAGCTACTGCGAACTACATCAGCATTTATCGGGAAACATTTCGCCAGTATTTCGCACACGACCCGGCGATCCACGACTCCTGGTCTCAGATACCCGAGCTAACCCTTAAAATCACCAACCTGAGCGAGGCCATCTTACGGGTGAACGAAAAGCAAATGCTGAAGGCCAATCATGAGGCGCGCCGCAAGGCGGCTGAGTCGATCCGGTTGCTCCTGATCGCGATGGCTAGTTCGATCATCGTCTTCATCTTTACCTATGCTCGGCTAGGGCGCTCTTTAATTGATCCGATCCGCAGGCTGACTCATTCGATTCGGGATTTGCGTGCCAGAGAGTTCGAGAATCTGCTGCCGGTCCAGAGCCGGGATGAGCTCGGCGAGCTCACCAGCGAGTTCAATCGTATGGCCCAGGAGCTTCGCAGTTTTTACCTGGAAACCGATCGGAAGCTGATTGAGCTAAATCAGGTTATCCGGGCTCTCCTAACCACGTTGCCTTATCCCCTGTTTATCTTGGATGAACACGATCAGATCTCCCGGATGAATCCCGCGGCGGAAAGTCTGATGTCCAATCTCGGCGCCGGAACCGAGTTGCCGCATCAGGTCAGGAGACAATTAGCCAAGGTGTCTCGGGATGGGGCGGATTATCGGATCGATGACCTAAAGCAGGCGTTGCTGTTTAGAATCAACGATCAGGAGACCTATTTCTTGTCTCGAATCTTTCCGGTTGTCCTCGAAGATGGGACCTTCTCCGGGCGCGCTGTGATGCTAGTCGATGTAACCCGGTTCCGTTGGTTAGATGAAGTTAAAACGGATTTGCTGGCGACCTTGAGTCATGAAATAAAGACGCCATTGACCGGCATCCGGCTGGTTCTACACCTCTTGCTCGAACAGCGCACCGGGAAATTGTCCGGCTCGCAAGAAGAGTTGGTTTTGACCGGCTGCAACGAGTGCGAGCGACTGTTGAAGACCTTGAAGAGCATTCTTGACCTCGCCCGGATGGAAAGCGGCCAGGATCAACTGGATCTGACGCCGGTCTCGCCGGCCCAACTGGCGCAAGATGCCTACGATCATTTTCTGGAATTCTTCCAGCAATCGTCATTGCATTTGGAATTGGATGTCGCACCGGATATGCCCAACGTGTCAGTGGATAGCACCCGTATTTCGTTAGTGCTGACTAACTTCCTATCCAACGCCTTGAAGTATAGCTTTCCTGGCTCGCAGGTCGATTTGCGGGTCCAGCGATTCGGTGAGCATTTTGTGCGCTTTAGTGTGATGAATCAGGGTCCCGGTTTGTCTGATCTCGAGCAAGCCAAGGTGTTTGATAAGTTCTACCGGGCCGAAAAACAAAGCGTCCGGGAAGGAGTCGGCCTGGGATTATCGATCGCCCGCCAGATCGTGCAAGCGCATGACGGCCGGATCGGCGTAAAAAGCGAGCTCAATGGGGTGACCGAATTCTTTTGTGATCTCCCGATTGCGCTCCGGGTCGAGCAGTTGGTGACCGTTGGGTGATTGGTTGATGATGAGGGGTGGTCCGGAAATAATCAGTGATTGGTGGCGCACCAAAGCAGCGAAGCTGCGATTTTAAGATAGCCTAGGGTGAAGCCCTAGGAACCCATATGCCAAGACGCCACGCACTGAAGGTGCGTCTCAATGAGGCGGATGGTGCGATCCTAGAGTGTTTCAGAGCCCAGCGCGCGGAAACGTCCTGGGTTCGAGGGCGTCGCATCTATCCAAACGCCGTGCCTGAAAAAGATCGCCGGCGTCGAAATACGTGTGAGCTACAACGCGGAATGCAACGCCCCTCCGGTCTCGGTTAGGCGCACCAATCACACTATTCGCGTTTATTCGTGTCCATTCGCGGTTCAATTCTCTGTGGTTTTTTCAAATTGAAGCCGCGTTTTTTTGCGGTTTGGAGGAAGCGGGGCAGGAGGTTTTCCTCAATAAAGGCAAACGCGGCGTTCAAGCCGCCACTGGCGTAGGTCCGCCCGATGGCGGCTTCGATGCTGGTGGGTTCGCCAAAGGAAGATAGGAAATGGTTCGATACCCAGAGTTCGAACAGGCGGTTGCGATCTTTGGAGCCGTCACCCGGGACAGCCTGCAAAAGCCAGGAACGGGCGAATAGCGCCAGCACCGCGTCGCCGATCCAGGCTTCGTTGCGCATTTGCTCTTCAGGATCCATCAGCCAATCTCAGGGGAGAAATTCGACAAACAAGTGTATTCGGCGCCTTCCGGTCCCGGCAAGCTTCGCATTAAGCTGACCGAATTTACTCGCCAGCTGAACTCGGGGAACCGGTTCTTTTCTGAGAGCAACCGCATCCTTTCACCGAACCTTTTCGGCAGTTGACGAAACCGCGCGACGGTGATGTGGGGATAAGAAGCTTCGTTCTTCTTCAACGGAACTCGCCGGGAAAACGCCGCCACAAATCGTGATTGCAACTGGTGCAACCCCAGGTTGTCCCGGCATCCTACCCACAATACTCGGGGCCGATGAAATGCGGGAAAGCTGCCGATGCTGCTCAGAGTCAAGGTTGGCAGCTCGGTGAACGACGCCAGGACCTCATTCGCAACCACCTTTAAGCTGGCCACCTCCGAAGAGGGGATATGGCCGAGAAAGAGAATGGTCAGATGAAACTGCGTCGGACGAATCCAACGGACCGAACGTTGCGGATCAAATCCTGTCTCTAAGACTCGCCTTACTTCAGCTTGAATCGCCGACAAATGATGGATAACGTCCGGCGGCGGATTAATGGAAAAAAAGAGTCTAAAAGGGACGGCGGCGTTGAGCTGGTCAAGCGTTTGGAAGGTATTGCTTTCCGTCATGTCGGCCCCCGATACTAAATAGTACAACTGCACCAGTTTCTTGCATTTCCGGTCAGCGACGGTAGTGGTTCCGCCTTCATGAGAGTGATTTGTTCTTTGCTGTTGTTGGTTGCCAGCTGGTTCGTCCTCACTCCGGTGCACGGGGAGATCTCGGTAGCGAGTTGTGCGGCGGCGCAAAAGTATTCGGCAGCGCGTCGAGGCCTTTCTTTGTTGGTCATCAGAGACAGTCGGATTGTCTACGAATCCTATGCAGCCGGATATGGCCCGGACAAAGTGGCCTCTATATTTAGCGGCACCAAGGGTTTCTGGTGCATGGCGGCGATCGCTGCTCAGGAAGACGGTATTCTGGACTTGGATGAACCGGTTAGAACCACCATCACGGAGTGGGCGGATGAACCGGGTAAAGGGAATATCACGATTCGCAATCTCTTGAGCTTTACCGCTGGAATCGAACCGGTGTTCGCTCTTCATGGCACTAGAATTCCCGACCGCAACCGCTATAGCATTGGCCTTAGACCGGTAGCGGCTCCGGGCCAGACCTTCATGTACGGCCCGAGTGAACTCCAGATTTTTTCGGAAGTCTTGCGAAGAAAATTGTTGCGCCGCCATCTCACTCCCCAGGAGTACTTACAGCGGCGGATCTTAAGCCCGCTGGGTATTTACGGAGTCGATTTCCGGGAAGACGCCGCCGGTAATCCGCTGCTTGCCAGTGGTTTCAAATTGAGCACGCGCGAGTGGGCGCAGCTCGGCATTCTCATTCTTAACGACGGAAAGTACGGCCACCATCAAATCGTCCCTGGTGACGGACTGGCTGAACTGTTCCACGGCAGTCGCGCTAACCCGATGTTCGGGATGGGCTTTTGGCTCAATCGAACTGCCAACGATGGGGCTCGAGAAATCGACGTGGAAAAAATGTTGGATATCCCTTGGCAAAGAGAGGATTGGCATCGGGCTTGTCTTTGCCAGGATGCTCCGCGCGATATGATCGCCGCTATCGGGTCCGCTTATCAGCGCATGTTCATTATTCCATCAATGGACACCATCATCGTTCGTCAGGGACGCGATGCCGCCTTCTCCGACGCTAAATTTCTTCGCATCCTTCTCGGGGACGCGCGGAGGGGATGAGGGGTGGCCCGAAAGTAATCAGTAACCAGTAACCAGTAGGTCAGTGGTAGGGCGAGGCTCCCGAAAAACCGATCGTTATTGCGAAGTCTGCGGCCTCGAAAAACGCCGGATGCGCGTCACCGCTGTGCTGCCGAGCCGTCATCCACGAGCAGCCACGAGAGAATGGCGAGTCCTGGGTGAGCGGCTCGGCCGTTTTTTGGCGGAATCCCGTCAGCGGTCTCGGCCGTCGTGAACCCTGAGAAAACGCAGACGTTTTTCAGGAGCCTCGCCCTACCAATCACCAACCTGTCCGACGGAGCTAAAGGGGGAGATGGGGCGAAGTCGGATCACTGATTACTGATCACTGGTTACTGATTACTCCCGGGCCACCCCTCACCGTTTCCCTTAACCCAAAAAGCCACCACCAAAAGCCTTGATCAACGTTGGGCACAGTTTACTTTTCGGCTACCATGGATTTTGCGAATGATCACTTTTTCTGGGGACTCGGCGTGGGCATACTCCTCGGAGTGATTGGTATTGTTTTGGCCATAATTCGACTTTGGGATGCGCGCCGCGAAGTTGGGCGTCTGCGCCGGCATCTATCTGACAAGCTAGAATTGGAAGCGGATGCCACTAACCGGCTAAAAGCAGATCTGCAGAACATGCGATCGCAAAATGAAAATCTGCGGATGAAGGTTGCCACCTTAAGCCAGGTACCGGATCGGAAACAGCAACGAGATCTGGAGGTCTACGCCCGGGCCGAACGCTATATGGTATCGCAATCGCCCGGTTTTCCGGCCGTTTGGGAGCAAGCGAAAAGAGCGGCGGTTGGCGAGCTCGAAACCGAAGAACAAGGGCATAGCCTGCCACGCCGCGTATTTAACGCTTTGTTGAATCGGTCTCCGCGAGCGGAGGACCGTGACCGGGAACCACAAGCCGAAGGGTGAATTTCCCGGTTGACGTCGCCGGGTAACGGTGGAAGGCTGCGTTCCTTTTTATACAGTCCATGGCAAACACGCGATCAGCAGGGAAACGGGCAAGACAGACCGGAGCTCGTACACTGGAAAACAAGACAGTGCTCACCGGGATCAAAACGCAGCAGAAAAAACTGAGCAGCGTGATGGCCGGGGGCGATAAGAGCAAGATTGAGGCAGAGCTCACCGTCCTTGCTTCCCGGTTAGACAAGGCCGCTAAGCGTGGCGTGGTTCACAAGAATTTTGCCGCACGCCGCAAGAGCCGTGCGAATCACGCCGCCGCCGCTAAGCTTAAAGGGTAGGGAACAACCCAACGCTTGAACAGGGACGTCTGTATTCGATTGTCCCTCTATTCGGCTGCATAACCGTGCCCCGAGCTGCACCCACGACTTAAGGGGTAGGGCGAGGCTCCCGAACAACCCAACGCTTGAACAGGGACGCCTGTATGCAATCGTCCCTATATTCGTCTGTGTCACAACGCCGCCGAGCCGTTTCCACGACGTGACATCGGCGAGCGGCGTTTTCTATTGTGGCGGGCTTTCATCGAACGCGTCTGTCCATGGTTTGATGGCAAACGCTCGATTCTCGGCTCGGCCAGGTTCTCGACGGAACCACATTGGTCGGCACGAACGCGACGTCAGCTTCGGGAAAGCGTTCAGGAATTAGGGGAGTCTCGCCCTGCCAGTTCGTGGGTCGATCCAAGTCGGACCTAATTTAGATTGCCCATTAACTCTGGGCGGCAGGTCAAACGGCTGAGCCCGTATCCGCTCTCCGGCTGTTCATCAAAGAACAGCAGAGTGACTTCGTAGGCGAGCGAACGGCTATACATGCGGTCACAGGCAACGACGATGCCATGGAGATCCACACAAACCGGGGAGCTCTCCGGTGTCTCTGGTTTAGCGCAGACCCGCAACGCGATCTGAGTTCCGAGATCGAACTGCCAGCGCGATCGAAAGACCAGCCCTTGGTCGTTCAAGCGGATATCGCTGTAGTAGCCGAATACGCAATCGACGCCGTAGTCGAGATAGATGACGATATCGGCTTCCCGATTGTCGGGTATGGAGGAGTTCATCCGCGCTGCAACCTTTGCCTACGGTAGCCGGAGTCGGTCTTGCGTCAAGTTTGGCTCTCCATCTCGGCTTCCACCTCCGCCAGGATGCGTTTGGCTAAGCGGCCGAGCAAATAGGTCGTACAAATCGTTAAGATGAACCCGCTACCCCAGACCAGATAGTCGTGAAGAACAGGTTGTTTGGTGCCGCGAGCCATCTCAACGCCGAACTGGCCGAGTGTGCCGATGAACGTGTAAAGGAATAACCCTGGTGTTTGCCCCAGCGCGATCCAGAGCAGGCATCGATAAAGTGGAACTCGGGTCAAACCGTAGAAATAGTTAAGGAGGCTGGACGGAGCCAGGGGGTTCAACTGGGAAAGGACAACGATTTTCCATCCATGCCTTTCGATCGCGCGATCGATGACCCGGAGCCGGCGGCTGTTGTTGATCAGCTTCTCGACTCGGCGCCGGCCTAACCATCGGGCGATGCAGAAGGCGGTCGCGGCGCCAAGCAGGTTCCCCACCAGCACGATTAGGAAGCCCCACCAGAGCCCAAATATGAATCCGCCTCCGACGCTGAGTACTCCGCCCGGCAAAAGCAGAACATTACAAATCGCGTAGGCGATCGGATAAACGATGCCGCTCCATAGCCCCAGGCTTTCAATATGTTTTCGAGCGTCACCAATCCAATTCAAAATCGGATAATGGGACCCCAGCAAAAAGAGAACAACAATGGCCAGTATCAATCCGCCGATTTGGATAATCAGCGGCCAAGGCAGCCGGTGACTATAAGCCTCGGACGAACTGGGCGAGCTCGGCGGTGGTGTCATAAGTGAGAAACGGGGTGATCAGGTAGACCCCAGGGAAAAACTCTAGCACGGTGTCGATTATCTGTTTTGCCAAGTCAATACCAAGGCGCTTACCTTCCTGACCTTCCTTCCCCGTCATTTTTGAGCGCACGATGTCGGGGATGATAATGCCGGGTACCTCATGGTGCAAAAACTCAGTTTGACGGCCATTTAGCAGCGGCCAGACACCGGTGAGAATGGGAACGTTCAGGTGAGCGGTCCGTTCATAGATGGTTTTGACGAGCGCACGATCGAAGACCGGCTGCGTCATCACATAGCTGGCGCCGGCCGCCACCTTCCTTTCCAGACGCGAAATCTGCGCGTCCAGGTTTTTAGCATTCGGGTTGAGAGTACAACCCGTCACAAAATCGGTAGGATATTTGATGCTCTTACCGGTAAAATTGTACCCCTTGTTCATGCCGGAGATGATTTCCATGAGTTGGATGGAATTTACGTCGTAAACCGACGAAGCCCCCGGCTGATCTCCAAATTTCGCTGGGTCGCCCGTTAGCGGTAGAATATGCCGGATTCCCAGGGCGGAAATCCCCAGCAGTTCGCTCTGTAGTCCAATCAGGTTCCGGTCACGGCAGCTGATATGCAGCAACGGCATAATGTTGTACTGCTGCTTTAGGATGGCGCCGATCGCGAGATTGCTCACCCGCAGAATCGCAAGCGAGTTATCTGCCAGGGTTATCGCATCGCTACCGGCATCGACCAAAATTTGTGCGGCTTTGAAGTACCGTTCCAGATCAAGCGTTTTGGGCGGGTCCAGCTCGGTCACGATTACGGTCTCGCCATTCTTGATCAGGTCCAACAGGCTGGTTTCAGCGGGACGCCTACGCGGCAACGGTTCGACTGGCCATTGAATGGCCGGCTTTGAAACGATCGGCTTCAGGCCGGCAATCGAAAGCGCTATCTGCTGGATATGTTGGGGCCCGACCCCGCAGCAGCCGCCGATCAACCGAGCGCCTTCAGCGACAAAGTCTCGACTTGCCTTACCAAAGTATTCGGGAGCGGCATTGTACAGAAAACGACCTTCGTGATAGCGGGGGTACCCGGCATTCGGGAAAGCGCTAATCAAGAAATCGGCCGGAATTCGCCGCAGGATCTGCACCATGGCATGCGGGCCGGTGACACAGTTTACCCCAACGACATTGGCGCCGAGCCTCACTAGCTCACGGAACGCTTGTAGAATCGGCAAACTGGAGGGTAAACGTCCTTCCTCTGAGCAAACCATCGAACAGATTGCGGGAATATCCGTGCTGAGCTTGCGCAACGAGGTCAGTGCGATCTTGATCTCTTCGAAATCAAGAAACGTTTCCAAGAAGATGACGTCCACCCCGGCTCCGAGCAAAGCCTTCAGTTGAGCGGTAAACACTTCCGCCCGGTCGATATGCTGCGCCTCCGCTTCATCGGCATAGATCCCCAGCGGACCGACGCTGCCCGCGATCCAGATCTCTTTGTTGCCGATCGATTTTCGAGCCAGCCCGACCGCGGCCTGGTTGAAAGCTTCGACTTCGTTTTCCAGGCCGTGCTTCGCCAACCGGACCGCGTTTGCTCCAAAGGTGTTCGTTTCGAGCATTTGCGAGCCAGCGGCGACGTAGCTTTCGTGAACCTTTCTGACCAAGTCAGGCTGGCTGACAGTCAGCTCTTCGAAGCACACATCGAGTGCGACCCCGGCGGCCAACAGTTCGGTCCCCATGGCGCCGTCCCCGCACACAATTGAGTTCTGTATCGCGTCGAGGAATTTCATTCCCGCGGTTTTATCTAGCCTGCATCGGTCAGAAATGCATACGGATTTCTGACCGATGCGGGCTGCGGCAGCAGAATACTCCAGCTACGCCGGATCATTCTGCTGCTTTCTTTGATGAGGTGTTTTAAGAGAGACTGTCTCAATTTTTGTGGGCTAGAAAGGCGAAATAAAGACGCTCTCATGATTTTGTCATCTGATTCTATTAAGGATTCGATAATTGGAATAGCCGCGAAAAAGCGCAAAAAACGCAAAAAAAAGAACCAGTGAAACGTGAAGCCCGAGGGAGATCAGCGCCGTGGAGCGCTGCCTCGCTTGCGAGGCCGTGGTAAACTCTACGTCGCAAACCTCCCCCTCTTTGGAGTCTTTTTTTTGTGTTCTTTGCGCCTTTTTGCGGCTATTCCAATGGTTCCGGGCGCCATTTCTATTTTCGCTGCCGCGGATCAAACGCATCCCGGAGACCGTCTCCTAGAAAATTAAGGGCTAGCAGGGTGCTCCCCATGGCGATAGCCGGGAAGACTAACAACCACCAATAACCTTTTATCGGGTTGATTACCTGAGCGGCGTCGCTCAAAAGCAGACCCCAGCTGGCTAAGGGCGCTTGAATACCGACTCCAAGAAAGCTGAGGAATGATTCGTCCAGAATCACGGAAGGCACGGTTAGCGTGAGATACACCACCGCTACCCCAATGAGGTTCGGCAGTAAGTGCAGCCGGATGATATTACTGTGACTTTGACCGATGCTCCGGGCCGCCAACACAAACTCTTGGGACTTCAAGCTGAGCACTTGACCCCGGATAATCCGGGCCATGGTGAGCCATTCGGTAAAGCCAAGGCAGGCCACTAAAATAAAGATCTTAGAATAGCCAACCAAGCCCGGTAAGCCGGCTGCCGCCAGGCTGGCGCGAAGCATCGGGTCGACTGCGCTAATTAATATCAGCAGGAAGATCAGCCGCGGAATCGCATAAAGAATATCGACCAGGCGCATCATCATGGAATCGACGGAACCTCCCAGGTAACCGGCTATCATGCCATAGGTGGTTCCGATGGCGAAACTCACAGCGGCTCCGGCCATTCCTACCAGCAACGAAATCTGGGCGCCAAGCAGGACGCGATAAAGTAAATCACGCCCGTTCAAGTCGGTTCCAAATGGATGCAGGCCCGATGGCGGCAAAAAGCTCTGCTGGCTTACGTTGGCGTCAGCGGCCGGCAACAGGCTGGGGCCGATGATGGCCGCTATCGCTACCAACACCAGGATCAGCAGCGCCGCCATCGCCGCCCGATTCCTTCGTAGTCTAACCCAGGGAGATCGAGGGTTAGCCATAAAGAATGATGCGCCGGTCGAGCCAACCGTAAACGACGTCCACCGCTAGGTTGAACAGCACCAGGAGGACACAATACACAATCACGATGCCGCTTAAGAGGAAGCCGTCGCGGTTAAGCACCGAGTTCACCAGAAATCCGCCCGCTCCCGGGATAGAAAATATATTCTCAACCACAATAGATCCGGTCAGTAAATTCGCGGCTAACGGTCCGAGAAAAGAAACCACTGGTAAAATCGCGACTTTTAGCGCGTGTTTATAAATAACTTGGCTCTCCGATAGCCCTTTGGCGCGCGCGGTTCGGACGAAATCTTGGGTCAGCGCTTCTAACATACTCGCCCGGGTCAGGCGCGCGATATAAGCGGCATACGGAGCGGCTAAGGTGATCGCAGGGAGGATCAGACTGTTCAGCGTTCCCCAGCCGCCCACTGGTAACAGCTGGAGGTCGATAGCGAAGATTAAAATCAGGAGTGGCCCAATCACAAACGACGGCAACGAGATGGCGCCTAACGCGGCTAGCATCGCCGAGCGATCGATCCAGGAATGCTGAAACGAGGCAGCTAACGATCCGATTAAGATGCCTCCGATCACCGCCAAGACGAACGCGATAGCGCCGAGGGTTGCTGACACCGGCAGAGCATCGGCCAAAATCTCATTAACCGACCGGTCCCGATATTTGGTGGAGAGCCGGAGATCGCCATGCAAGAGGTCACCCAGATATCCGAAATACTGACCCAGGATCGGGCCATCCAACTTGTACCGAGCCAGTAAAGCCCTTTCGATATGTTCGGGCAGCTTGCGCTCGCTATCGAACGGCCCACCGGGCATCAAGCGGATCAAAAAGAAAGTGATGGTGACAACGCAAAACAAAACGACCACCAGACCGAGCATCCGTTTCGCGATGAACCGAATCATTAGAATGTTCGGCTATGGTAAGCGCCTGCGTATGAGAATGACAAATGACAAATGACAGATGACAAATGTGGCCTTCGCCCATCAAAATCGTCCTCGTCGTCGTCCTCGTCCTCGTCCTCGAAAGCGCGTTTCGTCGAGGGTTTGGGTTAACCATGGCGCCCGTTTTTTGATGAATCTCCGTTGTGGTTGATCGAAACGCCACGCCCATGGAACCGCCCTCGTCCCTCGTTGTCCAACGCCCACACCGGTAGGGCGAAAAACTCGGCGCGGATAGAGGTGTCTTGCTCCAGGGTCCGTCCGCGCCGGTTTTGAGCCACACCCCTGATGGCCGACAACCAATTCGTGATCGTTTTTCGAAAGGCGTTTTCCAGAGGCGCAACAAAAGGTTCGGCGCAACGCTGGACGATGGCAAATCGAGGGTCGCGGCTCAAAACCAGCGCGGTCGAACCACGTGGAGAAATACGCTTGAGTCGCGCCGAGTTTTTCGCCCTACCGGTGTGGGCGTTGGACAACCCGGGACGAGGGCGGTCTCATGGGCGTGGCGTTCGATTAGCCAAACATGATCCACCTAGAAACGGTCGCCCTGTTAATCCAAACCCTCGACGAAACGCGCTTTCGAGGACGAGGACGACGACGAGGACGAGGACGAAAAAAACAGCGAGGGCTTCGCGCACCCTCTTCCGATTTTCCGCATCTTGCGTTATAATTGAGGGGTAATCTCACATCGCGTTTTCCAATCCGTATACTCCAAGCCCAACCGGCTTGCAGCGTCTTGCAAGCTGGAGACCTCCGTGTCACTCTCCGGGTCTTAATTTTTATGCCGTCCAAGAAGCACAACTACGACGAGAGCAAGATCAAAACTCTCTCGTCTCTCGAGCATATCCGAACCCGAACCGGTATGTACATCGGCCGGCTGGGAGATGGTAGCCACTATGATGACGGCATCTATGTCTTGATCAAGGAAGTGATCGACAATGCCATCGACGAATTCATCATGGGCTACGGTAAACAGGTCGATGTCTCGCTGGATACCTCAGTTGTCCGGGTACGCGATTTCGGTCGCGGTATCCCGTTAGGCAAAGTGATCGATTGCGTCTCTCGAATTAATACGGGGGCCAAGTACAACGACGATGTTTTCCAATTCAGCGTCGGCCTGAACGGCGTTGGCACCAAAGCGGTTAACGCGTTGTCCGACGCTTTCACCGTTACCAGCTATCGGGATGGCCAATTTTTCCGGGCCGAATTCGGCCGTGGGGAACTAAAATCGGAAAAGCGGGGCAAACAGAACGCGCCCGATGGCACCGAGATTGTCTTCGAGCCGGATCCGCTCATCTTCAAAAGTTTTCGCTTCCGGGACGAGCACTTGCTCCGCCGGTTCCATCTCTACACTTACCTGAACGCCGGATTAAGGATCAAATTCAACGGCCAGATATTCACATCGGAAAACGGCTTAAAAGACCTGCTTCAGGAAGATGTCGGTGAAGAGGCGATCTATCCCATTCTGCATCTCCGCGAAAAGATGATCGAGATAGCCTTTACCCACAGCAACCGCTTAGCCGAAGACCATTATTCTTTCGTCAACGGGCAGTATACCTCGGATGGCGGGACGCATTTGAGCGCTTTTCGAGAAGGGATCCTTAAAGCGATCAACGATGTAACCAAAGCGAAGTTTGAAGGGGACGACGTTCGAGAAGGCTTGGTCGGCGCCGTCGCTATCCGGTTGAAAGACCCGGTGTTCGAATCTCAAACCAAGAACAAGTTGGGTAACACCGAGATCCGGACCGAGCTGGTCGCCAAAGTTCGCGAAGTCGTCGCGACGCTGCTACACAAGAACACTGAAGCAACCGAACGACTGCTGGCGAAAATCCAGGAAACCCAGCGTCTGCGCAAAGAGCTGCAAGATGTCCGGAAACTGGCGCGTGAACGATCGGCCGCTATTTCTCTGCGCATCCCTCAACTCAAAGACTGCAAAGTACATCTGAGCTTGGAGAAGGGGGTAGGGGAAGAATCGATGATCTTCATCACCGAAGGCCAGTCGGCGGCCGGCTCGATTACCAGCTGTCGAGATCCGAACGTGCAAGCGGTGTTCACGTTGAAAGGCAAACCCCTGAACGTTTGGGATCTTAATCGCACCATCGTCTACAAGAACGATGAGATCTTCAATCTCATGCGGACCCTGAACGTGGAGGAGAACATCCAGAATTTGCGCTATGGTAAAGTCATTCTAGCCACTGATGCCGACGTTGATGGACTCCACATCCGCAACCTTTTGATAACCTGTTTCCTGCGTTTTTTCCCAGACATTATCACCGCCCGACACGTATTTATTCTTGAGACCCCGCTGTTCCGGGTCCGCGATAAGAAGCAGACTTTCTATTGCTATTCGGAATCGGAACGCGCGGACGCGATGCGCAAAATCAAGAATCCGGAGATCACGCGATTCAAGGGGTTGGGCGAGATCTCCCCGTCCGAGTTTAAGGCCTTTATCGGCCCGAACATGAAATTAACCCAGGTCGCCGTCGACGACGGCCACGTGGTGCAGCCGCTCTTGCAGTTCTATATGGGCAAAAACACTCCCGCCCGCCGCCAATTTATCATGGAACACCTGGTGGTTGAGGAGGCGGCGACTCCGGACTGAGCCGTGTTTAATCTCACACAAAGGCACAAAGACACAAAGGTAGAGAAACAAACATGGATGCAGAACTAGAAACGATAGCAAGCGACGCCGTTGATTCGGCGTTCATGATCTATAAGGAACTCGGGCCTGGTTTGCTCGAGACGGTCTATGAAGTCTTGTTAGCGAGGGAGCTGGAACGCAGAGGACACCGGGTCAGTAGACAAGTGCCGGTGCCAATCGTTTTCCAGGGAGTGCGGTTCGACAAGGGCTTCAGAGCTGATTTGATTGTTGGCGAACGGCTGTTAATCGAGCTGAAGTCCGTGGAAGAGTTTGCGCCGGTTCACGGGAAACAAGTCTTAACGTATATACGCTTATTGAATTTTCGGTTGGGCTTGCTAATCAATTTTGGCGCTGCGCTATTCAAGAAAGGTGTTAAGCGGGTAGCCAACTAACTATACAGTCAAATTCTCACACAAAGGCACTAAGACACAAAGGTTGAGTTGAAGCGGCACACATACAGGTATGTCTAAAAATTGAATAACAACGGTGCGGACAAGCCTCGCCTCGGTGTAACCGCTGCCCTGTCCCAATTTGTCTTCTTTCTCGATCTTTGTGTCTTAGTGCCTTTGTGTGAGACTCCCGTTCCGTAATGTCTTCTAACTCCGCCAGTGCTCTTCATCTGCCAGAAGATCCGTTGAAGGATCTGATTAACGAGAATTTCCTCCAGTACGCTTCATACGTCATCCGGGATCGGGCTATTCCCCAGTTAGAAGATGGGTTGAAGCCGGTGCAACGGCGCATTTTGCATTCGCTCTACGAGAAGGATGACGGCCGCTTTAACAAAGTGGCGAATATCGTCGGCCACTGTATGCAGTATCACCCCCATGGTGATGCCTCGATCGAAGATGCTTTGGTTAACCTCGTTAACCGGAGTTACCTGATCGAAGGACAAGGTAATTTCGGCAATGTCTTTACCGGAGATCCCGCGGCGGCCTCCCGGTATATTGAATGCCGGCTGACGGACTTGGCCCGGAACGAACTGTTTAACCCCAAGTTAACTGAATATGTCCCGAGTTATGATGGGCGGAATCAAGAACCCGTTATTCTGTCGAGTAAATTGCCCCTGATTTTGATGCTCGGTTCCGAGGGGATCGCAGTCGGGCTATCGACCCGCATCTTGCCGCATAACTTCATTGAGCTCCTCAAGGCGCAGATTGCCATCCTGCAAAACAAGAAATTCAAGTTGCTGCCGGATTTCCCCCAGGGCGGGTTGATGGACGCCACGGAGTACGACAACGGCAACGGCAAGGTCAAAGTTAGAGCTAAGATTGAGAAACGGGAACAGAATAAGCTCGTTATCCGGGCGATCCCGTTCGGCACCACCACCGAGTCAGTTATTAACTCGATCGAAGATGCCGCCAAAAAAAGGAAACTGAAGATCCGTTCGATCAGCGATTTCACTGCGGCCGCAGTCGAGATTGTCGTTTTGCTCTCTCCCGGCGAAGACCAGGACAAAGCCATCACGGCTCTGTACCATTTTTCGCAGTGCGAGGTCGTTCTTCACTCCAACCTGATCGTTATTCAGGGAGAACGTCCGGTCCAGCTTGATGTCGAGCAAGTTATCCGGGCTAATACCGATCAGTTAGTCAGCTTGCTGAAACGGGAGCTGGAGATTCGCGGAAATGAACTCAGCGATGAGCTACATCGTAAAACTCTGATCCAACTTTTCATTGAGCATCGGATCTACAAGCGGATTGAGGATTGCGAAACCTACGAAGAAGTCCAGCAGACGGTCTTGCGAGGTTTAAAGGCTCTAAGAGTAGAACTAGCCCGCGAAATCACCTTGGATGATGTGGAGATGCTGCTCAGCCTTCAGATCAAGCGGATCTCGAAGTTCGATCTAAAAAAGAACGAAGAAGAGAAGCTGAAAATCGTGCAGGACCTGAAGGAGGTTCGAAAAAATCTTCGGCAGTTGACCTCTTACGTTATCGGGTATCTCGAAGGACTGATCGAACGCTACGGGAAACTTTACAAACGGCGCACCCAACTTACCACCGCCGAGGATATCGATGTTCGGGAGCTAACCGCCAACGAACTCGCGATCGTTTACGATCAGGAACGCGGTTTTCTCGGGTCGGAAGTAAAGGGCGAAGCCGCTTTCCGGTGTTCACCACTGGATCGATTATTGGTGGTTTGGGAAAACGGCCGGTATCAAATGATCCCGCCGCCCGACAAATTGTTTGTGGATAAAGATGTTAAGTACTTCCAAATCTACGATCGGGAGAAGATTTTTACCGTCGTGTACAGCACCCCAAAGGCGACTTTCATCAAGCGCTTTGCTTTCGGAGGGGCGATTATGAATCGCGATTATTTCTGTACACAGGAAGGCGCCAAGCTTCGGCTGATCGAAGATAGACCGGTATCTGAGATCCGGCTGAAATACCGGCACGCCAAAGGGACGCGAGTCGACGAGCAAACATTCGCCAGCAAGGACATTCAGGTCCGTGGGCCGAAAGCCCGAGGGATTCAGGTCACGAAACGGACCGTTACCAGTGTCAGCCAGCGCTAATAAAGGCAGGGCGAAAACCGACTACGGGGAGTGCGCACGAAGGGAAATACGTTCAGAGGAGCCAGGAGGTCTGGGGGTCGGGCATGCGCTGGACGGATGACGGACGCGCTGGCCAAGACCCCGAACGGTAGGGCGAAAAACTCGGCGCGGCGAGGACGTCTATTGTTCCATCGATTGTCCGCGCCGGTTTTGAACCGCACCCCTGACGCAACAACCGATTCGGGCCCAACCTTCGAAAACGTATTCCAGGGTCGACGCAGAAAGGTTCGGCTTAACCGTGAGCAAGGATAAATCAGGGGTCGCGGCTCAAAACCGGCGCGGGCAATTCACGCGGAGAAACACTCCGTGGGCGCGCCGAGTTTTTCGCCCTACCGTTCGGGACGTTGGCAAACGCCGTCTCAACCGATGAACCGGTTCGCAATAAACTCCGACAGACACCCGAAGCTCTCACCGTCGGTTGAGTCCGGCGTGACGCGATCGCCCAATACTCCTTACGCCGCCGCCACCGCCTTATCTGCTGGGCCCGGGTACATCTTACCCAGTTCCTCGGCCACGACGGCGATCTTCTCCGGCAATCCAGGTCGCAGAACCGGCGCCTCATGAGTGATCGCCAAGAAAACGTCTTTCTGCCCCGATAACGTCAGAAATTCATCTCCAATCCTGTAGGTACTGAGCCGGGTCGCCAGATTCGTATAGTCGCGCACCTTATTTGGCAGCCGGTCGTACAAGAGCGAATAATCCCGGCGCGGCACCTGGAAGAGGGCGTGGAGCCGTTGCGGAAACCGGTCGGCTAGCATGGGCCCGAATTGCTGGACGATCAACGAATGCTCGATCCCTGGCAGGCTCGTGATTAACTCAGCGACGCGCGACGCGTCCAACGTTTCTTCGGTGAAAAACTCGCTCTCCAAAACGTAGGAATCCCACGAACGCGCAACCGGCGGGGTTGGATGCGACAGAAATAACGGCAGCTCCGGTTCTGCCGGCGGCTCGGCCACCGGCGCAGGTCGAGGTTGAACTTCTTCTTTTGCGACCGATTGCAGGGCGAGAGGGGCCGGCTCTTTAGGAGGCTCCAAAACTTCGGGCTGGGCAACCCGGCTGGCAGCTTCTTTGCTCTGCTGTTCGGTGAGCGCTAAGGCTTGCTTCGCTTGATCGATATTTCCCAGCAGGTCGGTATGGCTCTCGGTAGCTTGCTTTATTTTGCCTTGGAGTTCGGAGTGGCTCTGTCTGGCTTGATAGATTTGCTCGAGGAGCTCAGCGTGGCTAAAGCGAAGGCTGTTCAATCGCCCTTGCACATCTGAAAGCTCGGCGCCCGCATTATGTTTCGCGATTCCCAACCGTTCGTGATCTGAACGCAACCGGTCGCCCTCTTGCCTGAGCTGAGCGATCTCGCCTCGCGTTTGCTCTAATTCCTTTTGCAACTGAGCTCGCTCACTGGCTTGCTCAGGGGTCGGCTGGGTCAGGTTGTTCTTCTCGTCGCTCAACGATTGAACGTGCTGATGGAGCAGCCGGACCTGATCGATAATTGCTTCTCGAGCGACTAAACGCTGATCTAGCTCATCCCGGATCGGCTGTATCTGGGCAAGCATCGACTCTCGCTCGCCTAGTAATCGCGTGATCTCCTTTTTTAGCTCCGCGACCTGGGCCCTCATCAAGCGAGACGTTTCTTGGGTCTCGCCAAGTTCGGAGGCGGCGCTTTGGACGTTTCGCCGGGATTCCTCCAATTCGTGACGCGTCTTAAACCAAGCTTCCTGATGCTCGATATGCCTGCTTCGTTCGGTCTGCAGCTTCTGCTGGGTCTGGGCGATCTCGTCTCGAGCGGCCTCATGTTCTTTGACGCGAGCGGCCAGTTCATCCTCGGCGGTTCGGATCTGGTTCTTGACCGATTCGTGCTCTTTCTTGGCCTCCTCGATTTCATGGGCCGTCGTGGCCAACAGCCGTTGCGCTTTTTCGTTCTCGACCCGGTTACGCATCAGAGCCGATAGACCGCCTAAAAGTTCCTCTTCGGTCTTGGAGATCACGGCTCTGGTTACATCGGGTTCCAGATGAAGCCAGTGAGAGTCGACCCGGGAAGCGCCTTCCTCAGACTGCTTCAACGGCTCAATCGAGCCCGTCTGCGACGGCTCCATTGAGCTAGGCGAAGTCGGTACGACCGGCCCCGTCGAATGCTCGAGCTGGAGTTCACCAGTGGTGTGGGTCGGGTGCGAATCGTCTGGCTTGGAAACGCTCGCTGGCTGCGAATCTGGGACATCTGCCATAAAATCAAAAATTGGTAGTGGTTCCTTTGGCCTCTCCGGCAAAGAAAACGACACCATCAAACGCCGGAGACGTCTGTTACTAATATACAAGGCTTCCCGGTGCGCCAGAAGCAAGTTTTGAAGAAGGAGCCAGGAGCCAGGATTCAGGAGACCTTGGGTTCGGCACGTTGAGCACGAGGCGACGGGGAGAGGGCGCCGACAACGATGGGGCGGGCGGTTTGCCAAAGCCCGGAATGGTAGGGCGAAAAACTCGCGCACCCATGGCGCATTTCTTCACGAGAATTGCCCGCGCCGGTTTTGAGCCGCGACCCCTGAATTGTGCTCGCCCAAGGTAGTGCCGAACCGTTTCGGCGCGTCCCCGGGGCACGCCTTTTGGAAAGAGAGCACGATTCGGTCACGGGCTACCAAGGGGTGCGGCTCAAAACCGGCGCGATCGAGCAGATGCAGTTAAATAGCCCATGGGCGAGCCGAGTTTCTCGCCCTACCGTTTGGGCGCTGGCCAGCGCATGCCAGACCTAGGATCTCCTGACTCCTTCCTGCGTCCCTGCGCTCCCCGCTTGACGCAATCGGTTCAGCGCGCGATAACTTTGATTCCTCACCCCGCCGGTGTAGCTCAGTGGTAGAGCAGCGCATTCGTAATGCGCGGGTCGTCGGTTCAATCCCGACCACCGGCTTGCCGAGCTCGCCTTAGGCTGGCTCGGATAACAAATCCCAAATGACAAATCCAGGATGAGACGCTCGCGCTACGACATGACGATTCGACCTGGTCAATCTGTCATCTGTTATTTGCAATTTGTCATGAAACGAGCTTAAGGCGAGTTTCCCTGATGGAGCGGATTCGGATCCTCACTGCTGTCCCTATCTGTGACGGACACGATAGCGCGATCAATACGATCAATCTTGATCTGATCCGTTATGGAATCGAGGTGATCTATCTAGGGTTTCATCGCTCGGCGCAGGATATTGTGCGGGCCGCCATCCAGGAAGATGTCAGGGCGATTGGGATTTCGAGTTACAACGGAGGGCACGTCGAGTTTTTCTCCGAAGTGTTATCGCTGCTACGCGGACGGGATTGCGGGCATATCCATCTATTTGGCGGCGGCGGCGCCACCATTACTAAGGCTGACGCGGACGTAATGTATCAGCATGGCGTCGACCAGATATTTTTTGCCGGCACCCCGCTCGAAGAAATGGTGCGGTATGTCCAAACTCGGTTTTCGACCCCGGTGCCGGCCGTGGTGAACACTTCGTTCGAGGACCGTATCATTGCGGTGAAGCTCAGCGAGATCGAGGCAGGCAAAGACGTTGATTCGCAGTCGTCCAGTCGCGTTGGTCCCAGGCGTGCGACAAAAGTCTACGGCATCAGCGGTCCGGGAGGAGCTGGCAAGACGACCTTGATCGACGAGTTGGCTTTGAGATTTCTCCGTACTTTTCCCGCCGACCATCGCCTCGCGATTTTATCTCATGACCCCAGTGTGGTTGGTTCCGGGGCCCTGCTGGGGGACCGCGCCACCATGGTTTATTCTCAGGATAATCGCGTGTTCATGCGCAGCATGGCGACCCGCGGATTGGCCGGCGGTCTGGCGGCTGCTTCCGAACGCGCCGTTAGGTTTCTCCGCGAATTAGGGATCTTCGATGCCGTAATAATCGAAACCGTGGGCACGGGCCAGGAAGCCTTGCCATTCGGTTTCGACCACTCATTTACCGATCTGACGACTATGGTCATGCCCCCCGATTACGGCGCGCGGCTTCAACTGCAGAAGATCGCCATGTTGGATGCAGCCGATATTGTGGTCGTAAACAAGGCCGACTTGCGCGGTGCGCGCACGGCCATCTCTGAAATTGAAAGCCGGCTCCGGAGTAGTCACCGGAGCCAAACATTGCTGCAAACCCAAGCGAATCGTCATCGGGATGCCGGCGTTGACCAGATTTTTCGGACCCTTTTCCCCCCAACTGTATGAGTAATCTCGGTCAACTGATTGAGTCAGTCCGCAAGTACGATCGGTTCGTTGAAGCCGAAGTAGCGGGCGTGCGGAAAGATTCCGCCAAAGCGAACGAAGTCATGGGAAGGTGGCGCGATATTGTCGCCAAAGTAGGAAAAACCCGGACTCCCACCGGCTTGGAACTGCCGGCCTTAGCTCTTCCGCGTTACGATGATCCCGGAGAGATCTGCCGTTTTTTACTAGAAGGCGGGTTACCCGGACAATTTCCGTATGTTTCAGCGGCCTATAGCGAGCAATATCTCTCTCGCGAGCAAGAGGAGGGGGCCGCCGGCGAAAAGAAAGTAGAAGAACCCACTCGGCTGTTTGCGGGTCTTGGTTTGGCGGAGGACACGAACCAACGGTTTCATTATCTCTCTCGGAACCAGCGAAACAAGCGGCTCAGTACGGCTTTCGACGGCCCGACCTTGTACGGTGTGGGCGCGCTGGTCCCCGGCGTTTTCGGCAAGATCGGCGAGGGTGGAGTCGCGATCGATACGGTAGAGGACGTGGAGCGGCTTTATGCCGGGTTCGAACTCGATCAGCCGAATGTCTCGGTCTCTATGACCATCTCCGGGCCGGCGCCGATTCTGCTGGCTATGTATATTGCGGCGGCTAAGCATCGGTTTGGACCGGACGCGGTGTCAAAGCTTCGTGGCACTATTCAAGCCGACGTTCTAAAGGAAGTTCAGGCCCAGAACGAATTGATCTTTCCCATCGGCCCCTCGCTTCGGTTCCTGGCTGACATGGTGGAGTTCTGCTCGGTGAAAATGCCTCGGTGGTACCCGATCTCGATCAGCGGATATCACATTGCCGAGGCCGGAGCGACGCCGGTTCAGCAAGCGGCTTACACCTTGTCGAACGGATTTGCCTACGTCGATTTCTTTAAGAACAAAGGCATGGATATCAACGTATTCGGCCCGCGATTGTCTTTCTTCCTCGATTGTGGGCTCGACGTTGAATATGTGGCGCTAGCCCGGGTCTGCCGGAAGATCTGGGCGATCGGTATTCGCGACGTGTATCACGGCGATGAACGGGCTCAGAGACTCAAACTGCACACGCAGACCAGTGGAAGATCATTGGTCGCGGCGGATTGGAAAAATAATTTGACCCGAACCGCGATTGAGTTGGTCCTCGCGTGTATGAACGCGACGAACTCCTGTCACAGCAACGCGGCCGATGAACCGTTTACTACTCCCAGCGAGGAGTACGCCCGGTATGCCGCTCATGCCCAAGCGATTTTGTTGGAAGAAAGCGGCGTGTTCAAACACATGATGAACACGCTTCCTGGATCACCCGGGATGCAAGTGGTGGGTGATGCTGTCCAGAAGGCTATTCTGGATGAGTTTGATGCCATTGAAGCTCAGGGAGGCGTGCTAGGAGCGGTGGAGCGGCGTTATCAGCGTAGTCAGATCCAGGCCGCTGCCCATGTTCTCGAAAGCCAAATATCGAACGGATCCCGGCCAATTATCGGTCTTAACCGTTACTCACTCGAAGATTTGGCCTGGCCGGAACTAGAAACAATCCGTACACCCGCCAAGAAAAAGAAGATCCATCAGGAACGAGTGGAAGACTTCCACCGGCGCCACGCCGGCGATTCTGAACGAGCGTTGGATCGGCTCGCCTCCGTGGTGGAAGACGGTGGCAATACTTTCTCCGAGCTCATTAGCTGCGTTGAACATTGTTCTCTCGGCCAAATCACCACTCGTCTAGCCGAGGTCGTCGGCCGCTTCCGGCCCATGGTGTAGTAAAACGAATTCACCACAGAGACACAGAGCTCACGAAGATTCTAAGCCGTACTTCAGAGATCTATCTCCGTGGTCTCTGTGTCTCTGTGGTGAAATTTTGTTTTTGTTCGTGTTGATTCGCGTCTATTCGTGTCCATTCGCGGTTGTATAGTCTTTGTTGAATGGCGGTGAATAGCTCAACGATTCGGGAACTCGATCGCCGAGCTAAGATTCTGGTGTGGTTGGCGGCGCTGCCTTTAAAGCTTTTGATGCGAACACTGCGATGCGAAGTGAAGGATGAGGCGGGCTTTTTTGCGGCGAATGCTCCGAGATCAGTTGTGGCGTTGATTTGGCACAATCGCATGTTGGGGTTGACCGCGGCCTTTGGCCGGTTCTATCCCGCCCGCAAAGGAGCCCTGGTTTTAACCAGCGCCAGCCGCGACGGCGCTTATCTGGCAGAGCTCGTCCGCAATTTTGGGGTAGGCTCAGTCCGCGGGTCGACCTCGCGTCGCGGCAGCGCGGCGTTACTCGATTTGGTGCGAAAGCTAAACGAAGGCTACGACATCTGTATCACGCCGGACGGACCTCGCGGTCCGCGTTATTCTTTAGGGCCTGGCGCCGTTCTGTTGGGTCAACTTTGCAAGGTGCCGTTGATGCCGCTTTTGATCGAGTACAGCGCTTATTGGCGCTTGAAATCGTGGGACGGGTTTGCTATCCCGAAACCGTTTTCTAAGATTGAAGTCACTATCTTGCCGTTCATCGAAGTCGCTTCCACCGTCGGCGACGGCAAGTTCGAAGCCGAACGGCTCCGGGTCCAAACCATCATGACGGAGCGGTTGAAGATGCGATAAGGGATGGCGAGCGCAGGGCACCGGTCGAATAGAACCTATAGAACGTATGTGACTTATAGGGCTGATAGGAAGGCCTATAGGCAATATTGGTCCTATAAGTCCTATCCGTCTCACCGCGCTGACGCGCCCGAACCTATCCTCCGCTTTCTCTCTGGCGCGCCGCGCTCAAAAGCTAGACCGGCCGGCGCGGAGTCGGCCCGACTCGCACCGACCGGTCCCTTTGGCTTCTGGCTGGAGAAGATTTTTGGCTGTTATTCTTATTTGAGAGCCGTCCTCGACAAACTTTCGATCCACACTGGATTCGTAATCTCGTTTATCAGTTCGTATCAGTGGGTTTCCGGTTTCGCTGATTTCGATTCTCGAGAACTCTCTTAAGCAGCCGTGATGCCACGCCCTTTTTTCTGCCTTCTTGAGGCAGGTTTTTTTGGCATTCCTCGAGGAGAAATTTCTTTTAAAGATTTTTTGACGCCACAAAGCCGAAGGTTCATTTACCTCCGATTTGGTCCCGCAAATGGAACTTGGATTCCTCGAAAATGGGACGCTTTAGTCTCGTTTGCTGTGGAGCGTGCCTCGCTTGCGAGGCCGACGAACAACCCCTGGCCTTGTTTCTTATGTGCCGCTGGATCTTTACGAACCGATCAGTCTTCGGAAGAACACGTCGTAGAGGAACCGGCCATCAGGGGTTTTTCGGCCTCGCAAGCGAGGCCGCTCCACGAACGCCCTCGGCAATCCCACGATGGATGACGCCTCGGCGAGCGCTCAGGTGCCGCCGGACAAGGGAGCGCGTCGAATGGTTCCCGCGCGTTGTAAAGAAATCCGGCACCGCAACCAATCCGGGAGGATCTTCGCTCCTAGTTTTTCCGAATAGAACTGAATAGCAGGCTCGTTCCAGTCCAGAACCGTCCACTCGACTCGCCCGTAGTCGCGCTCGCGAGCGATGCGCAATAGTTCCTGGAGCAAGGCCATGCCGATACCCTCCCTTCGATGGTCCGCCAAAACGAAAAGGTCTTCCAGATAAAGCCCGGGGCGCCCGACAAAAGTAGAGAAGGTTGGGAAGAAAAGCGCAAAACCAATCGCTTGGCCTGAGTTCTCTGCCAGCAACACTTCGATCATTGGGTTAGGCCCCGCCAGCGCTCGCCGCAAATCATCCGGGGTAGAAACAACTTCGTGAGTGAGGTTCTCGTACACCGCCAGCTCGGCCACTAGCCGGTGAATAGTTTCAGCGTCTTCGGGTCGGGCGAAACGAATGTGGACGTCACTCATGGTGGAAAAATTGGACAGCCTGAACTTCTATGCTACAAACGCGAGCATGAGATTGCTAGTAACGGGTGGCTGCGGTTTTATTGGAAGCCATTTTATCCGTTACGTCCTGGAGCACTACGATCCGGAAAGCGTTACCAATGTCGATCTCCTGACCTATGCCGGTTCTTTGAATACTACGACCGATCTCGCCGAACGATTCAGAGATCGGTACGAGTTCATTCAAGCCGATGTAGCGGACCGGAAAAAGATCGATGAGATTTTGTTGAAGCACAGCTATTTTGGGCTCATCAACTTTGCGGCGGAGAGTCACGTCGACCGTAGCATCATCTCGCCCGCGGATTTTATTCACAGCAACGTCGTCGGGACCACCGTCCTGCTAGATGCTGCTCGCAAACATGGCGTTAAACGGTTCGTACAGGTTTCAACGGACGAGGTCTATGGGCCGGGCGATTTGCCGGTCTCTGAAAATGGGGTTCTGAATCCGAGCTCGCCTTACTCGGCAAGTAAAGCGGCCGGGGACTTGCTGGCTTTGGCTTATCACAAAACCTACGGTCAAGATGTTGTTATCACCCGCTCCTCGAATAACTTCGGGCCCTATCAATACCCCGAAAAACTGATCCCTTTAATGATTTTGCGGGCGCTGGCAAACGAGCCGCTGCCGGTCTACGGCGATGGATTACATCAGCGGGACTGGCTTTATGTCGAGGACCATTGCGCCGCGGTTTTTGACGTGCTGATGAATGGCGTGTCGGGTTCCATTTACAATATTGCGTCCGGAACCGAGCACCGAAATCTCGACGTGGTGAAGATGATTTTAAAGCAGCTGAATCGGGGTGAAGATTTGATCGCGTTCGTGAAAGATCGACCGGCGCATGATCGCAGGTATTGCCTCGATTCGACAAAGATCAGGAACGAAATCGGTTGGAAACCGTTGCACGACTTCGAATCCACTTTCTCTAAGACGGTCGATTGGTATCGGTCGAATGAATCCTGGTGGCGAAGAGTGTTGAGCACCGACCCGAATTTCTCGAAATGACGTCAGCAACGGCGTTTCCTGGCGAACGATAAGAAAATATGTCGAGCAGTTCCTCCGGGCCGCAACCTGAACGCAAACCGACCGGCTGCAAGTGGGGTTGTGTCTTAATCTTTTGCGTCTTTTGCGTGATCATCGGCGCCGTCGCTTGGGGGGCGATATCGACCTATCAGGGGGCTTATCAAATGACCTCTCCCGGTCCCCACACTTTTGACCCCATCGCTCAAGAAGATGCCCAACCGGTTAAGGACAAACTGCAGCAAGCGCAGGAAGAGTTGGCGAAAGGTAATTCGCCCGAAATTCATCTGACTGCGGACGAACTGAATGCCTGGTTTCTGGGGAGTCCGAGCAACCGAGAGTTAGCCGATCATGTACGCTTTCGGATTGAGGCTGATTGGCTGGTCGCTGAAGTCAGCGTTCCCCTTGCCTTTATGGGTCAGTTACCGCTGGTGCCCGGTTTCCGGGATCGCTATTTCAACGGCAAATTGGCGGCTCGTTTGTCGGTCGATCACGGCCTGCTTAAAGTGGACAACTTTGATTTAGTGGGGAATGGCAATCGGCTTCCTTGGCTGACCACCGGCCAGAGCTATCGCCAATCGATGTCCGATGCCATCAACAAAGGACTGAAAGATGGCGTCCCGGAAGACAAGGCGTTGATCGATGCGATTCAATCGATCCAGATTGCCAACAACGAGATCATCGTGAAGTTCGGCCGGTAGCGGCGACTGTCCATTGACGCCCCCGACGACGCGGCGCCGTCTGACGTGACCGTAGCGCGCGAACCATGCTTAACCCAACTCGCAGTCGCCATCCCAGCGCTGGGCAATGGCGACCGCGCGTTGGATCAGGTTGCGTTTAAAAACTTTGCGCAAGCGTCTCGACCACCATCGTTAGCAGCGCAGTGGGACGGTCGCCGCTACCGGGGACGCCCTAGATGTTGCCGTCAACGATCGCGTTCGCGATCGTCTCCACGACTTCGTCGAGTGGGCGGTTTTCTTCGACCACGAAAGCGTCGTGCGGCGCCTCTAAAGTCGCTAATTGGCTATCGAGCAGTTCTTTCGGGAAAAAATGGCCGGCTCGTTTCTGGAGGCGCTCTACCAGCGTCTCCTTATCCACTTTTAGGTAAACAAAACGTAGCTGAGTCATGCCTTCATGCAGGATGGTGCGGTAGGCCTCCTTTAGGGCCGAGCAGGCCAGGATCACCGATTTCCCCTGGTGCAGCCGGGAGTTCAATTCCCCGTGCAGGTTCTGTAACCAAGGAAGCCGATCTTCATCGCTTAGGGGAATACCATGCTTCATCTTCTCAACGTTGGATGCCGGATGAAAATTATCCGCATCCAGGAATTCATAATTCAGTTTTGCGGCTAACCGGGTTCCGACCGCGGTTTTCCCGGAGCCGGAAACTCCCATGAGAATGATGGCTAATGGCTGGTCCACGAGAGGCGAAACTTGAATCTTTTCTAAACGTTGTCGCGCTTACGTCAAGAGGGCTTCTTGAGATCTGGCCACTCACAGGAGGCGGTCAGGAACATCCGTTTGAGTTCTTCCATCGGGGCGCGAGTTGCCCACATTAGCAGCATCCCATCCTTTTGCTGAAACATCACGTGCCATTCTCCCATCGATTTCATCCCGACGGCGATGTTGGCGCCTCCGACGGCGGCTTGATCAATCACGACAAGGTGGAGGAACTGGCCGCCCGGCAGGCGAAAACAGGTTAGCGATGCGGGGTGCTCTTTCCAAACAAAGGCCCGGCAGCCGGCGGTCTCCATCGATTTCAGGGCCGCCGGTAATGCTTCGTAACACGGAGCTTGATGTTCCCGCAGAAAAGTTTGGGTCTCGGACAGGTTAGGGGTTTCCAAATCGAGCAGGGGCCCGCCCTGTTTGGAGACCATGGCAAGCGCTTCAGAACGAAATTCCTGGAATCGGTTCGGTCCGGTGATGCGGGAATAGAAGACCGCGAAACCGCCGAGCACCAGACAGGCCGCGATGGCCAACCAAGGCGGTAAGGTAAATCGCCGGCCTCGGGCTTCATGCCCTCTAATCTGGGCCATCACCCTAGCTCGAAGATCAGCTGGTGCCTCGATACTGGCCAGTTTTTGCCGGATAGCCCGGTCCATGGCGTGTTGCTCTTCGAACCATTTTTTCAGGTCGCCGTCCGAGGCCATTTGCTCCAGCGCTTCGCGAAAAATAGGATCCTCCCGGTCCCGGTCGTCGGACCGGTACGCGCTCAGAATCTCTTTGGCGTCGTCCAAATTCATGTTAGGTGGGCAGGTTTCCTGCCCGCGGCGACGGGGCGATTTTGGCTGGGGCTTCGGTTTTGGCTAAAAGAACTCTCAATTGCTCTTTCCCTCGAGATAACCGGGACATCACCGTCCCTATCGGTATCTCAAGCGTGGCTGCTATCTCTTTATAGGAGAGGTCCGCCAGGTAAAATAATTCCAGAACCATTCGATAACTCTCATCGACCTGCGCCAAAGCCTCTAAGGCGGTGCTGGCGTCGGTTGCCCTGAGAACTGCCGGCTCGACCACCAATTCGTCCTGGTGCTCCGGCTGCAGTTCCACCTCCGGGTGGCTTGATTGCGAGCGCAAACCCCGCAGAAACTCTCTCCGCAGGGTTGTAAAAAGCCAGGACTTGATCTTGGTGACGTCCCGAACCTGGGCCTGCTGCTTCGCCAAGATCAGAAACGTCTCCTGGGTGAGGTCCGCAGCTTGGGTTTCGTTGCGGCTCAACGCGAAGGCAAACCGATAAAGAGGCGAATAGAGCTCGGAGACAATGCTCTCTAAATCCAGGTTCGTTGCCACTAGCCAGCATTTCGCACAAATCCTTTGCACGTTCTAGCCATGACTTTCGGACGGGTTACACGTCGAAGCTAAAGGGCGGAGGAGGGATTTGTGCGAAATGCTATAGCCTGCAACGCGGCCAAACGCATGCGCGTTTGGCCGCGTTGCAGGCTCGTGTGACTGAAATGTTGCAAAGCTTTCATTGCTGAAGTCCAAGGCCTTGACTTCAGTTGCCCGGCAGTGACCCAAGTTGTTGTCCTCCTAGCTGCAGTCGGATTTGCTGGAGTTTTCTTGTGGGCCTGGTTCCTCGGGTTGTCGCCGCTTCGTCACGTCAGATCGGAGGCCAAACGGCGGCGCTGGGGCCTGGAAGAAGACCACGAGGGCCTTTGGTACCGGCTATCCGGGAACAATTCCGGCGTGGCTTGGTTTGCCGAATGGAATGGCCGAGGACCACGTCCCTATATCGAGTGGTCAGTTCCGGACGTACCAGCCTTCGATGGTTGGTGTTTCATCACCACCCGAGAACGGGGCCCTGGTGAGCCCCCTAGGTTTCTCGCGGGCGCCTTTACCGGGAAAGCGGAGCCGGAGTGGTTTGTTGAATGGATGCATGCCCAGGTTATTGTCACTGGAGTTCCCGAGGTAGATCATCAGTTTGTCATCGCCGGATCGTCGCCTGCTGTGAAAGAACAGTTACCAATCCGGCTTTTCGAAAGGCTGCGGGAGCTGCCGGCCGCTCTGTTAGGCAAGATATTCGTGATCCGCGGAAAAGGGCAATTGGTGCTTCACGTCGAGGAAACCGGCAAAGCGGATGCGCTAACCCTGATTGAAAAACTCATCCTCTGGGCCAATCAATCGCCGCTTGAGTTGTGGTGATTATCGGTAGGACTTCGGCGAGCTAAGTCGAGCCGGCGAGGCTTCCCGAATTCTTAGAATGTTCCGCAGGGCGGTTCACCGGGGTGCCAATTGTGAGATAAAATGCGCCGCACACCTCGCCGAGCCGTTGGGACTTCAGGGTATGCGTCCTTGCATTTCACGGAATGGCGTGGCACCGCGGTGGTTTCCAACATCTGGGGTTTCAGTTCCGCGCTGGACGCGGCTCGGCGGGCGTTTCGGCCTACGGCAGCCCGTCGATTGATCTCACCACTATTCTCCGCGAAAACGCTGGATTGTTCGGGAGCCTCGCCCTACCAACCCTGGCCGCAAAGGTCTTCAACCCTCATTCCCCAAAAAATCCGCTTTCCAGGTTGGCGATCGGATCTTAGAGAGTGACTTACCAATGAATAAAAAGGATCACGATCCTCGGGAATTTTCGGCGCCGGTTCTTGATGGGCCGGAGCGTGCGTTTAGCCGAGGAATGCTCTATGCCGTAGGGTTCAAAAAAGAGGACTTCAAGAAACCGATCATCGGCGTGGCCTCCACTTGGTCTCAGGTCACCCCGTGTAACGTGCATATCGACCAGCTCGCGCGCGAAGTGGCGCAAGGGGTAGATGGGGAGGGCGGCAAATCGATCACGTTCAATACCATTACTGTCTCGGACGGAATCTCGATGGGGACCGAGGGCATGAAGTATTCGATGGTTTCCAGAGAGCTCATTGCGGATTCCATTGAAGCGGTGAGCGCCGCGGAAGGATTTGATGGGGTAGTAGCGGTCGGCGGTTGCGACAAGAATATGCCTGGCTGTCTCATGGCCCTGGCACGGCTCAACCGGCCGTCTGTCTTCGTTTATGGCGGGACGATTCTGCCGGGTTGTTTGAATGGCCGCTCTTTGGACATTGTCTCGATCTTCGAAGCGGTCGGCGCACATTCCAGTGGCAAGATTTCCGACCAGGAACTTGAAGCCGTTGAATCTTGCGCAATCCCTGGACCGGGTTCGTGCGGGGGCATGTATACCGCCAATACCATGGCGTCCGCTATTGAAGCCTTGGGGATGAGCTTGCCGAATAGCTCGGCTCAAGCGGCTATTTCCAAAGAAAAACTGGCTGACTGCCGAAGCGCCGGCGCCGCTGTACTGGAATTGATCAAAAGAGGGATCCGTCCGTCCGATATTCTCTCCAAAGAATCGTTTGAAAATGCCATGACGGTGGCCATCGCCCTGGGTGGATCCACCAATGCGGTTCTGCATCTGTTAGCGATCGCTCACGCCGCGGATATCCGGCTCAAGCTGGATGACTGGACTCGAGTCGGAAAACGCGTGCCGGTGCTGGCTGACCTGAAGCCGAGCGGCCGCTACTCCATGTGGGAGCTGGTCCAAATCGGCGGCATTGTCCCGATGATGAAAATTTTGCTCCAGGAAGGCCTCTTGCACGGGGATTGCCTCACCGTGAGCGGAAAGACACTCAAACAGAACCTGACCGCGGTTAAGGCTTATCCGAAAGGACAGGAGATTGTTCGTTCGTTGAAGAATCCGATCAAACCGGACAGCCATTTGGTGGTCCTCTATGGGAATTTGGCCCCCGATGGAGCTGTCGCCAAGATCTCCGGTAAAGAAGGGTTGAGCTTCTCCGGTAACGCCCGAGTTTTTGAATCGGAAGAAAAAGCTCTGCGCGCCATCCTGGATGACAAGATCAAAAAGGGCGATGTCATCGTCATTCGTTACGAAGGGCCGAAGGGTGGACCTGGTATGCGGGAGATGCTTTCTCCGACGTCGGCTATCATGGGGAAAGGGTTAGGTAAAGATGTGGCCCTGATCACCGATGGCCGGTTCTCGGGTGGGAGCCATGGTTTTGTGATCGGGCATGTCACGCCGGAAGCGTTCGTCGGTGGACCATTGGCCGTGGTGAAGAATGGAGATCCTATCGCGATCGATGCCGAGAAACGAACCATCGATTTGAAGATCCCCAAGGCCGAGCTGCAACAACGGCTGAAAGCCTGGAAACCGCCGAAGCCTAAATATCCTCGCGGTGTCCTGGCCAAGTACGCCGGCCAAGTTAAGCCGGCCTCCCTCGGCGCAGTGACGGATTGACGGAAGGGAGGACGAATCGTCCGGTAGGGACGAGCTCCCGCTCGTCCGCGCTTGTCGTACCGCTTCAGCCCGCGTTCAGCCCATCCCGTAGGGACAGGATGACGTAGCCGGGCGGCCCACGCCGTCTGGGCGTGTGCCAGGCCCATCACGGTAGGGCGAAAAACTCGGCGCGCCCTTGGCATATTCGCTCGATCGGTTGACCGCGCCGGTTTTGAGCCGCGGCCCCTGATTTGTTTTCTACCAATGTCGTCCGCGTAGGAAGGACGGGTTCGAAGCCAATCGCCAAACGGATCGGCCAAACGTTGGGTGAAAATCAATCAAGGGTCGCGGCTCAAAACCGGCGCGGGTATACAACAGTGATTGGAAAGCTGGCAGCGCGCCGAGTTTCTCGCCCTACCGTGATGGGTATTGCACACGCCTATACTCTTTTCAGCAATCGCATTTTCAAGCGGCTGCGCAGCGGTTGGGAATCCGGCTTCGGCGCTGGCTCACCAAACCTTTCCCGAGGCTGTAACGCGATGCCTCCCGTCGTCTTCAGCCAACGAATCGTACTATTTCTACAGATGCGCTCCAGCCAAGCTTGGCTGTTCGTGATCGGGTAGAACCGGGGCTGTATGCTGAGCTCGAGCTGGTGGTCGTCGAAAGCTTCCAGTAACCCCCAGCCGGGAGGTACTCTTTCCCGCCGGACCAGGCCCGTCGGTGCCACCAGAAAATGGACGTTGGCCAGCCGATAACGCGTTACCCGTTCGAACTTCGTGTTTCCTCCCAGCTTACGCTGCACGGCCGTTATTCTTCGGATAAGCCGGCGATAACCGGCATGCGGCAATTGTTCCGGATCGAAAGGATCCCATTCCGGGAAAAGCGAACTCGGCGTCCGAGCGTGAGGAAAATGGATCGCTAACAACCGCTCCAAATTCTGGCGACGTTCTTGAAGCGCTTGTAGCTCATTTTGTAGAGACGCGGTCTGGGCCGAGTCCGGTCGAGATCTGGCTGGCTATGTTTACATTCGAAGAGAGCGACGACCGGAGGTTCTTGGTCGCCGGCCGATCGATAACCGGCTACGTCGACTCGATAGGCAGATCGCGGAGCTCTGACTTCGAATGAAATGCAGTGAAACCCACGTTGATAAGCCCAGACCAGCGCTAGTCTTTTGAGGAGCCAATGCTCGGCTGTTTCGTTCCCAGGACCAGTAGTCGTCGCGAGAGCCTGCCATGAGTCAGTGGACAGCGCCTCGAATGGATCGACCTGTGGGTCTGAGGGCACCTACTTCTGGAGCGATTCTTTTCCTTCGCCTGCCCAAGTACCGATATACATGACGACATAGTCGTCCATGCGAAGGTAATAATACTTTTCTGGAAGCCAAATCACCGTGTAGAGGCGGCTGTGGATGACCCGGTGTTGCAGGGTGTCATAGATTACCACCGGGCGAGTTGGTTCATTTGGATCGACTTCAACTCCGTAACGGTTAAAGCGTTTTTCTGCGACCGTCATTGATTGAGGCTCTTTGCTGCTCTGTTCCGGGGTTAGCGCTGCGTCCACCGCCAAATAGCGGATCGCATAAGCTTTTTGTATTTCGGGCAGCTTACCGCTCGCGAGAAAAGCTTCTGCAGCCTGTTGAGCTTCGCCCCGCTGGGATGCGGTAATCCCGTATCGCCCAACCACAACATTGTCTGGGTCTTCGACCAGCATTCTTGTCTTCGCCAGTAGCATAGGGGCCAAGACAATCGACAGCAGAGAAACAGCAAGACGCAGTTTCATTGTAGCTGAGTCTAATTAATGTCCGCTCGCGAAGTCAATGGCGCGATCGCGCAAGTTTGCGGCCAGGCTCAGCTCGTGAATTACCAACAGCGCGCCGCAAAGCCCCTGACCAATCGTCCTCGTCCTTCGTCGTCGTCCTCGTCCTCGAGGCTTTTGGTGTGCGACCCAGCGTTGCCGATGTTGATCCCAGGCATGGTCCATCCTCAAGGTAAGTTCACCCACTGGGAAGAACAGCCCTTTTCGAGGACGAGGACGAGGACGAAGGACGAGGACGATAGGCCTTTCAGGCCATCATAAGCAACGCGTCATAGCGTCCAGCACCGCCCTAACCGTCTCAGGGGTTTCATCTCCCATGTTAGAAACCCGGAAACTCTTGCCTTTGATCTTGCCGTACCCACCGTCTATCTGGAACCCGAACTCGTCCCGCAACTTCTTGGTAAACTGCGCGACATCAATCTCTCGGTTGTTCCGGACGCAGGTTAAGGTCAAAGCGCGAAAACCGTCCTTCGCAAAAAACTGGAACCCATTCTCTTTAACCCACTCGTGAACCAGCGCGTTCGTCTCTCGATGCCGCTGGAAACGGTTTTCCACGCCTTCATCGAAGATATCCTCGAGTTTCGAGCGTAACCCGAAAATGTGGGCGATACTCGGCGTGCTCGGGGTCATGAATTCATCGCCGTTCTTTTTGAATTCCAAAAGATCGAAGTAATATCCGCGATCGGCGACCTGGGCGGCGCGCTCCATCGCTTTATCCGAGCAGGCAAAGAGAGCGAACCCGGGCGGCAAAGCCAGCGCTTTCTGGCTCCCCGTGATCATCATATCGATCCCGAGTTCATCCATGGGGATCGGTACCGCCGAAAACGACGAAACCGTATCCACGATAAAGACTACGTCCGGATATTTCCTGACTACCTCGCTGATCGCGGCCAGCGGGTTCATTAACCCGGTCGATGTCTCGTTGTGGATCAATGTCAACGCATCGAACTTTCCGGTGGCTAGCGCTTGATCCACCGCCTCCGGATCGACGGGTTGACCCCACTCGACTTGCAGAGACCCCGCTTCTTTTCCGCAACGCCGGCTCACATCGAACCATTTGTCGGAGAACGCCCCGCACATGCAATTCAGGACTCCCTTCTTGACCAGGTTCCGCACTGCTCCCTCCATGATCCCCCACGCGGAAGAGGTCGAGAGATAGACCGGTTTACTGGTCTGGAAAAGAGTTTGCAGGCGGGGATGAATCTCGCGGTATAGATTCTTAAAATCGCCGCTGCGATGCCCAATCATTGGAGTTGCCATCGCCGCGAACGTCTTAGGCGAGACTTCCACCGGCCCCGGAATAAAAAGCTTAATCGTCTTCGTCATGAAACTGCCTCTAATCTTAGCCAGCAGCCCGGAAACTCAAGAGAAGGGTCGACCGGGATGGGTGGGGGATGATCAGCGGCGTTGCGAACGAGGAGTGATGGAATCGCCGAGAGCGTCACCACCCCCGGTAGCGGCGACTGTCTGGCTATGTCCAAGCGTGTCTTGCCTGCCGTGACGGACCGAAGCGATTTGTCGGCTCTAACCCACCGCGCAGTCGCCATTCCAGGGCTCGCCATTGCTGCTCGGGCTGGTACGAGAGTAGGAAAGCCATTGGGAGCGCCATTCTGTACCATGCGCGTCGATAAAGCTGCGAGGCCGCCAGTCAATCGATTCCTAACACGTCAAAGCGCTAAGTTGCCGGGTACTATCTCAACTCGCCGTACAACTTGAAATCGCACAACCCGAATCCGCGAAGGTCGAGGGCTTAAAGCTCATGTCTTCGGAGCTGGACAGAATGGCGGCCGACATAACCACCCTGGATGCAGCGGAGTCAGATCTAGACTCGGTAGTTGCAAAGCTTGCCGCTCGCCGGTCAGGCAATCTTTTCTGGTCGTAAACGCTCTTGGGGGCGATTGCGCCGAGGTCGGTCAGTCCCGTGATGAAGCTAGGGTTATTGGAGCGGTGGCTTGACGGCGATTCCTTCGGTGGCGTTCAGCCCCGTAACGAAGCCGGCGTTAATCGCGCCTCCCGTGGTGGCGTCATATTTGCCAACCGTGCCGGTGCCATTGTTCGCCACGAAGAGTGTGTTACCCAACAACGCGAGTTCTTGGGGGCGGCTCAGCCCCTTAATGAGGTCGGCTTTAATCACCGCTCCGGTGGTGGCGTCGTATACGCCAACCGTGCCGCTGAATTGATTCGCCACGAAGAGTCTATTGTCCGTCACCGCGAGCCCGATGGGGATTTGCAGCCCCGTAATGAAGTCGGCTTTAATCACGGCTCCGGTGGTGGCGTTATATTCGCCAACCGTGCCCCTGGATTCGCCTACTATGTTTGACACGAAGAGTGTGTTGCCTTTAACCGCGAGTCCTTCGGAGTCGTCCAGCCCCGTAATGAAGTGGGCTTTAATCACGGCTCCGGTGGTGGCGTTGTATTTGCCAACGTTGCCGGTGGTGGCGTCCGACAGGAAGAGTATATTGCCCGACAGCGCGATTCCGAAGGGAGAGCCTAGCCCTGTAATGAAGTGGGCTTTAATCGCGGCTCCGGTGTCGGCGTTGAATTTGCCGACCTCTGAACTGTTCACCACGAAGAGGGTGGGCACGATGGCGCTCGGAAGACCCCCCAGCGCGAGTCCGGAGGGAAGGCCTAGCCCCGTAATGAAATGCGCTTTAATCACCGCTCCGGTGGTGGCGTTGTATTCCCTCACCAACCCAAAGTTTGACTCTTGGTCAATGTCGGTGACATAGAGCTGTGCAACGAACTGTGCACGGGCGTTTCTCGGCATGGCCCAAAGGCCTGCGACGACGATAAGGAATGCGTAGAGGGCGCGCAAAAGCGGCCCACAACTTGATGCGATTCTTGTTTTCAAGGGTTTGGTCTGTCTAGGGTTCAAGGTGAAGGTGGAAGACGCGTGCTTAGCTGTTGGGTAGCAGATCCATTGTCGAAAGAATCTGTGCCAGGGCTTGGATCAGATCCCGGACGTTGAAGATGTCTAGTGAGTGCATGCAAAGATGCGTTTGCCCTTTCCTTTACCCGAGACGAAAGCGTCCTGCGGACCTCCTAATAATAGAATTAAGCACTTCATTACAAGGAATTTGAGCTAGGAAGGTGAGATAGCGAGGCCCGTTCCGAGTTCGGTACCTCGGACCGTTCAACCATGTGATTGCCGCCGGTGTCTTGGAGAACATCCTCGGCCTTAGACTTCGCCACCCGCTAACTCGTTGTGCCTAGGGCCTTCCAGACTTGGTAATGGTACAGTTTGAGAGTTGACTTTTTTCAAACTGTACCACTACCCCAGACTTCCCGGTCTTGCCGGGACGCGAGAACGTGATACCGTCCGCTCTGCTTATGTCGGCAAAAGAATTGGGTCTTGGTTTTGATCCAAGCCGAGGCTTTCGGCCTGTGCAAAACCTTTTATATTTTCCGACCGGGGGAAAGCGCTCGTAGCTCAGCTGGATAGAGCAAGGGATTTCTAATCCCTGGGTCGTGGGTTCGAGTCCCGCCGAGCGCGCATCTGTTCCACTGAAATTGTGGGCTGTTGAGAGTTGACGTGCCTCGAAGTTGTTTAAGTGCACAGAAGAGGGCGGGCGCTGCAGGAGCGATTCCGGTCGGAGCGGAGAATGGCATATCGAAGCTGGCTCTGGATTCGGCTAGCCAGGTTTTACTTAGCTATGATCGCCGCCAAACGGGTAGTTAAAAAAGAACCCGATGCCGAAATCTTATTCTTGGATTCGGAGCCTGGAAAACGATCACAGATCCATGAACTAAGGATAGGGAGGTTTGGGATGGTCCCGAATTGGCCAAAGATCGTTTTTCGAGAGAAGTTTGGAACTAAGTCAAAAACCTTGGGCCTTATGTCCTTGGCTCGACCTTTGGCGGTGAGACCATGGCTATCACTGGCTAGATCGAGAGTACCTTGCATTTTACCTGCTCGACGCCACGGGCCACGGTCTAGACGCCGTCCGGCTGTCTGCCACCTTAGATAATATGAATACTATGATATTAACTATTAATATAGTTCGATAGCGGTCGCGATCGGGTGTGGACATGAAACCCCTGATTAGGTGCTTGGACGGCTCGAAGCAGCATTCTGCGGACAACAACACTGAAATGTCTTAACCGATTATATTTCGTATATTACCGTCCTGACTAAACGTGCCGGCGACCCCGGCGACTTTATGGACGGGCTCTTGCGACATGTTCGGCGTCTTTGTGGATCGCTTCATCTTCGCGACGATTGCTCGATCACCGACGCCCCTTTTCAGCTGCTAGTCTCTTGAACGTTGCGCGGAGCCGCATTGGACGATAGGTTAAAGCCAAGCGCCCTTTCGGAAGGAGCAAGGGGAAGGGCATCTGCCACCCAGTCGCTAAGGTCGAGTGGCGCGGATTAACGGACGGCCAGGGTAGTCGCGTCTGAGTCAGGGAAGTCTCCCAGGATGGAATGAAAGATTTTCGGTCTGCAATATGTTCACATCCAGCGGGAAGGCGGTCTGGGGCCGGGTTTTTTCCAGTTACTTTGTCGCCATTATGGTGGTCTGGCTGGCAGTGCTGATCACGCTTTGCTTAGGGCCGGCTCTAAAGGCTACAGTTACCTTTTTCTTCTGCGCGGTCATGATTTCAAGCTGGTACGGCGGACTCTGTCCCGGCCTGCTGACGTCGTTTCTATCATGGCTTGCGCTCGATTATTATTTTATCCCGCCTCTCTATTCCTTAGGAATCGGTCCGGCAGAGCTCCCGGACATGCTGGCTTTCAGTGCCACCGCTTTGTTTATTAGCTGGCTGAATAGCGACCAAAGAAAAGTAAAGAGCTCACTCCAACAATCCCGCGACGTGCTTGATGCTAGGGTCAGAGAAAGAACCGCCGATCTAAAGCGAGCGAATCTGCAGCTCCAATCTGAAATCGCAGAGCGGCGTGCGGCTGAAGAAGGGCTACTGCAGGCCCAAAATGAGTTAGCTCGAATTGCCAGAATTACCACAATGGGTGAGTTGGCAGCCTCGATCGCGCACGAGCTTAATCAGCCGCTGGGCAGCATTGTAGTCAATGGGGATGCCTGTTTACGCTGGCTTGAAGGCGTCCCTCCAGATCTGGAGGAAGCTCGCCAAGCCGTCGAAGCCATCATCCGAGACGGTACCCGCGCCGGTGATGTCTTGGTGCGCACTCGTAAGCTGGTTCGGCCTGATGACGGGATGCGAGAACGCTTGGACATCAACAGCGTGGTCCAGGAAGTTATTACCTGGACGAACGACAAGCTTCAGCGAAGCGGTGTCCGATTGCGGATCGAGCTCCAGGAGGATCCACCGCCGGTGACCGTTGACCGAGTGCAACTGCAGCAGGTGATTCTGAACTTGGTAATGAATGCGATCGAAGCGATGCTCGAAGTGAGTCAACATTCCCGCGTTCTATGGATTCGGACGGAAAGGCAGGTTTTGGGCAAGCTATTGGTCCAAATAGCCGACTCTGGTGCCGGAATAGATCCCAAACATTCTAGCCGGATATTCGAACCGTTCTATACCACAAAAACGAATGGTATTGGCATGGGATTGACTATTTCGCGTTCGATTATAGAGGCGCATGGTGGTCGGCTTTGGGTAGTCGAGGCAGAACGCGGCAGCACTTTTTGCTTTACCCTGCCAATTGATCGGGAGCGAAGACGTGGATAGCGAAAAGCCCATCGTTTTTGCGATCGATGACGATGCTTCCATGAGGGAAGCCCTATCGCGGCTCTTTCGCTCGATCGGAATTCGTGCCAGCATATTTTCCTCAGCCGAAGAATTCTTAGAATTTAAAAGACCGGACGTTCCAGCCGCTCTGGTGCTTGATGTTCGCCTCCCGGGATTGAGCGGGCTGGAGCTTCAGCGCGAGTTGAACGGGAGCGGAATCCCGATTATTTATATTACGGGTCACGGCGACATCCCCATGTCGGTGCAGGCGATGAAGGCAGGGGCGGTCGAGTTTCTCACCAAGCCTTTCCGAGATCAGGTCTTGCTCGACGCCATAGCTGTGGCCATTAAACGCGATCGAGAAAATCGAAAAGAACAATCGGAAATCGCCGAATGTCGAGCTCGATACGGCCTCCTAACGCAGCGGGAACGGGAAGTGTTGCAGCATGTCGTCGAAGGTCTCTTGAACAAGCAGATTGCGGCAAGGTTGGGGACTAGTGAATTCACGGTCAAGATTCATCGCAAGGGAGTCATGCAAAAGATGAAGGCCGGTTCAGTCCCTGAACTAGTGCGAATGGCGCAAAAGTGTGGATGTCATCTCTAAAGCACTAGTCAGCTACCTCGAAGGTCTAATTGCGGGGCGCTGCTAATAGGGGACTATACCACGCGAGTTCGCTGCTGAGGTCGATGACCTCAGTTAATATAACCAATATAATTACTATATGAAGGTTATAGTTTCAGACCTAAGCCGTACCAACGCCGGCGTTAGGCTCTAGCCTTGTAAGGCACCGTCTCACTACAACTCGGAACTGACAATTATGCCGCAAGAAAGTATTTCCCACAGTTTACTAACGATCAAGGAGACCGCTGCGTACCTCCGGATTCCAGTGCCGACTGCATACTGTCTTGCCCAACGAGGTCAGATACCGGCGATTCAGATCGGGGGGCGTTGGCGAATAAGAAAATCTGCGCTCGATCGCGATATTTTGCGTGAGGACCGGAGTAGACAGCGGGAGATATTGGTCGTTGAAGATGATTCAGCCCTGCAAGAATTGTTCAGAGTTTTTCTTAAGAAAATTGGCTTTGGCCGGGTGGTTGTTGGTACGGCGAGTGACGCCATTGCCAGCCTGGGCAAACAGAGATTTGACTTTATGTTCCTGGATCTCCTGCTTCCGGACGGTACGGGTGACATGGTCTATGAGAAGGCCAAGCAGATTGATCCGGATCTCAATGTCGTTGTAATGACGGGCCACCCTAAAAGCGAAGCGCTAGCTCGAATTCTGCGATTCAGCCCAGTGACGCTAATCAAAAAGCCGTTCGACATGAAGGCACTGCATCGCCTCATAACCATGCTGGGCCATAAAGAAGTGAAGGCGGTTGAGAGCGGAGCGACGAGCTAAGAGGCTCAAAGTTGGATCCCATCGCGATAGTAATCTCCTACGATCTTGGGTGGACGTGAGGACGCGATATACAACGTCGCGGGGCTGAGCTCTACGCAGAGAACCAAGCCGACGAAGTTCTCTATGATACGACCACGCATACCGTCGAAGAAAATCGAGGCCCAGCTCCGGCAATGCTTAACTCCGGAAGAACAGCAAAGGACCGAGAATCCGTTTTTGCGACCGCCGAACAAGGTAAGCCTTTAGGTCTCGTGGAGCGTGCCTGGTGGGTTGCTATTTGCTATTCTCGCAGCGCTGGCCCCTGGATTCTGACTCCTGGCTCCTTTAGCGTCTGTCTGCATATGAATACCCCGGCGCTTCGTTCTCATCATTCTGCAGGTCGTAGCGGCTCATCCTGTTCTGGCGAGGCCACCGGCTTTTGCGCAGCAGTGCTGAATTGAACGTCGTTCCTGGGTCGAAAATTTTCCATGGGGCAGAAGAGTCCAAGAAGTTGCAAGGAAGACCGTAGCTGAGCCGGCATTTCTGATAGACATCGAATAACGAAGGCACCACGGAATCTGTTGAACCATGAAACCAACCGACAGGCGGAAAGGTGCCGTCGCCTTACTCAGACGGTTCAAAAAAAAGGCACGAATGTGCGAGGGTCGTCTGAACGCTATTCGAGATGATGTCTACCAGGCACGCCCGGATCCGGCCGGTCCACCTTTGATCCACTGCGCAAATTCAGCCGGGGGCCGGAAAACCATGGTCTTTCCGCTCTTGCCCTTTATAAGGAGTCCCACCTTTGCAAGATCTAAGAGATCTCGGCGAGCGGTTTCATATACGGTGCCATGGCTTCTCTGGTGAGCTTCAACCGTATAACTGGTGTCCGGATGCCTTAGAGCGTGGCCGATGAGGGCTAGTTGACGATGATTTAATTGGCCGCTCCAATGCTGCAACAATCGCTCAGTCTCACCCATCTCGGCGCTTTTCCTTTCAATGTAGGCGTGAAGACCTTCAATCGCTTTGTTGATCACGTTGAGCTGATCGAACACGAAATAGGTCGCATCGTTTTCGTCTGTCTCGCTGTACAGGAACGCTAGGTAGTAGCGTTTGGAAGACTTCAGAATGATCTCCGAGATCGAGATGAACTCAAAAAGCCAATACCCGTTATGCAGCATCGCCCAGTAAAACAGCGCTCTGGCGGTTCGGCCGTTTCCGTCAGCGAACGGGTGATCATAGGCCAACCAGAAGTGAAGCAGAATCGCCCGAACGACTGGATGAATAAAATATTTCGGTGAGACGCCATTGGCGAAATCGCACATCGCCTTCATTCTGGCCTCAAGTTGATCAGCTGGAGGCGGATCATGAAATACTTCACCTTTCTCGTCCTCAACGCGAACGTCTTCTTTGGCTGTCCGAAAGCGGCCAGCTGCATCTTCTTTCTCTAGCGTGCCCTCTGTAACCTTTCTGTGAAGATCAAATATCAATTCCTTGGACAGTTTTTCGGTTCTGATCTCCCGAATCTGGTCCATCGTGGCGTAGTTGTTCAGGATCATCCGTTCGCTGCGATCGTGGGGTGGTCGACCAGTTCGAATCATTTCCTTGGCCACAGCTCTGGTGGTAACGGCGCCTTCGAGTTGGCTCGACGTGATTGCCTCGTTAATCAGCGAGCTAACTAGATATTGATCCCGAGTCTGTGGACTTGCTATTGGCTGACTGGTGGTCAGGTATTTGCCCGCACCACGATCGATCTCGTGTAGCTCTTGATACAAAGTATCCGGCAAGCTGAATCTGAAAGGTTTGCCCTGCCGATCTGTAAGGGGCAGGACGTGCAGATTTGAATAGCGCTTGAATTTAATGGCTGCCCACCATTCGGTGTGGGTTAGCCCGGGCCACGGGATTGGCAAACGCCGCAACTGATCCCAGTGCGGATATCCTGGTGGTGGCGGTTCTTGCGATGCGATCTGAAAGAATTCAACGGTTCTTCCGCTCGACCCGAGGTTACGAATGACCTCGGCGGTGTCGGGCGGCGTTGCTGGAAATCTCATGTACTAATCTAATACTAATTAGTACTAGATTAGTATGAAGAAGGATCCATGCAAGCTAAATACTAATTTAGTTTGAAATAGTATTAAATTAGTATTTCCGCTGTATTATGCTCACTATGTGAAGGTTACGATATCCTAGGATCGGAGCCAACCATCCCTTACGCACCCATCGGGCCGGCGGCGTTCACGCCCGTCGACCATTTAACCATGCTGACGGTTGCTCCCGATATACTCTGGCGCTGCTTCCTAAGCAGAAACCAGCGACCAACGAACGGTGCCTAGAACGACCGAGGGCGCCCGATCCACCGGTGGCAATTCATTCGCGTCCCTTCGCGTTCATTCGTGGTTGTGGTTGTTGTTCTTCAGCTCTGTCCGGGTCGCGAAACGAGGCGGCCAATCGAGTTGTTGGCTTTCAGAATGCGCTCGAATCAGGGCGTCCGTACACAATTGAAAAAAGTGACTCCGATCCTTGAATCCAAACTCTCGAACCACGCGTTCGAGCCGCTCCAGGTTCTCGAGCCGAACGCTAGTGGTACGTTTCGCTCTTATCGGTAACCTCGTTGTTACAGAGTTTTCCATAGCTAGAAGGGTCCTCTCAGCGCAACACTCCGCAGTGAGAAAATTGCGCCGCCTTTCAGACAACCTGGCGATGCTACGGCGTACTACTAGGAAGGGCAATTCCAATGTGACAAAAACAACGCGCAGAGTTATTCCTTCGGCCTACGGCCTTCGGCCTCGCGCTTGTCGCGCCGTAGGCCTTGCGGAGGCGGAAGCGAGGCAGCGCTCCACGTGTTCGAATCGTAACAATTTTGTAACAGGAATTTTTGTTTGCGAGGTGCGCCTTCGGATCGTATTAATTTCAGCGGTGTTTGTATCCCCTATCAAAGTCCAAACTAAATTCCCGAGCATGCGGCATAATCGGTGCTGTGGTCTTTCCAAGATTTGCAGGAATATGCGCGCTAGCCGGCTTGCCTGGTTGGCCCGGCGGTAGGGGATAAAAAATCGAACCCACAAAGATTTTTAAACCCACCGCCAAGTCCGCGGTGGGTTTTTTGTGAAACCGTGAGGCTCTGGCGGAGTAATTAGAATGGAGGATAACCACGTTGGAGAGCCAAACGTTTCATCTAAATCCAGAAGAGCGGGAAACGGCTTTGTTGCTCGCTTATATCGAGCTGCAACTACCGGTAACGTCAGCTAAAGAGGCGGCTCAAGCAGACTTGGTCTTGCTTGACGAGAGTTCCTCGCTTGCCGACCCTGCTTGATGCTGCTCTCGGATTCGCTTTCACTGGCGGCGACGAAACTAGTACGTCGCCTCCGGGAAAGTGGCTTTACTGCTTATTTCGCGGGCGGTTGTGTCCGCGACGCCCTTCTGGGCAAACTCCCAAAAGATGTTGATATCGCCACGGAAGCTGAGCCGGATCAGGTGCAAAACCTGTTCGCCCGAACCGTAGCGGTTGGCGCCAAGTTCGGCGTTGTGCGCGTCCTCGAGGGCGGGTTCGAGTTCGAAGTCGCCACCTTTCGATCGGATGGTGTCTATCTGGATGGCCGCCGGCCTGTGTCTGTCACTTTTTCTTCTCCGGAAGAGGACGCCAAACGGCGAGATTTCACCATCAACGGAATGTTCTATGATCCTTTGACGGACGAGGTGGTCGATTTTGTCGGTGGTAAAGCCGATCTCCAGGCTGGCGTGGTGCGGGCGATTGGCGATCCGCATCAACGTTTTTCCGAAGATCATCTACGGTTGTTACGGGCGGTCCGGTTTGCCGCTTCTTTAGAGTTCGAGATCGAGGCCGCCACCTGGCGAGCGGTCACCGAAAATGCCAGCGATATTAGCACGGTCAGTTCAGAACGGATTCGGGATGAGCTGATAAAGATCCTGGCCGATGCGCATCGGGTTCGCGGGTTAGATCTGCTCGACCAGAGCGGTTTGTTACAGGTCGTGCTTCCGGAAATTAGTCGCCTTCATGGATGTGAGCAACCACCCCAATTTCATCCGGAAGGGGACGTCTATGTTCATACCAGGCTCATGTTAAGTCTGTTGCCGGCTGATGCTCCGCCGTTGCTGGTGTTGTCGGTTTTGCTTCATGATATCGGAAAACCGGTCACCTACAGCTACGATGCCGTTGATCAGCGGATTCGGTTCAATGGCCATGACCAAGCTGGAGCCGCCATGGCGTCCGATATCATGATGCGGCTCCGTTTCTCCAATGAAGAGATCGACACGGTGGTCGAGGCTATCCGCAACCATATGATGTTCAAGGATGCGCCGAGTATGCGTCCTGCCAAACTTCGCCGCTTCATGGGCCGGGACAATTTTCCTTTGGAGATGGAACTCCATCGGGTGGATTGTTTGAGCAGCCACGGAGATCTGCAGACGTACGATTTGTTGGTCGACAAACAGAAGGAATTCGAGAATGAACCAATCATTCCGCCGCCGTTGCTTACCGGGCGTGATTTGCTTATCGCGGGACTCAAACCGGGACCGCGATTTGGCGAGATCCTGGAAGCCGTCCAGACCGCCCAATTAGATGGCGAGATCAAGGATCGGACCAGCGCAGTGCAGCTGCTGCAGAGGCTAGAGCCTTCTATTCCGGTGGCGAAAATAGAGAAGTTATTGTCGCGAGGATAGTGGGTGGCGCGAGGTGGGGAGTTGGAGGCTAGCGAGAAGTGGTCCGAGAGTAATCAGTGATTCAGTAATCAGTTTTGAAATCCGAAAAGGATGCGCGAAACCGTGACGTTTTGCGCTTCACACCGTGGTAGGGCGAGGCTCCCGAACAGCCAAAGTGGATTCGCAGGGCCGTTGACCTGACCTTAGACACATCGGTCGTGCACCTATGGACGCGCCGAGCCGCATCGCGGACGCGGCTGCTCCAGGGTACGGCCCTTTGAAATCTCTGCTCTCGTGCCCGGAACGGGCAATAGGACTCAACCCGGGGTTTCAACCCCGGGTATGGCATTTTAAAACGACGTGCCCTGAAAGGGCACAAGGTTGGGCCGATGGCGAGGAAGCGATCCCTCCGGGACGCCACCTCCGCGACCTCCCGCCCATCGCCCGCGAATTCACACCACACACCAAACCAGCAACAAAATAAATACAACTTGGATCAAGGCCCTCAATGCGAGGGGGGTGGCCGGCTTTCCTCCGATCATCAGGTGTTCGCGAGCGGCTTTGAGATTCGCGGGGAACATCCCGATCAGTAGGATCACGAGCCCGGCCACGGCTAACGGCCGGGTAAATCGGAAAAGCAGTCCAGCAGCACCGGCTAGCTCAAGAATGCCAGTGATGTAAACGACCATGGCCGGATCCAGGATCCAACGCGGCACCATCGCTTGAAGATCTTTTCGCCGGTGGTTGAAGTGAGCGGCTGCCGTGAAACCGAGCATCACGGCAAAGGCGTATGGAAAAGCAGACTTCCAGGTGGCAAAGAGCATAAAGCCAGCAGCCCCAATGGTTCGGAAAACGATCCAAACAACAACTAGAATGCCGCTAGTCTGCATGCCTCAAAAATCCCCCAGCCCATGTGCGTTGGTGGGAAACTTGCAACGCGGGATTTTTGAGGCATGCAGGCTACTGCCGTTAAACAGGCGCTCCACGCCTAGTTTAACGGCGTGGTTAGTAAGATCGCTGCGCACAGTTTTTTAATCTCTATTGCTGGGATTCCATAGCCTAGATCGCTCACGGATCTTAAGGATCCGTGAGCGATCTAGGCTGAGGCCGGCGGAACGATGTTAATACAAAGAGCGCAGCAGCGATGCAAATGCAGCTGTCCGCTACGTTGAAAGAAGGCCACGCGTAGTGCCGAAAATAGAAATCGAGAAAGTCCACAACCGAACCTTTGAAAACTCGGTCGATGAGATTCCCGATGATGCCGGCGGCGAACAGACAAAACGAGATCTTGGTCACCATGCTGAGCCGTTGACCTTTGTTGGGGTTAAATTGGTCCCGGATGAGCGAGAAAAACACCACCGCCAAAGCGACTAGAGCCAAGCCGATAAAAAAGAAATTGTTCCCTTGAAAGATACTGAACGCTGCTCCGGTGTTGCTCACATAGACTAAACTAAAAAAGCCTGGAATAATGGGAATCCCGGTCCCGTATGGTATATGGGTTTGGATCAGCCATTTAGTTAGTTGATCCAGCAAAATCAGCGGGAGAGTAACCAGGATCAGAAACTTCATTTAGGTATCGTGATTTCGTCGACCACCTCGGCACAACGATCGCAAAGTGTCGGATGTTCCGCGATAGCGCCCACCATCGTCCGGTGTCGCCAACAGCGTTCGCAGCGTTGCCGTTCAGTGCGAGCAGCGGTAGCGGCGGGGTCACCTTCCTGGGCAGACAGCTCAAGATGACTCAGGATCAGAAATTCTTCGACGTCCTCCAGCTTCAACCGATGGACGCGATCTTCGGCCGGCAGCGAGAGGTGTACCTTCGCCTCAAGGTTGTTCCCGATCAGTTTCTGTTGCCGTGCGGTTTCCAGGGCCGTTGATACCACATGCCGGGCGCGGAGCAGCGCCTCCACATCCTGGACCGCTTCGGTGTCGATCGGCCGGGGATCCGCCTCGGGGAACCGCTCTAAGTGAATCGATTTCTCTTTGTGGAAATAGCTCCAGGCTTCATCTGCGCTAAAAGCCAGGATCGGCGCCAAGAGCCGGGTGAGTCGATCGAACACCCGATGCATCACGGATTGGGTTGCCCGCCGGCGTGGTCCGTTTGGCGAGTCGCAATACATCCGATCCTTCGTGATGTCGATATACAGACTGCTGAGCTCAACCGAGCAAAATTGGTTCACCAGATAATGCACTTTGTGAAACTCGTACTTCTCGTAGGCGTCGCGACACGATTTCACGAGTTCCTCCAGGCGGCTCACCATCCAGCGATCGACCAGTGTTAATTGAACGTTGCCGGCGGTTTCGGGATCAAAATCGTGAAGGTTACCTAACAAGATCCGCAGTGTGTTGCGAATACGGCGATAAGTATCCGTCAGTTGCTCAAACAGTTTTTCGCCAAATGGCACTTCGTCCGCGAAGTTAACGCTAGCGACCCAGAGCCGGACCAGATCCGCGCCGTACTTCTTAACAAAATATTCGGCCTCGGTTGGCTTGGCGTAGGCTCCCTGTTGTGATTTCGACAGCTTTTGCCGGCTATCGACATCCACCACAAAGGCGTGGGTGAGGACCTCTCGATAAGGCGCTTGATTATAGAGAGCGACGCTGGTCATCAGCGAAGACTGGAACCAGCCGCGATGCTGATCGGTTGCCTCGATATAAACATCGGCGGGCCAGCGAAGTTCCGGTCTGCTTTTTAGAACCGCTTCATGGCTGACTCCGGAATCCATCCAGACATCCAAAGTGTCATTCCGCCGGGTCAATCCCTTGGGTAAATCGAGCGCTGCCGCCAATTCGTCGTTATTCAGAGCGTACCAAACGTTAGTTCCTTTTTGAGCAACCAGATCCGCGAATCGCCGGATCCAGATAGAATTCAAGACCGGTGTTCCGTCTTGATAAAATACCGGTAACGGCACACCCCAGCTTCGTTGGCGTGAGATACACCAATCAGGTCTGGTTTCCACCGTTGCATAGATCCGGTTTCGTCCCCAGGCTGGGAACCATTTCACGTGATCGATTGCTGCCAAGGCTGCTGGCTTAATCGAATCGACTCGGATAAAGAACTGCTCGACCGCGCGAAACACGACCGGAGTCTTTGACCGCCAACAATGCGGATAAGAGTGGATGTAATGTTGCTCGCCGAGGAGCGCTTTGCGCGTCTTGAGTAATTCGATGACGTCACGGTTGGCATCGAAGACATATTTACCAATCCACTCCGTGACACCGACTTCGTTGGTGTACCGGCCGTGATCGTCTACCGGCGATAGCAATGGTAACTGGTGCTTCACCCCGAGTTGGTAGTCGTCTTCACCATGCCCGGGAGCAATATGGACAACCCCGGTGCCGGCATCCAGAGTTACAAACTCGGCCGGAAGAATGGCGCCTTGTCGATCAAGAAACGGATGTTGATAAGACCAGCCTTCGAGCTGTTCACCAGCGAATTTGGCTAATGGATCACCAACCGCTTGCCAACCTGTCGCCTGCGAGAAAACACCGATCAGGTCTGCGGCCAGAAGCAGAGTGGTCTCACCCTCGGAATCGGGATGCTGAAATCGCTGCACCACATAAGTGATCTTCGGATGCACCGCGACGACAACGTTCGCCGGCAACGTCCAGGGAGTAGTGGTCCAGATGGTTACTGCGGCTTTGCCTGCGAATGGGCCGCTGGTTAAGGCAAACTTGACGTAGATCGACGGATCCCGGCGTTCCTTGTACTCGACCTCCGCTTCCGCTAGCGCGGTTTGAGCGCCGGTGCTCCAATAGACCGGCTTCTTGCTTTGATAAACCAACCCTTTCTCGACGATCTGGGCAAAAACCCGGAGGATCTCCGCCTCATAAGCGGGATCAAGCGTGAGATAAGGGTGTTCCCAGTCACCCAGGACCCCTAAACGCCGGAATTGTTGGCGTTGGATATCGATGTACTTGCGGGCGTACTTCTCTGATCGCTCGCGGACTTCAAGCGGAGAAAGTCCCTGCGATTCTTTTACCACCTTAAACTCGATCGGCAGACCATGACAATCCCACCCCGGCACGTAGGGCGTTCGATAACCGGCCATAGAACGGCTCTTCAAGATCAGGTCCTTGAGAATTTTGTTCAGGGCGGTCCCCATGTGGACATCGCCGTTTGCGAATGGCGGCCCGTCATGGAGAACGAATAGCGGATCGTCTTTCGTTCGTTCCTGGATCTGCCAGTAGAGTCCCTCGGACTCCCACTTCCCTAAAATCTCCGGTTCCCGAACGGTCAGGTTAGCCTTCATCGGGAAATCGGTTTTCGGGAGATTTAGAGTCTCTTTGTAGTTCATTGCTGAAGAGCACCGAAGCTACCATTTTTTGGGGTAGACGCAAAGGAGTGGGGAGAGAGGGGGAAGTGATTGGTGATTGGTGAAAGGTGACTGGTAAGGCGAGATCGGAGCCCATCACGGTAGGGCGAAAATCTCGGGCCGGGCTACAGCGACGTCTTCGAGGGACTGATCGCGCCGGATTTGAGCCACACCGCGCGGTTACTACCTCCTTGGCCCGCGATCAAAATTGGCGATACCCGTGGATGTTGGAACCCGCCCGGCCATGGCTCGAATCCGGCGCGTAAACGTCCACGAGAGAACCACCGCCGGGCGCTCCGAGATTCTCGCCCTACCTTGATGGGCCTCGGTCACACTAACCGGCGTTTGCTACCTATCCGATGGCACCCCTGATCCGATTCCAGATCTCGTCCGGCGGTGGGCCGTCGATCACGATCACTTTCGTTCGGCCTCTTTCCCCGAGCTTAATTTGAATCTTTGAGCGAGGCGTACCCGTTAGTTCGGAAAGATATTTGACCAGTGCGGCGTTGGCTTTGCCGTCGACTGCGGGCGCCCGAATTTTTAGCCGGATTTCGTCGCTGGTACACGCTGACACCGAATTCTTTCGTGCGTTCGCGGTGACGCGCACCTTCAGTCGGGTTAGCATTATCGCAACTTATAGTGGAAGGTGAGGTTACAACCTTACAATGAGATGGTCGTTTAAAATTGCCCGCGTCGCTGGGATCGACATCCGTATCCACGCGACGTTTTTCTTACTCTTAGGGGTAATGGGCTACCTTTACGGTCTGGAGGGCGGAGCGAGTTGGGCCATCAGCACCGTTGTAATTTGGGTTTTGGTTTTCGTGTGTGTCCTATTGCACGAACTCGGTCACGCCCTGGCTGCGAAAGCCTATGGCATACCGACGGTGGATATCACGTTGTATCCGATCGGTGGTGTAGCTCGGGTAGAAAGAATGCCGGAGAAACCAGTGCAGGAACTGGTGGTGGCGATCGCGGGTCCATTGGTGAACGTGGTGATTATCATGGTGCTCGGCGCAGTCATACTCCTTACCGGCGGAGTCCATCCAAGCGACCTGCATGATCCAAATCCCCTGGAAGTTCTATTGCTAACCAACATTGCCATGGTGGTGTTCAATCTGATTCCCGCCTTTCCCCTGGACGGAGGGAGAGTGCTGCGGGCGTTGCTAGCGACCCGGATGGAATATGCGCGGGCGACGAAGATCGCCGCCAGCATCGGGCAAGGGCTAGCTTTGGCCATCGGGATCTTCGCTGCGTTCAACGGCAATATCCTCCTGATTTTGATCGCGATCTTTATCTATATGGGAGCGGAAAGCGAGGCCGCTATCGTCCAGATGCGTTCCGTAACCGCCGGTTTACCCGTTTCCAGCGCGATGGTGACTCGTTTTGATACGTTGGATCATCGGTCAACTTTGAATCAAGCGATCGATGTACTCTTGGGGACCTCTCAGCATGATTTTCCGGTTCTGGACGACAACGGCGGATTCGCCGGTTTGCTGACAAAACATGATCTGTTGGTGGCGCTTCGCGCTACCGGTACCGATACCCCGGTAACCGACGTTATGATTAAGGGGCTGCCTACCGTCCTGCCTCAAACCAGCCTCGATCGGGCTTTAGATTTCGTCAGGCAAGCAGGCGTGGCGGCGTTACCGGTGCTGGATAACACCGGCCGCCTGGTCGGTCTATTTACCCCGGAGAATGTGAGCGAACTCTTGCTGGTGAAGAGTGCTTTGGGAAGAAAGAAACGAAGCGCCGCTTGATCCTGGAGCGGCCTCGCTGGCGAGGCCGACCTCTGAACTCACCGCGGCGGCTGCGTGCCAGGGTTCTGGAATGATCCTTCATGCGTCATAAGCGCGATCTCGGGTCAGCAACATCAACGGTCGGCCTCGCACTTGTCCGCCATCGCTTTAGCGACGGAGGAAGCGAGGCACGCTCCACGGGACCAACGTCTTGATCTCAGCCCAGTCCGCTTTCGATCCATCGGTAGTCGCAGATCATTACAACGAGCTGGACCTATTCTATAGAGAGCTTTGGGGCGAGCACGTCCATCACGGGCTTTGGGTAGGTGGTAACGAGAGTCCTGAAGTCGCCGTGAAACACCTGGTGGACGTGGTGGCTGAGGAAGCACAAATAAAACCCGGTGATCAGGTAATTGATATCGGCTGTGGGTACGGTGCCGCGGCCCGTCAATTGGCGGAGCAACACGGTGCACAGGTAACCGGCGTCACCCTTTCCCAAGTTCAGTGCACTTACGCTAAGAGTCGAAGCATCGGCTCGAATCCGCTGTACCTGATCGCCGACTGGCTATCCACTGATTTCATGCCGCAAAGCTTTTCGGCGGCTATCGCCATCGAAAGCTTAGAGCACATGCCGGATCGGGACGAATTCTTTCAACGAGCGCACCATGTCTTGAAGGTACGAGGCCGATTTGTCATTTGCGCGTGGCTCAGTCGCGAAGCTCCTTCAGCGCTGGAAACTAAGTGGTTACTGCAGCCGGTCTGTGATGAAGGCCGGATTCCCCATTTGCAGACCATGAGTGAATTGATCGCTATGGCCAAGACCGCGGGGTTTGACTTGGTGAATTCGCAAGATTGCACCCAAGCCGTCAGCCGTACCTGGGGCATCATTTTACGCCGTATGATCGGTCGTTTGCTAACCGACCATCGATATCGCACCTTCCTAATAGACCAACGTCGCCGCAACCGCATCTTTGCGCTCACCATAGTCCGCCTTTGGCTAGCATATGGGATAGGCGCGATGCGCTACGGGATTGTTACGTTGCGGCGCGAGAGCTGAGGGTGATCGGGGAGCGATGGGTTGGTAGTATTCAGTAGTCACTAATCAGTGATCAGTCTTCCGTAGTGACCGAAAACACTGATTACTGACCTACTGATTACTGATCACTTTCGAACGACCCCTCACGGGGCTCCATGACCCTCACCTGGCCACCTCGGTGTCTGGCGCAAAACCTCGGCGTAACGTGTTTTCCGTCACCACGCGGGGGAAGGTGAAATTCAGCAGGTAATCGCGGCCGCCGGCTTTAGTCCCGCCCCCGGACATATGGAACCCACCGAACGGATGGCGGCCAACGATGGCTCCGGTGATCGATCGATTGATGTAAAGATTCCCGACCTGGAAACTCCGCCGGACCTTCTCAATGTTATCCGGGCTACGGGAATAGAGGCCGCCGGTCAGGGCGAATGGGGTCGAATTGGCCATCTCAATCGCCCGGTTCAAATCTTGCGCGTGATGAACTGACAGTACCGGCCCGAAAATTTCTTCCTGAGCGATTTGGGCATCGATCGGAACATCGGCAAAAATGGTCGGAGGAACGAAATAGCCGGTTAAGTGGTCGGGAATGACGGCCTCAAACGCGATTTTGTGTGCTTGTTTCCCGATCGTCCGATAGCGATCGATTTTGGCTTTTGCATCGGCATCGATCACCGGGCCGAGATCGGTAGAAGGGTCATCAGGATAGCCAATCTTTAACGCCGCGGCGGCTTCAATCAAGCGCGGGAGCAAGCGGTTTCCCACGTCTCCGACCAGGATAAGCCGGGAAAGCGCAGAACATTTCTGACCTTGAAATCCGAAAGCCGAATGAATGATCCCCAGAACCGCCTCATCAAGATCCGCATCGGTATCCACAATGAGCGCGTTTTTTCCGCCCATCTCGCAGATCACTTTTTTCAGGTTTCTTTGTTCGGGGTGAGTGACGCCGGCAAGCTGCCAGATGGCAGTGCCGACTTCTCGCGAACCGGTAAACGCAATGAAATCAACTTTCGGATGGACTACTAAATAAGAGCCGACGGCTTCTCCGGTGCCGGTCACCAAGTTGGCGACACCAGCCGGTAGACCCGCCTCTTCGAGGGCTTGCATAAAGAGGCTTCCGATGACGGTTGACTGCTCCGCCGGTTTAATCACGACCGTGTTACCGGTTACCAGGGCGGCCACGGTCATCCCGCAGAGAATGGCTAATGGAAAGTTCCAAGGAGCGATAATGGCGCCGACGCCTCTGGGGATGTAATTTTCAATGCTGACTTCGCCCGGGATATCTTGAGTCAACCTGCCGCGTCCGGAGCGGCGCGCTTCTTCGGCATAAAACTCGCAGAAATCGATCGCTTCGACGACATCGGCATCGGCTTCGGCCCAGGTTTTGCCGACCTCGAAAACTTGCCAGGCGGACAACTCGTAGCGGCGTTGGCGCAACCGGGCTGCGACCCGTTGGATGATGCGAGCACGTTCATCAGACGAAGTCTGGCTCCATCGAGAGAAAGCGTGCCGGGCAGCAGCGACCGCGTCCATTACGTTCACTGAAGTCCCGGCCGCGCCATAGCCGATAATCTCCTCCGGGCGGGCCGGATTAACCGACGGAATTGCGTCGTCCGTAGTGACTGACTTGCCGTTGATCACCAGCGAATAATGCCGCCCGAGCTGCTGTCGAACTTGTTGCAAAGCGACATCCATTTTCTGGCGAGCTTCGTCCTGCGCGAAATCAGCTGGCGGCTCGTTGATGAACTCCGGCTGAGCCGGGTTCGGCTGGGTGACGCCATTCCGCTGGTCGCCGATCATTGTGCTTGGGTCCTGGAGCAACGCAGAGATCGAAGCGTTGGCGCTGAATTTCGCCCGCAGAAAACCCTCGTTGGACGTGTTCTCAAGGAGACGTCGGACGAGGTAAGCCATTCCCGGAACCAATTCGCCGACCGGGCAGTACTCGCGAACCCGGTGACCGAGCTTAACCAGAGCACGGCGGATCGGTTTGGCCATGCCATAGAGCATCTGAAATTCGTAATCGCCGGGACCAAGACCAACTTTGCCAGCGTAAACGATGGCGTGCGCGATACTCCGAACGTTGTGGGAAGCGAACGCCGGGTAAACCAGCTTGCGATTGTCTAAGAGGAGTCGAGAAACCCGTTCGTAATTAGCGTCGGTCTCCGCCTTTGAAAGAAAGACCGGCACATCCCAGGTCCGCTGTGCGGCAATCACTTTTTCGTAGTCCCAATACGCTCCCTTGACCAGGCGGATAGTGAAAGGTTTGCCCAGGTTGGAACTCCAAGTAAGAAGTTCCTCCGCATCCGCATAGGAATCCCGCAGGTAACATTGGATCACCAGTCCCAGGTGAGGGTAATCGGCAAATTCCGGGTCGGTACGCAGCTTCTTGAACAGATCAATCGTGAGCTGTTTCAACCCGTAATGTTCCATATCAAGGTTGATAAACGCTCGCAAACGTTTGGCCTCAGCCACAATGGGCCGAAGCCGGGCCAGGATCATCTCGATGCTGCGAGCGGGATCGGTCGCCTGAATCCGAGCGCAAAGAGCCGAAATTTTGACGGAGACATTGACCAGAGGCGGCTCCGTAGCGGCCAATGGACCATCGACTCGCCAATCAGCGACCGCTGTGCCCAGGAACTCCAGCAATTGGCGGTATCGGAGCGCATACTGTTCGGCTTCACGCTCGCTTACCACGGTTTCGCCTAGAATATCGACGGTGAACCTGGCGTCTTCTTTCCAAATCTGTCGAAGGTTTCGCAAGGCGGATGGCCCGTCTTTGCCGGCGATAAAAATGTTTGCCATGGCGGCAACATTTTTTCGGATCACCGTAGCCGGCACCGCCGGTACAATGGTGCCGACCGTCAAAGCGCCCCGCAAAAGTCCGGAAACGGTCGCTTTAGAGTCACGCAAATATTCGGACAAATGCTTCACCACCTCGTCAGCCGAAGTCAGGGTCGGAAGTACGTCCACGAAACGGAACATCTGGGTTTTGAAGCTCTCATCGCGCATGCACCAATCCATAAGTCGTCCATAGAAGTCGTTTCGCCGAAGGACGGACGTCTCTCGCTGGGATTGATCGATCAAGGCGAAGATCTCGCGACCGGTCTGCTCGATTTCCTGTTGTAAGAGGGCAGCAGGATTCATTGGGGTGAAAAAAAGAAAATAAACCGGAAACCGGGGACTGGGTACAGGATTTAAACGGAAACTGATACAAGAATTACGGATTTTAAAGAGAATCCGTATCGGGTCCGGGGGGAAACGTCCGGCGCTGGGCATTCAGAAGTGGACGTAGTAGACCCGGTGGACATGTTAGACAGAGTGGACGGGTGTTAGCGCCAGGCAGGAGGATCTCCACTTAGTCCACTAGCGTCCACTCATTCCACTGCGTCCACTTTCGCGCCGCGCCGATGCGCGCTCTTTTTCCTCCACTTTTGCCGCCGGGTTGCCCCATTCGAAAACTACGCCCTGGACCGGCCCAAATACGCGCGAAGGATCTCGATGCCAGTTGGGATCATCGACACCACGATAATCGCCAGGATAACCAGCGAAAAATTATGTTGGACGTAAGGCAAACCGCCAAAAAAATGCCCCGCTAGAACGACCAGCAAAACCCAGACCACCCCGCCCACTACGGTGTAGAGAACAAATTTTGAAAAATTCATCGTTGCCATCCCGGCAACGAAGGGAGCAAACGTCCGGATAATGGGGAGGTAGCGGGCAAACAATATGGTTTTCGCGCCGTATCGCTCGTAGAAAGCGTGGGTTTGATCGAGATATTTGCGACGAAAGATCTTTGAATTCGGATTTTTAAAAAGCGTTTTACCGAGCTTAGAGCCGATCCAGTAATTAAAGAAGTAGCCCGAAAGCGCGGCAATCGTCAGAAGAACCAGAATCAAGATCAGATTGAAGTGCGTCGTGGTAGCGGTTAACGCCCCGAGAGCAAAAAGCAACGCGTCCCCGGGAAGAAACGGCGTCAGAATAATACCGCTCTCTGCGAAAACGATTATGAAAAGCAGCAAATAAGTCGAATTCCCGAACTGGCCGGCAAGCTCGTCGAGATGCTTGTCCAAGTGAAGAAGAAGGTCCAGTAGCCCAGTAATTAGCTGCATAAATATTTGGCCGATCTTTTCGACGAATCACAGATTGAATGCAACCGAAATCCCAGCCCGGCGTCCAAGACGACAGAAGACAATATAAAATTTAAACGAAATTCGCGTCATCTCCGTCTAAACCTACGGACGCTATGTTGGCCTGACCTTTTGGGGACATCTTCACCAGGCGGCTAATAGTGAAAAAGGAGAAAGCGAAAAGGATAAGGAGAACATGAAGAGACGCAAAGTGATGACCCGGCCACTTAGCCTGGGAGATTTGATCGCCGCAGTGAGTTCATACGCTAAAACGAACGAAGAGACCGTTGCTACGGTTGCCGATTTATTCGCCTCAGGGCAAGTCCGGCTAATGAACAATGGTCGCAAAGTTCGAGCTCGCGTTCGTTAACTGCTATTCTGTCGAGCTTGCACCTCTGAAATCTCCTCGCTCATGAGCGCAAGTGCGTCTATGAGCGGCGATTTTTGCCGCCTGGTCAAAATTCGCTTTGCAACCGTCTTAGCTCCCGTAATCTCTCGGCGTGATCGAGAGATACTCTCGCCAGGAGATGCGGGAATTGTGGGCGGACGAGCGAAAATTTTCCATTTGGCTGGAAATTGAAGTTCTCGCCTGTGAAGCGATGGCCTCGCTGGGGTTGATTCCCCCGGGTGATGCAGAGGAAATTCGTGCTAAGGCGCGCTTTTCGATTCCTGAGATTCTGGAGATCGAAAAACGCACAGGGCATGACGTCATTGCCTTTCTGGAAAACGTCGCCTCCTACGTCGGCCCAGCAGCTCGCTGGGTTCATCAAGGCTTAACTTCCTCGGATATCCTGGACACCACCCTGGGGGTCCAGCTCGTAAAATCGTGCGATATCCTCCTAGCCGATGTTCAAGCGGTTCGGCAAGCGGCTGAACGCAAGGCTCTTGAATATAAATACACGCCCATGATCGGCCGGAGCCATGGGATTCACGCTGAGCCGATTACCTTCGGGCTCAAAATGGCCCTGATGTATGACGAATTTGGGCGTGCTCTTACCCGGCTACGACAGGCGCGAGAAACCATCGCCGTGGGTAAATTAAGCGGTGCGGTTGGAACCTATGCTCATCTTGATCCAAGGGTGGAAGAGCAAGTTTGCCGGCGACTAGGCTTAAAGCCGGATCTTCTATCGACGCAAATCGTTCAAAGAGATCGACATGCGGAATTCTGCACCGCGCTGGGGCTCATTGCTTCAAGTGTTGATCGTTGGGCTACCGAATTCCGGCACTTGCAACGAACGGAAGTCCTTGAGGTCGAAGAGTATTTCAAGCCGGGCCAAAAAGGAAGCTCGGCGATGCCGCACAAACGCAACCCGATTACAAGTGAGCGGCTTAGCGGCTTGGCACGGGTGCTACGAGGCAACACCTTGGCCGCCCTCGAGAATGTGGCGCTTTGGCATGAACGCGACATCAGCCATAGCAGCGTAGAGCGCATCATCTTGCCGGATTCCTGCACGTTGCTGGATTACATGTTATTGACGCTCGCTGATATTGTGGACGGATTGGTGGTCTACCCGGAACACATGCAGCAGAATTTGGCGATCACCAAAGGTCTCTATTTCAGTCAGGCCATCCTCCTCGAGCTGACGCGGCGAGGTATGGAACGCAAAGCTGCTTACGAGGCGGTGCAGAAGGCGGCGATGGCAACCTGGCAAGGGAGCGACGATTTTCTGACCGAGCTAGAAAAAATTCCGGAGATCGTAGCGTTGATACCCAAGGCAGAGTTAGCCCGGTTTTGTTCTTTAGGGCAGCATTTCCGGTATATTAACCGGACGTTCCAACAGCTGAAGTTGGGCGAAGGAGAACCGAAGTAGCCGGTCGGGAGCTCGTCCCTACCGGTCCGCTATTCGCGCAGCGATTCCGTCCGGTGTGCAATATCGTTGTCCGAAAGCGGAAGGTTAAACGATTTTATAATTTCATGACAAAATCGCCACGGAATCTGGTTTTCACATTCCTAGATGCCGTGATAGGTTAACTCTTGATTTGTATGCCACGTCGTTTCTTTTTGTTGTTGGCCGTGTTGCCGATGCTTGCGGCCGGATGCAAGAAAGCTCAGGAGCTAACCGCACTGGTTAATGGCTCGCCGAAGCCCTCTGCCAGCACATCGGCGAGTGTTGCCATCGCTAGCGCAACCCCGACCCCGGCACCAGCGGTCAACAAAAACGGACGTTTTATCGTGCTCTGCTATCACCGCTTCGAAGACAAAGCGAAAGACTTGGTAACGTTGCCGACGGATTTCCGGGCTCAGATGCAAGCCTTAAAGGACAACGGCATCTCCGTGATTTCGATGAAAGATCTGCTCGCCTGGCTGCATGGTGAGAAATCGATCCCTGCGAAAAGCGCGATCATCTCGCTCGATGATGGTTGGAATTCCCAGTACCTCGTCGCGTGGCCTATTCTGAAGGAGTTCGGCTATCCGTTTACCCTGTTTATTTACACCGACTACGTCGACAAAGGCGGCAAATCGATGTCGTGGGGTCAACTCGAAGAAATGCGGGATGCAGGCGTCGATATAGAAGCTCACACGGTTTCGCATCATGACTTGCGCCATGCTCCCCGCGGCCAAGACTATCCGACTTGGCTGCACAACGAGGTTTACAATTGCAAACAGATTCTCGAAGACAAGCTTGGTATTAAAGTCGTCGCGTTTGCCTTCCCCTACGGTTTTCACAACGAGGTCGTTAGAAAGACCGCCGAGGATGCCGGATACCAGCTGCAGTTTACGGTCTATGGGCAGCACATGGGGATGAACGTGCTCCACGACCAGGTAGGCCGGTATGCAGTTGATTCTGCCAAACCCGACGTGTTCAAATCCGCACTCGATTTTGGGACCGAGAGCGGAGCGCCCGGCGCTGAGGAAACTCAGTTAGCCGCGGCTTCGATGATTACCGAGCCCGGAGATAACGCCCACATCAGCAACCCGAAGCCCACCATAAAAGCGAACATCGCGACTATGGGCGAGGTCGATTCGGGATCGGTTGAAATGCGCGTCAGCGGTTATGGGCTGGTGCCAGCGAAGTATGATGCGCAGACCAAGCTGGTTTCCTATGAATTTACTCAGAAGCTGGCCCCAAAGACTTACACCGTGATTCTATCCGCCAAGGTTAAGGGCAAAAGAGTGGAAACTCGTTGGATTTTCACAGTTGATGCGGCTGGCCCGGTGGCGACAAACTAACGAGATTCCCGGAACCCCGAAGCAACCTCGCGCGTGTTTTCGCAACTTTCCGATCGCCTTCAGGATGTCTTTAAAGACCTCCGCGGTCATGGGTCGATTTCTGAGGCCAACATTACTGACGCGCTGCGACAGGTCCGTTTGGCGTTATTGGAAGCCGATGTCCATTTCCAGGTCGCTAAGGATTTTATCGCCCGGGTAAAGGAAAAGGCGCTGGGCCAAGACGTGATGCGCAGCATCACGCCCGGGCAACAGATCGTAAAGATCTTTCATGACGAACTCACCCAGCTCTTAGGGGGAGACAATGAGCCGCTGGATCTAAAGCCGCCAGCCAGGATCCTGATGGTTGGTCTGCATGGCGCCGGCAAAACGACTTCTTCAGCGAAACTAGCGTATCTGCTCAAGAAACAAGGGAAGGCGCCTTTGCTCTTTGCGTGTGACCTGCAAAGACCTGCCGCCATCGAGCAGCTGGCCACCTTAGCCAAACAGGTTGGCGTGCCTTTCTTTCGGCCTGAGGCCGGTCAAACCGATCTCGTCCAGGTTGGCCGGCAGGCGATGAAATGGGCGCAGGCGCAGTCCGGTAGTGTCGAAATTTACGACACCGCCGGCCGTCTGGAAATCGATGAAGTGCTGGTTGGAGAACTGAAGCAACTTCGGGACCTCCTCCAGCCGCAAGAAGTCCTTTTGGTGTGCGACGCCGCGACGGGGCAACAGGCGGTGAATGTAGCGACACATTTCCATGAAGCGCTCGGGCTGACTGGTCTGGTTTTGACCAAGCTCGATGGCGATGCTCGCGGCGGGGCTGCTCTCTCGATGAGAGAGGTTACTCACCGGCCGATTAAGTTCGCCGGTGTCGGCGAGAAGATAGAGCAGTTCGAGCCGTTTTACCCAGATCGGTTAGCCGGGCGAATCCTCGGCATGGGCGATGTGGTGACCCTGGTGGAGCAGGCCGCCGCGGCCATCGACGAGGAAGAAGCGTCTCGTCTAGAGAAGAAGCTGCGGACCGCTTCCTTCGATTTCGACGATTTCCTGTCCCAGCTGCAGATGTTGCGTAAGATGGGTCCCCTGGAAAATATCCTTGGCATGCTGCCGGGTATGAGTAATTTGAAGGGCTTTTCGGTTGACGGTAAGCGGATGAAGCGAACGGAGGCCATCGTGTTATCGATGACACCGGACGAACGGAAGCGTCCGGACATACTGAATGCACGCCGGCGACAACGGATTGCTCGCGGGAGCGGTACCACCGTTTCCGAAGTCAATACGCTTCTTCAGCAGTTTGGCCAAATGAGGAAACTGATGAAGAACGCCGGAAAGATGAAAAAGATGTTGGCCCGTGTCCCCGGCGCCAAAACGTTTGGAAAATAAGCAGAAGTTTGGGACGCTTCTCTGCAGAAGACATTATGGCAGTTTCGATAAGACTAAGGCGAGAAGGCGCGAAGAACCGCCCTTTCTATCGCGTGGTAGTGGCGGACAAAAGAAGTCCGCGTGATGGTAAATTCATTGAAGTGATTGGTAACTACGATCCGCGTAAATCGGGTGAGAATTATCAGCTTAACCTCGATCGTGCGGACTATTGGGTAAAGAACGGGGCTCAGCCGAGCGAAACCGTTGCGAGCATGATCCGGAAGGCTCGCAAGAAGAACGTAGTTCCAGCGTAGCATGGTGGAGCGGCCTTGCTTCCTCCTTCGCTAAAGCTTCGGAGGACAAGCGCAAGGCCGAAAACCTTCTCCTTTGCTAAAGCTTAGGAAGGACAAGTTTGTGGAAAGCTTCCTCGAATTCGTAATCCAGCATCTAGTCGATGCACCCGACGAGGTGCTGGTAACTAAGCAAGAGCAGGGGAAAAAGCTGATCTTTAAAGTTGAAATGCGCCGTTCCGATGTCGGCAAAGTGATCGGGCGGAACGGTCATACCATCACGGCGATGCGGAATCTGTTAACCGCAGCCGCTGCCCGAACCGGTCACCAAGCGGTGCTTCAGATTGTGGAGTAGAGGGATGCCCCTCTACGGTAGGGCGAGGATCTCGGCGCGCCCAGAATCATTTATTTCCAGGACGCCCCCGCGCCGGATTCGAGCCACAACGTTCGGAAACCATCTCGCTTGGTTTGCACCACAGAAGATTGCGCCATGTTGAGGCGATGCGACGCGCGCGGCATGGCTCAAATCCGGCGCGCGTAATCCGTGGAAGAAAGGCATCCGCAGCGCGCCGAGATCCTCGCCATACCATGATGGGCTCCGCGTAAATCGGGTCGAGTCCTGTAACCTTTTCGAATCGGCATTCCTCTCGATCACATCTGATCGTCCGACAGCAAGCTATCGACCTCGCCGCCGTGAATCACCGCGTGCGCTAATCCAGGGGCGCTCGCCAAGACGTGTTCCGCAAAGAAAAGAGCGGTGGCAATCTTTGCCTCATAAAACGCTGGATCGCCTTTGCCCTCGGCTGATCGCTTCGCTGCGATTTTTGCTCCTCGAGCGAGTTGCCAGCCTCCGGCCACAATCCCGAACAGCTTCAGGAACGGCACTGCGCCAAACATCACTTTTCTTGGATTGGTTGAGTAATTTGCCAGAATATATTCCGTCGCCGACGTCAGTGCGTCGATCCCGGTCGCTAGCCCACTCTTGATGGCGAGTAACGAACCGTTAGCTTCGCCTTGCTCCATGTCGAACGCCCGCATTTCCTTCAGCACTGCCCGTATCACGGCGCCTTGATCCCGAACAATCTTCCGCCCAATCAAATCATTCGCTTGGATCCCGGTTGTCCCTTCGTAGATGGTTGTGATTCTCGCATCCCGCCAATATTGAGCGGCGCCGGTCTCCTCAACGTACCCCATGCCGCCGTGGACCTGGATCCCCAACGAGGCAATCTCAATTCCGGTTTCTGTGCTCCAAGCTTTTACAATTGGCGTCATGAGATCGACGAATGCCTGGTTGCGCTGCCGGCACTCTTCATCGGGATGATGCGACGCCAGATCGCGCGCAGCGACTACCACATAAGCAAGCGCTCGGGTTGCCTCGGTCTGTGCTTTCATTAGCAACAACATTCGGCGTACGTCCGGATGGCGGATGATCGTGACCGGTTTGTCGCCGCCGGAAATATCACGCCCTTGAACGCGGGTTTTCGCATACTCTCGGGCTTGCTGGTAGGCTCGTTCCCCGATGGCGACTCCTTCTAGCCCGACCGATATTCGGGCCAGATTCATCATCGTGAACATGTATTCCAGGCCGCGATTCTCTTCGCCAATCACATAGCCCACCGCGCCGCCCTGGTCGCCGTACGACAACACACAGGTTGGGCTGCCATGGATTCCTAACTTGTGTTCCACCGAAAGGCAGAACGCATCGTTACGTTGTCCGAGACTGCCATCATCGTTCACTAGGAATTTCGGCACAAGAAATAGCGAAATCCCTTTAATCCCCGGCGGAGAATCCGGCGTCCGAGCGAGCACGAGATGAATAATGTTCTCGGCCATATCATGTTCGCCGTAGGTGATAAAAATCTTTTGGCCAAAGACGCGATAAGAACCATCGGCCTGGCGTACGGCTCGGGTCCTAACCGCCGCCAGATCTGAACCGGCCTGAGGCTCAGTCAGATTCATGGTGCCAGTCCATCGACCTTCGACCATGCCCGGCAAATATCTTTTCTTTTGGTCGTCGTTCCCGCGGTAAAATATAGCCTCCACGGCTCCTTGGGTCAGTTGAAAGCAGGCAGAGAACGCCAAATTAGCGGACTTCCACATCTCTTGCACCGCCGCGCCAACCAAAGTCGGCATGGCCTGGCCGCCGTATTCCTCATCGAATCCCAAGCGGTTCCAACCGCTCTCGATATACTGCTGGTAGGCCTCCCGGAAACCGGGCGCGGTAATAACATGGTTGTCCTTACAGATAACCCCTCTTTGGTCTCCTATCTGATTGAGGGGTCCAAGGACTTCACTGGCAAAGCGGCTTGCTTCCTGTAAAACCGCGCTCACTGTCTCGGCATCGATATCTTTCCACTCAGGTAGAGCGGTCAGCTTATCGAGTCCCGCAAGCTCGTGTATTACGAACTGCATCTCGTTGAGCGGTGCTTCGTAGGTAGTCATGAATATGGTTCTCAATATCGCTCATCGGCAGCGAGCCCGCAAAAACCGAGGAAATCTTTGCCGGTTACGACAGCCCTAGCTTTTCCTTAGTTCGGCGAAGGTTCTCCAACACCAGTTCGGCGATATCCAAAACGGAGGGAGCGCCCGGTTTACCGGCGCTTTCGCTGCTGCTGAGCATGGATTTACAAAATGGACACCCGGCCGCTACAACTTTCGCACCGGTGGCCTCCGCCTCTCGAAACCGGTTCTCGGTAACTCGCATGGTTCCGGGTTCTTCTTCTTTCCAGAACTGGGCGCCGCCGGCGCCGCAACAAAAGCTGTTGGCCTGATTTCGAGGCATTTCAATTAACTTGGAAGAACCGCCGGCCAAAACTTTGCGAGGCGCCTCATAAACCCCGTTGTGCCGGCCAAGGTAGCAAGGATCATGATAAGTGGTCGGTTGGTTTAGGATCATCTCCGGCAGCCGTCCTTCCTCGATTAGTTCAGCGATTAACTGGCTGTGGTGCAGAACGCGATAATTGCCGCCTAACTGCGGATAATCATTCGCTAGTGCATTAAAACAGTGAGGGCAGGTCGTGACCACTCGCTTCCCCGTTCCATTCTTCAGCAGAACCGAGTTCAACACCTCCACGTTCTCTGTAGCCAGATTGTAATAGAGATATTCGTTCCCGCCTCGCCGGGCTGGGTCGCCGGTGCATTTTTCTTTCTTCCCTAGGATCGCGAAATTGACTTTCGCGTGCGTAAGGATCGCAGCAAACGCCCGCGCCACTTTTTGGGCGGCGGGATCATAGGCGCCCGCGCAACCCACCCAATAGAGCACTTCAAAATCGGAATTTTCGCTAACAGATGGGACTTTAACCTCGCTGGTGATCCAGTCTTCTCGCGCTTCTTCCGCGAGACCCCAGGGGTTCCCCGCGCGTTCCAGGTTGCGGAAAGCCGAGCTAAGTTCTTGAGGAAATTCCCCTTTGGTTAAGACCGCGTCTCGCCGCAAATCGATGATATCGGACAATTGTTCGCAGCCCACCGGACAAGCCTGAACGCAGGCGCCGCAAGCGGTGCAAGCCCACAGCGCGCTCTCATTGAGCGCAAACTCCATCACGGGACGAGGACTCGATTCTCCGGTCGCCAGCTTTGCCCGAATCGAGTTCAGTTCGTACCGTTTATTGATCTCAATCGCAGAAGGCGCCAGCGCTTTTCCGGTAATATGGGCCGGGCATACGTTAGTGCAGCGGTTACATTGGATACAGGCATAGGGATCAAACAATTGGGTGAATCGGAACTGTTCTAACTGGGCCACCCCGAATTGTTCGATGGTTTCATCTTCGAAATTGATCGGATCGAGGGATCCGCTTCCTACCTTTTCACCGGTTGCGCTGCGGCGTCCTAGACCCAGTCGAATCGGTGCTGCAAAAATATGGATATGCTTCGAACGGACAAAATAAGGCAAGAACACCAGGATCAACCCGAGCGAGATCCACCAACCGATATGCCATCCCACGACCCGATTCGGGTCAAATCCTAGCACCCGAGCGATCAGACTCGCCGTTGGTTGCCAAGCGTCTGTATGGCTTTCTGCCGCCAGCAACGATCCCGCGCCGAATAGTCTAAAACCTACGTGAAGAAATATGAAAGCGGCCACGATGAAGCTGTCCATCCGAATGCCGCCGGCGCGGATATCCGGGTGCAGCAAGACCGATTCGTTGAAGCGTTCGAGAGCGACATCCTTTTTCACGAAACGACGCCAGACAAAGAAAGCCACTCCGATTAGAACAAGAAATCCAAAAACGTCTGAACCGAGTCGGAACAGACTCCCGATCACCGAGTTTCCTAACCAGCTAAACCAACCTGCCGGAAAGAAACCTTCTACCAGGTCCGCGAGATTAACCAGTGCGTAGAACGTGAATCCATAAAAAATGAAGCTGTGAAAGAAGCCGACCACGGGTCGATTTCTAAACACGGTAACTTGAGTGATAGTTCGGACTAACGCTTCCCGAATACGTTCGAACGGTCGATTGACCCTAGAATAATACTCTCGTTGCCCCTTACGAATGATCTCAATGATCTGCCGGAACCCGCGATAGGTGTAGTACAGGGAGACGATGGCCAACAAGACGAACAGCGTTTTCTCTGGGAGAGTCAACATAGGGGGGAGCGGTAGCGACGAGCTCGCGCTCGTCCGTACGGTACAATATTCGCCGCGGCTCCGCATTTACCAGCAAGTGTGCTCAAGGTCCATCGCTTTTGCGGCGATTGCGTGAACCGGGACTGGTAGGGCGAGGCTCCCGCTTTACCGATAAACGATGGCAACGTCAATGGCTTGCTGAATGATTGGGTGCCCAAGACCGACTGGTTCGCCGAGCCGTTATCCAGCGCGCGCCATGTGCATTGCGGATCGATCCTTGAAGTGGTTGTATCCTAGGCCACGGCTCGGCACGCCTAACGTCTCCGGCACGCCTCACGAAATTCACGCATCGTGGGCGTTGGAGTATCGTGGGTTGTTCGGGAGCCTCGCCCTACCAACACGGACGAGCAGGAGCTCGTCCCTACCGCTACAACTGAGCCGTTAGCTGCGGGAGGATCTCCAGCGCGTCCCCGACCAATCCGTAATCAGCGACCTGGAAAATCGGTGCATCCGGATCCTTGTTGATCGCTACGATAACTTTAGAATCCCGCATTCCCGCGAGATGCTGGATCGCGCCTGAGATCCCGACTGCGATATAAAGATCCGGCGCCACAATCTTGCCCGTTTGCCCGACCTGATAGTCGTTGGGTACATAACCGGCATCCACGGCAGCACGCGACGCTCCCACTGCTGCGTTCAACTTGGCGGCGAGCGCTTCCAACAATTTAAAATTCTCCGCCTTTTGTAGACCACGTCCTCCCGAGACCACGACGCGGGCGGCAGTTAACTCGATCTTCTCGCAGCTCGCTAGCTGGCGTCCGACCAATCGGATGCCAGGTGTCTGGTTGGCGATCTGTTTCACCGCTTCGATTGGCGCGCTTTTATCGGTGACCGGAGTAGCGTCGAAGCCGGTGGAAAGGACAGTGAGAACAATGACAGCGCCGCCTATCGATTCGATAGTGGCCAGTGCATTGCCGGCATAGATCGGGCGCACAAAGGTGGTTGGACTTAACACGTCGACGATGCCGGAGATCTGCTGCACATCCAGCAGAGCGGCGACCCGAGGCAAAAGATTCTTACCGAAGGTTGTGGCCGGCGCTAGCAAGTGTGAATACTGCTCCGTTTCAAGTTGCAACAGCACTTGAGCGGACAACACCTCAGCGGTGTGCGCTCCCAGTTGCTGAGCATCCGCCAGCCAGACTTTGCTGACGCCTTCCAAGAGCGCGCTAGCTTCGGCTACGGTTCGCGCGGCTTCCCCCATTACCAGCACCTGAATTTCCGAACCCCCCGCTTTTTCACTGATCTTCCTGGCGGCAGCCACTGTATTCCGAGTCGCCGGTTTCAGGATAACATTGTCATGTTCAGCCAATACGAGGATTGCCATAACGAAGGATAGAATGGTGGAGTGCTGGAGTAATGGAGTGGGTGGGCCTTTTGCTATTCGCTATTGATCTTGGGTTTCCCTAGATGACCTTGGCTTCCTCGCGAAGTTTGGTGACGAGCTCTTCCACGGTGGCTACTCGAATCCCGGCCTTGCGCGGGCGCGGTGCTTCGACCTGCAACGTCTTGAGCCGAGGGGCCACGTCGGTCCCTAAATCCGACACCTTAAGAATATCCAGGGGACGTTTCTTCGCTTTGATAATATTTGGCAACGTTGTGTAGCGCGGTTCATTGAGGCGCAAATCCGTGGTAATGACAGCCGGCAATGGAAGCTCCAATGTTTCTAAACCTCCATCAATCTCGCGAGTCACCGTTGCTTTGCCGCCGCTTATTTCCAGCTTGGATGCGAAGGTTCCTTGTGGCCAGTTGAGCAGGGCAGCCAGCATCTGGCCGGTCTGATTCGAATCGTCGTCGATCGCTTGTTTCCCGAGAATCACCAACTGCGGATCTTCTTTCAGCACGATCTGTTTTAACAATTTGGCCACAGCTAAAGGCTCCAAGTTGACGTTGGTTTCGACAAGAATTGCCCGATCCGCACCCATCGCTAGCGCGGTGCGCAATGTCTCCTGGCAAGCAGCGGAACCCATCGATACCACGACTACCTCCGTGGTCGCGCCGCGTTCCTTCAAGCGAATCGCTTCTTCGACCGCGATCTCGTCGAACGGGTTCATCGACATTTTGACGTTGTCCAGATCGACGCCGGATCCGTCCGGTTTAACTCGCACTTTTACCGTGAAATCGACGACGCGTTTAATGGGAACGAGAACTTTCATTTAGAAGACCGGAGTGGTGGAGCCATGGAGTGAGGGAGTGTTGGAGTGCTGGGTTTGGGACTGTGCCCGCAGGTGTCCGAGGCGTCCCGCACTATAAACGGCCCAATCAGGTGAGCGCAACCCGACTCCGGCGCTTCGCGATACCTCCCCTTCACCCCATCACTCCAATGCTCCATCACTCCAATGCTCCACACTCCGTCGCCCATCTCCGTTCGCTTGTCTTTTGGAGCCACCTACTTTATGTCTTAGACTCCCTTCCAGCTCCCTCTCCAGCATGTCGACCGTAACCCGCAAAAGCTATCCGACACTCGATTTCGATCTTGGATTCGAGATTGACCAACTACGCGAAACCGTTTGTGGGTTCAGCGACCGTGAAATCGCGCCGCGAGCTGAAACCATCGACCGCGAGGATAAATTCCCGCGCGATTTATGGCCTCAGATGGGTGCGCTTGGACTCCATGGAATTACCGTCGACGAAGGTTACGGGGGTTCGGCGATGGGTTATCTGGCGCATGTCGTCGCTATGGAAGAGGTGAGCCGTGGCTCCGGTTCTGTCGGGCTTTCTTACGGCGCTCATTCCAATCTGTGTATCAACCAGATCGCCAGAAACGGGAATGCCGAACAGAAACAGCGCTACCTTCCAAAACTGGTTAGCGGCGAACACGTGGGTGCTTTGGCCATGAGTGAAACCGGCTCTGGTTCTGATGTCGTGAGCATGCGAACCCGTGCCGATCGCAAAGGTGCCGGCTACCTGTTGAATGGCACTAAGATGTGGATCACCAACGGCTCGGAAGCTGATGTGGTGGTGGTCTATGCCAAGACCGATCCCGAAGCTGGTCCTCGCGGCATCACGGCGTTTCTGGTCGAGAAAGCGATGACCGGCTTTTCCGTCGCGCAGAAACTCGACAAGCTGGGGATGCGGGGATCACCCACCTGCGAGCTGGTCTTTCAGGATTGCGAAATACCTGCTGAGAACGTGCTGGGTGCGGTGAACCGGGGAGTTAATGTTTTGATGAGCGGGCTCGACTACGAGCGCGTGGTGCTTGCCGCCGGTCCACTTGGGATCATGCAAGCATGCTTGGATGTTGTCGTACCCTATGTTCACGAACGAAAACAGTTTGGCCAAGCGATCGGCGAGTTCCAATTGATGCAAGGGAAGCTGGCCGACATGTACACTACGTTGAGCGCATGCCGCGCGTACGTATACTCGGTCGCCAAAGCTTGTGACCGCGGCAAGGCCGCCCGAAAGGACGCTGCTGCCGCGATTCTTTTTGCTTCGGAGAAAGCAACCTGGATGGCTTTAGAAGGGATCCAAGCTCTCGGGGGCAACGGTTACATTAACGATTTTCCGACCGGCCGACTGCTACGCGATGCCAAGCTTTACGAGATCGGCGCCGGTACGTCCGAGATTCGCCGGATGTTGATTGGCCGCGAGATATTCGAGGAAACCCAGTAAGAACAGAAAATCACCACAAAGACACAGAGGACACCAAGATCTGAAGCTGATTTTGAAGGGTGAATTTTTTAAATCCTTCTTCGTGTCCTCTGTGTCTTTGTGGTGAAAATTGGTTTTTACGTGAAGTTGGCTAAACAAGCTGCCACGAACCCCTTGAATAACGGGTGCGGAAAATTCGGCTTCGACAAAAATTCCGGGTGAAATTGGCAGGCGATAAACCAAGGGTGATCTCTCAGTTCGATCATCTCGACCAAACGGCCGTCGGGGCTGGTTCCGCTGATCACGAATCCGTGCTGCTCCAGCAGTTCCCGGTATTTCAGGTTGAACTCGTAACGATGACGGTGCCGTTCGACGGCTTGGTCCGCGCCATAGGTCCGCTGCGCGAGGGTTCCGGGAATGAGCTGGGTGGGCCAACTGCCCAGGCGCATTGACGCTCCCTTATTCCGTACTTCTTTTTGTTCCTCCAACAGGCAGATCACCGGGTCGCCTGCCTTCTCATCAAACTCGGTGCTATTGGCTTCTTTCAATCCACAGACGTTTCGGGCAAACTCAATGGTGGCAACCTGCATTCCGAGGCAAAGCCCAAGGTAAGGGATGCGGTGTTCACGCGCATATCGACAGGCTCCGATCTTTCCTTCCACTCCTCGATCACCGAAGCCGCCGGGAACGATCACTCCTGCCACCGATCCCAGGAAGTCAGCCACGTTCTGAGCATTGATCTCTTCGGAATCAATTTTGACGATATCGACGCCGCAATCGTTCGCCGCGCCGGCATGGGTCATCGATTCATAGATACTCTTGTAGGCGTCCTGCAGGTCGATGTATTTGCCGACCACCGCCACTTTCAGGTGTTTACGGGGATGAACCACTCGCTCGACAAATCGTCGCCACTCGGTCATTTCGGCGCCGGGCGTCTCCAAACGCAAAGCGCGACACACGGTCTCGTCCAGTTTTTCCTCCTGCAGCGTAAGCGGGAGCTCGTAAATCGAGTGAGCGACATCTCTAACCTCGACCACTGCGGGTAGAGGAACGTTGCAGAAAAGAGCCAGTTTTTGTCGGATTTCGAGATCCAGCGGCCACTCAGTCCGGCAAAGCAAGACTTGCGGTTGTAATCCGATTTCCCTGAGTTTCGCGATGCTTTGCTGCGAGGGCTTGGTTTTGAGCTCACCTGCCGCCTTAATGTAAGGGATCAGCGTCACGTGCATGATCACGACATTTTCGGTACCGGCTTCAAGTTGGAACTGCCGGATCGCTTCCAGGAAAGGTAATCCCTCAATGTCTCCCGTGGTGCCACCGATCTCGGTGATAATCACGTCACTGGGCTGCGCCTCAGCATTGCGAACGATGCGGCCTTTGATTTCGTCGGTCACATGAGGAATCACCTGGACCGTTTTGCCGAGGTAATCTCCGCGCCGTTCTTTGGCGAGAACGGTCTCGTAAACCTGGCCGCTGGTTACATTATTGGACCGGGTTAAGACGCAGCTGGTGAATCGTTCGTAGTGGCCGAGATCCAGATCGGTTTCGGCGCCGTCGCTTAAGACGTAGACTTCTCCGTGTTGAAATGGGCTGAGTGTGCCCGGATCGACGTTAAGATAGGGATCGAATTTTTGGAGAGTGACTCTTAGCCCCCGGCGTTCGAGCAAGGTTCCCAGAGCCGCCGCCGCTAATCCTTTACCCAAGGAACTTACAACCCCCCCAGTCACAAAAATATATTTCATTTAGTTCTTTTTGCGGAGCCCGCTTCAGTGCGGCGTCGCCATACCGGTCTTTCCGGCTCAGGTATTAGGCCCCTCCATTTCCTCCTAAAATTTGTCGTTCAACCGTTTGGGCATCTTCCGGAGTGTCCACCCCGATCGAGCTGGTCTCGGATAAGACGACGCGAATTGTCATCCCATTTTCCAAGGCGCGCAACTGCTCGAGCTGTTCAGCGGTTTCGAGCGGTGTCGGCTTCAGCCGGACAAACTCGAAGAGCGCTTTGCGGCGGAACCCGTAAACCCCGAGGTGCTTCAAATGTTGGGCTTGCGTACCATTGCGGACGAAAGGAATCGGACTGCGAGAAAAGAAGAGTGCTAGCCCCGAGCGATCGGTGACCACCTTAACGACATGTTCACTCGATGCTTCTTTCGGGCGGATGGGGCACGCCGCTGTGATCAAATCGGTTTTGGTGCTGCGCTGAAACTTCTTTACCAGTCTCCGTAGCAAACGTGGATCGATGAGCGGTTCGTCCCCCTGTACGTTGAAGAAGATCGACGTTCCCTTCAATTTCTTGGCCACTTCAGCGATCCGATCGGTCCCGCTTCCATGTTCCGGAGAGGTCAGAGCAACCTCAGCGCCGAACTGGAACGCCGTTTCCATGATTCTCATGTCATCCGTAGCGACAATGATCTGATCGAAAATATTGGCCTCTACGCAGCGTTGCCAGACGTGCTGAATCAAAGGCTTACCGGCGATACCATGCAACGGTTTACCCGGGAAGCGGGTCGATCCCCAGCGCACTGGGATGATGGCGGCGACCCTGCTCATAAAAGAGCTTTTCTAACCGACGCAAGCGTTAAAAACAAGTCTGGTGTGGGAGTAAATCGCATACGGGGGATGACGGATGAAAAATGACAAATTTGACGGTCGGAGCACCCGTTCAAGTGTGTTCAGACACGTGCTCTGCGAACGCCGATTGCAACGCCCCTCCGGTTTGGGATGCTGCTCAGTCGCGGACGTTCAGGTAGTTGTCGACGTTGCCGGCCTAAAAAACGGATCCCTACCAATCCCGGCGGGCGAGCGGGCTGTCCTCCGACCTGTCCGACGAAGCCTTGGCGAAGTCGGAAGCCTTGGCGAAGGAGGAAGCTCGTCTCTACCGTAAGATCAACCGAACGGCGGTCGCAAAGTCCGGCACTACCCAAACGTCGTCCCGATCCGCTAACGGTGAATTGGCAACCGCTGTGATCCAAACCGCCGCTCTGACGCCAGCGCCTAGTCCGGCTTCGATGTCGGACACTTTGTCGCCAATCATGAAGCTATCCCCAAGGCTGAGATCCAAATCCCCGGCGGCTTCAAACAACAAACCCGGGGCCGGTTTGCGACGGTTCGACGCTTGTTCCGGGTGATCCGGGCAGAAATAGGTAGCGGCGATCTGGCCTTCACCGAGCAATGTCTCCAGCCTGGCTTGAACCGCCCAAAAATCGCTCTCGGCAAAAAAACCGCGGCCAATACCGCTTTGATTCGTCACGATCACAGGCTTGAATCCGGCAGCCCGAAAAGAAACCAGCCCTTCTTTTACACCGGGCAACAACTGAACTTGGTTAGGATCAGAACAATAGCTTGGATCGAACATCAGGGTGCCGTCCCGATCCAAAAAAACCGCTTTAAATCGCCCCGATTTCAACGCGGTTGAGCAAAGGCGAGACTTTCCCGGAGCTCAGCCGGGGTCGATGTCGCGGTCCCGAGCTTGGCAACCACAACGCCGCTGGCGTGATTCGAGATTTCCGCTGCTTCTAATGGTGTAGCGCCCGAGACCAGCGCGAGAGTGAAAAGCGCGATTGCGGTGTCTCCAGCGCCGGATAGATCATAAATCTCGCGGGCCCGGGGAGGGATATGGTGCGGTTCTTCTCCCTCGGTAAAAAGCATCATCCCTTGTTCTCCCAGGGTAATGAGGAGCTGATCGGGTTCCCAGCGCTTCAACAAACGTTTGCCTACCTCGACCAGATTGTGGTCTTTCCTAGGGTCCGTTTCGGGTTCTTGCCAGGGAACACCGGCGGCGGCATAAGCTTCGCTGCGGTTCGGTTTGACCGCGGTTAATCGAGTCCACTCGATCGGATTCTTGGGATTGGGATCGGCCGTGACCACCTTCTTTGCCGCTCGAGCTAACTGGGTGATCTCGTCTACGAAAGATTGAACCACGAACCCTTTGCCGTAATCCTCAAAAATGATCCCATCCAACGAGGGCAGCATTTCTCTGACCTGTTGGAAACAGCGATCCAGGGTTGCCGGCGTAACCTTATGAGCCTGCTCGCGATCGACCCGCACCAACTGTTGTTGGCGCGCGATAATCCGCGTTTTGACGATGGTTTGGAATCCGGACTCTACCGCTAGCGTCTCCAGTCGGGTGCCTCCATCCTGTAGAATCTTCCGAAGACGTTCGGCTTGAGAGTCGTTGCCAACCAGCCCCATAACGTAAACTTCAGCGCCGCATTCCCGGACATTTCGCGCGACGTTGGCGGCGCCGCCGGGGAAGAATGATTCGCGCAGAACTTCTACGACCGGGACGGGCGCCTCAGGCGATATACGTGAGACTCGCCCCCACACAAACTCGTCCAGCATGAGATCCCCAATCACCAGCAAACGCTTTTTCGAGAAGTTAGCGGCGATCTGATCAAATCTCTCAACTTGCATAGACGAGGTGCATGGCAGGTATGGACAACACAAATCCTGAGCGCAGAAGTGAATGTTGGTTGGTCCCCCGGTCAAGCGGAATGACACTCAAACTAGTTTGCCCAAATTTAAATTTGTTTTAGGCTTGGCGCGGTGTGCCCTGGGATGCACGCTAACGCGGAGTTCCGACGGTTGCGCGGGCCGCAACGTCCAAACCGGCGATTCACATAAGAATGAAGACTAGAACCAAATTATTTTTTACGACGGTTACCTTCGCCGCCTTTTCTCAATTCGCTTTTGCCGATGCTCCTCCAAGACAGATCGACCTTAATCGGTTTCCGGCGACGAAGTTGGACGATATCGTCGTTCCATTGCCGAGCGAAGTTTTTAATGTGCTGGATAAACTGGGCACTCCTGATTGGAGAGGTGAAATGCGGGCCCCGAACATCAACAGCCGAGGGGCCAGAGCCCAGATCGCCCTTTTGCTGGGCTCGGTCGTCGCGGAAGGTTTTGTGGCGGTTGAAGCTGCTGACAAAGAGCGGGTGAAAGCCATCGGCCGCGATGTCCTCGAGTTGGCCAGAGCGATCGGCGTAGAAAAGACCGTGCTCACCCGAACCAATGCGATCGTTACCAACGCGGACGATGGTGACTGGATTGGAGTGCGGCGCGAGTTGGACGGGGCATTGAGCGATGTGAAGAACGCGATGATCCAGCTCAGAGACGATCAACTCGCACATTTGGTGAGCCTGGGCGGCTGGCTGAGGGGCACCGAGGTGCTCACTTCTATCGTCGGAAAAAGCTATTCAGCCGACGGCGCCGATCTTTTGAACCAGCCGGATTTATTGAAATATTTTCAGGAGCGCTTGGCGGGTATGCCGCCGCGTCTTCGTAACAACCAATTGGTTGGCAAGATCCAAAAGAGTCTTAACGAGATCTCGCCCTTGATAAGCCAGAAGATTTCGCCGGCCGCTATTAAAAGGATTCATGAAATCACTAGCGACATGGTGAAGGCGATCAACTCGAATGCTTAAGGCGAGAATGGTGAGACGATTGTTAATTGCAGCTGGTTTATTGGCGTTGGGCAGTAGCGCCTTGGCTACGGTGGATGACGCCATTGCTCGAGCCTTGGAAGCCATCAACCCCTATGTCAAACAGGGCTATCTAGTGCGTGACGATCAGTGGGGTGGCGACCTCGGGGTTAAGCAAGAGCAGGCCATCACCCATACCTTGTTTAAGGGGAATGATTACTGGTTCTGCACCGGTACCGACAGCGATGCTGCTCGTATTTCAATCCACGTTTACGACAGCCGCGGTAAGCTGGTAGAGAATGATTCTTGGCAACATGGGAAATTTGCCGGGGCCCACGTGGTCGCTCCTGCCACCGGTACTTACTACGTCATTGTCGAGGTGGTGAGTTCGCCGGTCGAACGGACTCACTGGGCTATGGTCTACGGCTACAAATAGACTTGCGAGACGGTTTCAGAAGACGATAGTTGCCCCCGATCCCGCTTTTAGGCCGGCCTTGATTTGACCGGCGTTAGTTATTTCCGGCTTCCCACTTTCCGCACTTTCCACACTTTCCATTATGGCACCCCCGCTAAACGGTGGCTTGGCTTCTGAATGGTAGAATCTGAGACGCTTCAGTTTGAGAATGGGCGAGCGCTACAGAATCTGTATGCGAACGATCTCAGGTTGTTGCAAACGCTCGAAGAAAAGCTCGGCGTCAAAGTCACGACCCGCGACGGCTGGCTTCGGCTGGAAGGTGAACGCGAAAACATCAATAAAGCGCGCCAGGTTTTTGATCAGCTGGAGCAAGCTCGCCAGCGCGGGATGCAAATTCAGCGGCATGAATTTCAGTACGCGTTGGATTCGGTGAGTGGAGGCCAACGCCAGCCACTCGGCCAGCTCGCCGGCGTCCAGCTTTTAAGTTCGAATCGCCGTTCTCCCATTAGTCCTAAAACGGGCCAGCAGCTCGCCTACGTCCAAGCAATTCAAGCTCGAGATCTCGTTTTTGGGATAGGACCAGCCGGTACCGGCAAGACGTATTTGGCTATGGCGATGGCGGTTGAGGAGTTAAAACGTGAACAGGTGAAGCGTGTCATTCTGACTCGCCCTGCCGTGGAGGCTGGGGAAGCCCTGGGCTTCCTGCCAGGGGACCTCCAGGAAAAGATCTTTCCCTATTTGCGCCCCCTATATGATGCATTGTATGATATGATTTCTGGAGAGGAGATTCAGAAATTCATGGATCGAGGCGTCATCGAGATTGCGCCTCTTGCGTACATGCGCGGGCGCACTCTGAGCAGCGCCTTCGTGATCTTGGACGAAGCACAGAACACAACGGCAGAACAGATGTTCATGTTCCTGACGCGGTTAGGTATGGACTCAAAATGCGTGGTCACGGGCGATTACACGCAAATCGATCTCCCACCGAACAAGAAATCAGGCTTAATCGAGGCAATGCGAGCTCTTAAGAACGTTCCTGAGATTGAGTTCGTCGAGTTCACCGAGCGAGATGTGGTTCGACATCCGTTGGTTCAATCGATTATTCATGCTTACCGGGCGTACCGGGAGTCGCCCAAAAACGATCCATTAAGATCAGGGAAATAGCGTAACAGCAGGCAAAGACGCAACGTATGTTTGGCTCAATTGATCGTAAACGCTTGATAAAGAAAGGACTCGCGTGTCAGAAGCAGCGCCGGAAGCCGACGCAAAAGGAATGGATGCGCAAGCTCGACACTGACCCTTGGGTCAAAGCAAGCATCCTCGGTGGCTTCGTTCTTGTTCTCGCGCTTCTAATTTTCTCCGGCCTGAATCAGGAGCCGGCTAAATATTTTTTGATTGGTCTGCTGGTCTTTGTGACGGCGGTAGCCCAACTCTGGATCAACCACCCGGAAACTTTCCAAAAGAACTCTCGGGTCGGTTTGGTGTTCGGCGCGATGCTGTTTCATCTTTGCGCGGCAAAACTGATCATGGTGTTTTGCAGCGACCCTCGAGGAGGCTTGCCGCCGGAATTCGGAGTCCTGGTAATTCCTTATGCCCTCGCACCGCTGGTTCTTTCGGTTTTACTCGGGAAGAATTACGGCCTCTTTGCTGCTGTCTTCGTGAGTCTCTGGAGCTCGATTCTTTTCCGAGGAGTCGATGCCTTCCTGCTGGTGATGTCGCTTATCAGCGGCTTTATCGCCGTTTTTGTCACCATCCAGGTGCGGCGCCGCAGCCGGCTTTTGCGCGCCGGTCTCTACGTCGGTTTAGCGACCTGGGTTTTGGCGCTTTCCTTCGGAATTATTGCGATCCCTTGGCTCCAATTGAACCAAATGGATTGGGCGAGGTTCGGCGAACAATCCGCGGCTGCGATCTTTACCAGCGTTATCACCGCGATGGTGGTAGGTGGCGCTCTACCTTTAATCGAGACGCTCTTTCAAATCACCACTGATATGTCGTGGATCGAGATGGCGGATCGAAACCATCCGCTGTTACTCCGTTTGAGCCTGGAAGCGCCTGGCACCTGGCATCACAGCGACGTAGTGGCCGACCTGGCGGAAGCCGCTGCCAACCGTATCAATGCGAACGGGACGATGTGCCGCGCTTGCGCCTACTTTCACGATATCGGCAAGTTGGTAAAGCCGAACTACTTCTCTGAGAATATCGTCGGAGACGAAAATCCGCATGACGACCTGGCTCCGACGATGAGCGCTCTGATCATCATTGCGCACGTGAAAGAAGGAGTTGATCTGGCGCTGAAGTACGGCTTGAACCAGCGCATTGTTGACGTCATCCAACAGCACCACGGTACATCGCTGGTAAGTTATTTTTACAAGCGCGCGCTGCAGCAACAGCAAGATGCCCGGGAAGGCGGCAAGATCATGAACATTCGGGAGGAAGACATTCCGGAAGTTCGTGAAGAAAGTTTCCGGTACAGTGGACCAAAACCGCAATTCAAAGAGTGCGGCATTATCAGTCTGGCTGATTCCGTCGAGAGCGCGGCTAGAAGTCTGGATAAACCGACTCCTCAGAAGATCGAGCAGCTCATCAACGAGATTCTCAATAAGCGAATCGCCGAAGGTCAACTTGATGAATGCGACCTTACCCTTCGAGAAATTCGGACGATTTCGGAGACGTTCCGTTACACGATCCAGAATATGCTCCATACGCGGATCAAGTATCCGAAGGACGAAGAACGGGTTGAAGGCGAGACTCGCCGCATGAGGAACTTGCCGCCTGCTTCGGCGGCTTAGCCTGCATCTAGCGCGCTATGTGCGCATTGCAAAATCGAGAGTCTGACTCTTGCGGGCTAGGGTTGGAGATCCAGGTACTCAACCGGCAGAGGAAGTACCGGGTATCGGCAGGCGAGCTCGTCGATTTTGCGCGCCGGCTAGCTCCGCTCGTGGTCCGGGTCGCCCGGGAAGCAATGCCGGAAGAGATTCTCGTGGTGCTGGTTTCGGATCGAAAGATCGCGGAGATTCACCAGCAGTTCATGGCTATTGCCGGTGCGACGGATGTCATCACATTCCAACATGGCGAGATTGTCGTGAGTGTCGAAACCGCGGCCAGACAAGCGACCGAGTACGGAACGAGCCTGGGACGGGAGCTACGGCTTTATCTCGCGCACGGATTGCTCCACCTTGCTGGATACGAAGACCATTCGGAGAAAGGCTTTCGCGAGATGAGCAAATTGCAGGTTGAGTTGGTGGATAGGGTGTCCCGAGTTTGAAGGGTCGATGACGCAGCGAGGGCGCGCGTCCTCGCGCGCCGCGAACAGGGTCGGTGCCGGCGTATCTGGATGCTCGATCGGAAGTGCGCTCGGCTCCGCGAACAACGGATCGCGGGGATTCGACTTCGCCGCCGATGAGAGAAAATCCACCATCGCAGGGAGGCTGCGTCGGACAGATCCCTCTCGGCGCTGAGTTGACCAAAGCCCATCAGGTAGATGCCATGGGTATTGCCAGGCTGCTGGATAGACAGCAACCTGACAATATGATTATACCAACCTCGGCACACACCGAAGAGGTGAGCCAAAACAACGGCCCAAAA